>ERZ773115.2880-NODE-2880-length-12746-cov-3.520920_pt1 | contig 12746 bp, 9 predicted proteins | sample MGYA00511116_ERZ773115 | MGnify/ENA primary metagenome ERZ773115 (study PRJEB29015, sample SAMEA2737869) | human gut metagenome | biome: human gut; feature: human-associated habitat; material: faeces | place: China | collected 2012 ... | reverse complement strand
ATTACTCGAAACAGAGTTTGATACGGCTCTTTCTTTGATAAAATTGGTTTGTGATCCCCTTCTTACCTTTACACTCGAATTTGAATCTAACCACTCCCCTATGTTTCCACAAGAGTAGCATGACAAGGTATCGCACTTAAAATAAAAGCAAGGCAAAAAGTGAAATACTTCTCAACCTCCCCCCTACCGTGTCTCATAGCATTGCGGGAAGTTGCAGTAACAATAGGGGGAAAAGGGCGAGGACTGTTTAAACGGAGGGTTACTATCACCCTCCTCCCTGCCGTGTCCCGTAGTATTACGGGGTGTTTTACAACGCAAAATATAGGGGAGGTGTCCGAAGGACGGAGGGGTTAAATCGAAATTGTTGAATCTTCGACAAGCAAAGGAATATGGAAGAGAAACCGAAAAAGCTATCGTTTCTTCGGAGAGAGTTTGTTAAAAAGAAATTTATGGCTAAACCTTATAGCTACCCGATTGGCTTCCGAAATAAAAAAAGCCTCTGTATTCAGAGGCTTTTTTTATTTACGATCGATTTTCTATCTGAATCTCAATTTCCCGAAATAATCGGGACGGTGAAAATCGGGCTTTTCGATAGGTATCGGCGACCAGCTCAAATAATGAGGCAAAGACGATCCGTCGGCACATTTATAGAAATTAGCCGAGAGACTCTCCGGCAACTGCCCGCCGTCAAGCCCTATAAGTTCAAAAGGTATGGCGACCAATAAATTCCACGAGAAAAGCCCCTCCATCTCACAAAACGGTTTATTACCGACCGACGAATAACGTTTGATTTTAGCCATTTTATCGGCAGAGAAATGCTCGGCATCTTCCCGTCCGGTGCGACGAGCGGCCAAAGCCGTTCCTATACAGTTGAACTCAAAATTATAATAATACTTCTCACCCGGTATCTGCACGAAAAATTCCACGCAGCTATCCTCCCAGACAGGAGAATTATCGGTACTGTTCACAGCCCGCAAATAATTGCCCTTTACAAAATAATTGATGTAGAGACACTCCTTATCACGAGCTATATAAAAAGAGGTAATAGGCTTATACGGAAACTCGTTCGGCCAATCGACGCAATCTATCGCCTGCCGCACACCCTGTGCCTCCAAAATCTCGGAAACCTGCGACAAAGGTTTGTCGCACAATCCGGCAACAAATGGAACTTCAATAACTTTTTTCATGATGTTTATAAATTATACAAAAAATAATCTTTTATTCCCCAAACAAATCCCACAATAGACATAATAATGATGATAATCCCGATTCCCCTATTTATTAACCAAATGCTACGCACATTAAAACGGGCACGAACCTTATTGATGACGTAAGTTATCAGGAACCACCAACTGACAGCTCCTAACAAAATAGACAGATAACCCACCACATGATGCCCCAATTGTGATTCAGGCAAGAAAAAATTAAACCGGGCAAAAAGGCCTATATAAAGAAATAATATCAGAGGATTGGAAAAAGTCAATAAAAACGCCGTAATGAAATCCTGCGTAAACGTATTGATGGAAGAATTGGCTTTACGAATATTCTTGGCCGGATTCTGGCGATACAGATACAACCCGAACCCCACCAAAACCAAACTGCCCAAAATCTGCAAAATATTTTGATTAGCCTCTATAAAATCGATGACGATAGACATGCCTAAGCCCGTAAGCAATGCATATATCAAATCGGATAATGCAGCACCCAATCCTGTCACGAAGCCCGACCATCGCCCTTTATTCAACGTACGCTGTATACACAATATCCCTATCGGTCCCATCGGCGCCGACACCAATATGCCTATGGCTAAGCCTCGAATTATAGTATATAGCGTTAAGTCCATAAAGTCTAAAAACTACCTTATTCTACTGAAATACGGTATAAATCACAAAATAGTATGACATTGACACAAAATAAATTTCATTTTTGCTCCTGTAAAACAAAAGCTCACCTCTATTGTCCGTCAAAAACGGCATAAGAAAAAGGCAAACCCCTATTTTCTTGAAGATGCCTATGCACAACCTATTTTCGATTCGTGAAGCAAAGATAGTGAAAGGTGAGCGCAGAGACAAACGGAAACCGCATTTCCGACTTGGCTATGACGAACCACCTCCTATTTTCGCATACTGTGCAAAGATAATGAAAGGTGAACACAGAACAAAATTTATTTTAGTTCTGTTGAACAGCCGCCTATCTTATTTTATCGAACATAGGCAAGGTTGGACACAGCAAAAAGGCATACATCAACCACAACGCAGAAATGCCCCTATATTCGACCGTACCAAATACAGAGAAAAGACTCGTCCTCTTCTTCCCTCATTTGAGAGTCTCGTTGAGTCAACCCCTCCCCTATACTCGAAAAATCGAACATCAAGGAATAATATCCAAAAATTAGGAACTGTTTTGTCCTATTTTTTTTGAGCGGACGAGGGTTTTTCCTTAATTTTGCAACGAAAATAAATACGTTTTCTTTGTCTCGATTTTTCAGTCGGGAAAAAGAAAAACAGACATGCCACTAAAAAACAAGACACAATGGTCATTTTTTTCAAAACCTCCGTTCAAAACATTATTGCAGTTCAGGCCGATCACAGCTTTTCGGCAGATGAGACTAAAAAATTATCGTGGCTTTTCGACAATGCCGAGCTTCTCCCTGATTCAACGTTGAAGGGCTGGTTTATCGGGCCCCGTAAAGAGATGATTACCCCGTGGAGCACCAATGCCGTAGAGATTACTCAAAACATGGGACTCACCGGTATCTCTCGCATCGAGGAATTTTTCCCTGTAACAGACGGTTCTGCCGAATTCGACAAAATGCTACAACGGTTGTACAACGGTATCGACGGTAAAATTTTCGACATCGACAAACAACCCGATCCCATTGTGTACATCGACGATCTTGCCGCATATAACGAGCAGGAAGGTCTGGCTCTCAGTCCCGACGAAATAAACTATCTGAACGACCTAAGTAAAAAAATCGGACGGAAACTAACCGACAGCGAAGTTTTCGGATTCTCGCAAGTCAATTCCGAGCACTGCCGTCATAAAATTTTCAACGGAGTCTTCATCATCGACGGTCAAGAAAAAGAAAGTTCACTTTTTAAATTGATAAAAAAGACCTCGGAATATAATCCCAATCGGTTGGTTTCGGCATACAAAGACAACGTGGCTTTCAATGCCGGACCTACCGTCGAGCAGTTCGCTCCGATAAATCCCCAACAACCCGACTTCTTCGAAATAAAAGATATCAAAACAGTCATCTCGTTAAAAGCCGAGACACACAATTTCCCCACGACCGTAGAGCCTTTCAACGGAGCTGCCACTGGTACGGGAGGAGAAATACGCGACCGGCTCGGTGGCGGACGTGCCAGCCTACCTATTGCCGGAACGGCTGTTTATATGACTGCCTATCCCCGTACGGAAGAAGGACGGGAATGGGAAGAAGGCTCCATGCAACCTCGTCCGTGGCTTTATCAAACGCCCGAACAAATATTGATTAAGGCCTCTAATGGAGCTTCTGATTTCGGAAACAAATTCGGACAACCCCTCATCTGCGGCTCCCTACTAACATTCGAGCACGCCGAGAACGGTAAAAAATTTGCTTTCGACAAAGTCATTATGCTCGCCGGCGGTGTAGGATTCGCCAACATGCGCGACGCACTTAAAGGCACGCCCGTAGCCGGGGAAAAAGTAGTGGTAATGGGTGGTGACAACTATCGTATCGGTATGGGTGGAGGAGCAGTCTCATCGGTAGAAACCGGACAATACGACAATGCCATCGAGCTGAACGCCGTACAACGAGCCAATCCTGAAATGCAAAAACGGGTATCCAACGTCATTCGGGCGATGTCCGAAGCCGAGGAAAATCCCATCGTCTCGATTCACGACCACGGAGCCGGAGGCCATTTGAACGCACTTTCCGAGTTGGTAGAAGAAACTGGCGGATTAATTCATATGGATCAACTGCCCGTCGGTGACCCCACCCTATCGGCCAAAGAAATCGTAGGTAACGAAAGTCAGGAGCGTATGGGTATCGTCATTCGGGAAGAAGACATCGAGCACATTCGTCAAATCGCCGACCGCGAACGGGCTCCGTTCTATGTAGTAGGCGAAACCACAGGCGACCATCGCTTCGTATTCGAACAGACCGATGGTGTTAAGCCCATCGACTTGGCGATGGAAGACATGTTTGGGAAAGCTCCCCGTACCGTCATGACAGACAGAACAGTCGAAGAAACTTACGAAGACGTAACATACGATCAAACGCAACTTGACGAATATGTGGAACGTGTGCTCCAACTCGAAGCAGTCGCTTGTAAAGACTGGCTCACCAACAAAGTAGACCGTTCCGTTACCGGAAAAATTGCCCGCCAACAATGTCAGGGAGAGATACAACTCCCATTGAGCGACTGCGGAGTAGTTGCCCTCGACTATCGAGGACGCGCCGGTATCGCCACCTCTATCGGCCATGCGCCGCAAGCGGCATTGGTCGATCCCGCCGCAGGATCTGTTCTCTCCATCGCCGAAGCCCTCACCAATATCGTTTGGGCTCCGCTCTCCGAAGGTTTAGACAGCGTTTCGCTTAGTGCCAACTGGATGTGGCCCTGCAAAAACGAAGGCGAGGATGCCCGTCTATATCGGGCAGTCGAAGCATGCAGCGATTTTGCCTGCTCGCTCGGAATCAATATCCCCACCGGAAAAGACAGTCTGTCCATGACTCAGAAATACGGAAAGGACAAAGTCTATTCACCCGGTACGGTCATCATCTCGGCAGGAGCCGAAGTCTCGGATATACGTAAAGTCGTATCTCCCGTCCTCCGCACGGGAGTCGACAGTATGGTCTACTACATCGATTTCTCGTTCGACAAGCTCAAATTAGGAGGCTCGGCGTTCGCCCAATCGCTCGACAAAATAGGTAAAGAAGTTCCCTCCGTACAAGACAGCGAATACTTTGCCAACGCATTCAATGCCGTCCAAGAATTGATTAACAAAGAGTTGATTCTGGCAGGGCACGATATCTCCGCCGGCGGTATGATAACCACGATGCTCGAAATGAATTTTGCCAATACCGAAGGCGGTTTGGAAGTTTCGTTGGACGAAATCCCCGAAAAAGACCTTGTTAAGATATTGTTCAGCGAAAACCCGGGTATCTTGATTCAAGTAGAAAAAACCGACGAAGTCGAAAAGATATTGAAAAAAGCCGGCGTAGCGTTTATCCGTCTGGCTCGTCCCTGTGACGAACGCCATCTGCTCATACACAAAGACGGAGCCGATTATCAATTTTTCATCGATCATTTGCGCGACGTATGGTTCGAGTCGTCCTATCTGCTCGACCGCAAACAAAGCGGAGAAAAAGCAGCCAAAGACCGCTTCCTCAACTACAAGGAACAACCGCTGCAATTCCGTTTCCCCGATTCGTTCACGGGAACGCTCGCCCAATACGGTATCTCGGCCGATCGTCGCACACGATCCGGTGTGAAAGCAGCCATCATTCGTGAGAAGGGTGTTAATGGAGATAGAGAAATGGCCTATTCGCTCTATTTGGCGGGATTCGATGTGAAAGACGTGCACATGACCGACCTCATCAGTGGCCGCGAAACGCTCGACGATATCAACATGATTGTATACTGCGGTGGATTCTCAAATTCCGATGTACTCGGTTCGGCAAAAGGCTGGGCAGGAGGATTCCTTTGGAACGAAAAAGCCAAAGCTGCACTCGACCGTTTCTACAACCGACCCGACACCCTGAGTCTCGGTATCTGTAACGGCTGCCAGCTCATGGTAGAATTGGGACTGCTTACCCCCGACCACGAACAGAAACCCAAAATGCGACACAACGATTCGCATAAATTCGAATCTCAGTTCATCGGATTGACAATTCCCGAAAACAACTCTGTCATGTTCGGCTCGTTATCGGGCTCGAAACTCGGTATATGGGTTGCCCACGGAGAAGGTAAATTCGAGTTGCCTTACGCCAAAGAAAGATACAATATCGTAGCCCAATATACCTACGACGCTTACCCGGCAAATCCCAACGGATCGCCTTACGGTATAGCTGGTATCGCTTCGGCCGACGGCCGCCATTTGGCCATGATGCCCCACCTCGAACGAGCCATATTCCCCTGGCAGTGCGGACATTATCCTGCCGACAGAAAAACCGACGAGATTACCCCGTGGATCGAGGCTTTTGTCAATGCCCGCAAATGGGTTGAACAGCACACCAAATAAAAAGTATATTCCGCAGGGCGGGAGGGAAACAATGTCCCTCTCGCTCTGTTCGTTTAATCAAATAATAATCAACACGACAACATTACATTATGGGAGGATTTTTTGGTACCATAAAAAAAGAATCTTGCGTTACCGACCTTTTTTATGGCGTAGATTACAACTCGCACTTAGGTACGAAACGTGCCGGTATCGTGACGTATGAAAATGGCGTTTTCAAACGGGCGATCCACAATATAGAAAACTCCTACTTCCGCTCGAAATTCGAAGCCGAACTGCCCGAATTCTCTGGTAATTCGGGAATCGGTGTCATCAGCGATACCGATGCACAACCCATCATCATCAGTTGCCATTTGGGAAAATTCGCCATCGTTACCGTCGCCAAAATAAACAACGTAGAAGAACTCGAAAAAGAACTACTGGCGAGCGGAAACCATTTCAGCGAACACAGTAACAATATCATCAACCAATCCGAATTGGTTTCGATGATTATCAGTCAAGGAAAAGACTATGTCGACGGCATCCGCTTGGTACAGGAAAAAATCAAAGGGTCTTGTTCCATGCTTTTACTCACCGAGCAAGGCATTATCGCCGCTCGTGACAAGTACGGTCGTTCGCCTATCCTCGTCGGGCGGGGAGATAATGGCTACGCCGTATCGTCCGAAACATGCAGCTTCCCGAACCTCGGATACGAACTCTGTTATGACATACGTCCCGGAGAAATCGTCCGGTTGACAGCCGACGGTTACGAATCGCTCAACCAGCCCGGAAAAAAAATGCAGATATGCTCCTTCCTATGGGTATATTACGGATATCCCGCCTGCGAATACGAAGGGAAGAATGTCGAAGAGATGCGCTTTCACACTGGCTTCGAAATGGGTAAAAAAGACGACATCGAAGCCGATTTCGTCTCCGGCATCCCCGATTCCGGTGTAGGCATGGCTCTCGGATATGCCGTAGGTAAACAAATTCCCTACCGGAGAGGTATCGTCAAATATACCCCCACTTGGCCTCGCAGCTTCACCCCTTCCAATCAAGCCATGCGCGAGCTGGTAGCCAAAATGAAACTCATACCCAACAAAAGCATGCTCGACGGGAAGCGGGTCGTATTCTGCGACGACTCCATCGTCCGCGGTACGCAACTGAGAGACAATGTATCCGATCTCTACCGTTATGGAGCCAAAGAAGTTCACATGCGCATCAGTTGCCCCCCTCTCCTGTACCCGTGTAAGTTTCTTAACTTCACAGCCTCCAAAAGCGAAATGGAGCTTATTACCCGTCGCACCATCGCCGAGATAGAGGGTAACCCCGATAAAAATGTCGCAGCTTATGCACGCACCGGGTCGCCCCAATACAATTGTATGGTAAACTGCATTTGTAAAAAGCTGAACATTACCTCATTAAAATTCAACCCGTTAGAAACACTGGTCGAATCGATCGGGCTTCCTAAGGAATGTATCTGCACGCACTGTTTCGACGGCAGCAGCTACGAATAAGCCCGTCAGAACCGAATAAAACCCCGGCCCGTTATGCCGTCCGATCATCTGTTCTCGCCGGACGGCATAACGGTTTTTTCGCCTAAAAGATTGAAAATAACAATCATTTTTGTAATTTTGCGAGTCAATGAATCGACACAGAATATACGAATATTTATAAATCATAAATCTCACATTAAATTATGAGTCTTAAAATCGTAGTATTGGCAAAACAAGTGCCCGATACCAGAAATGTGGGGAAGGATGCCATGAAAGAGGACGGAACGATCAACCGTGCCGCCTTACCTGCTATCTTCAACCCCGAAGATTTGAACGCCTTGGAACAGGCTCTGCAACTGAAAGAACAAAACCCGGGATCGACGATTACCCTGCTTACGATGGGTCCTCCTCGTGCCGCCGAAATTATTCGGGAAGGTTTATTCCGTGGAGCGGACGGAGGTATCGTATTGACCGACCGTGCCTTTGCCGGAGCCGACACATTGGCTACGTCTTACGCACTATCGTGTGCCGTACGCAAAATCAAAGATTATGATATTATCTTGGGAGGTCGTCAAGCCATCGATGGCGACACGGCTCAGGTAGGCCCTCAAATCGCCGAAAAATTGGGAATACCCCAAGTCACCTATGCCGAGCAAATTCTGAACATAGAAAACGGGAAAGCCACCGTGAAACGTCGTCTCGAACGCGGGGTAGAAACCGTCGTAGTTCCCCTGCCAGCAGTCATCACGGTCAACGGTTCGGCCGATGAATGCCGTCCTCGCAACGCGAAGCTCATACAACGTTACAAATACGCCAAGACACCGAGCGAAAAACAAGGACTGAGCGAAGAATGCTTGAAACTCTATGAACAGCGTCCGGCCCTCAACCTTTACGAATGGAGTGTAAACGATGTCGATGCCGACCTCGATCAAGTAGGTCTTGCCGGTTCTCCCACCAAAGTAAAAGCCGTACAAAACGTTGTATTCCAAGCAAAGGAAAGCAAACGACTCACGGCTGCCGACAACGAAATCGAAGACCTTGTCAAAGAATTGATCGCCAACCACACGATTGGTTAATGCCCGTGTACTATGAACTAAAAAACTAACGATTATGAACAATCTGATTGTATATTGCGAAATAGAAGACGGCATCATCGCCGATGTGAGCCTCGAACTGCTCACAAAAGGTCGCTCGCTGGCCAATCAACTGAATTGTAAACTCGAAGCACTGGTGATCGGTAGCAACCTCGGCGGTGTGGAAAAACAAGTATTCCCCTATGGAGTCGATACCGTCTATACCGTAGACGATCCTCGCCTCTACCCCTACACCTCGTTGCCACATACCTCGGTATTGGTAAATTTATTCAAAGAACAGAAACCTCAGGTTTGCCTGATGGGAGCCACCAGTATCGGTCGCGACCTCGGTCCGAGGGTTTCCTCTTCGCTGCACAGCGGACTCACGGCCGACTGCACCGCATTGGAAATAGGTCCCCACGAGGACAAAAAGAACAATAAGACATACGAAAATCTGTTGTATCAGATTCGTCCCGCTTTCGGAGGCAACATCGTAGCGACGATCGTTAACCCCGAATGCCGTCCTCAAATGGCGACGGTTCGCGAAGGCGTGATGAAAAAAGAAATTTACGATCCTGCTTACAAAGGAGAAGTTATTAAACTGGATCCGAAAAAATACGTTTCCGACACCGACTTTGTGGTAGAAGTCATCGATCGCCAGATGGAAAAATCCAAAGCCAACGTCAAAGGCGCATCCATCATCGTAGCCGGCGGTTACGGTATGGGATCGAAAGAAAACTTCGGCATGCTGTTCGACTTGGCGGCTACATTGGGAGCCGAGGTAGGAGCTTCCCGCGCTGCGGTCGACGCCGGATACATCGAGCACGAACGTCAAATCGGACAAACCGGTGTCACGGTTCGCCCCAAGCTCTATATCGCCTGCGGTATCTCTGGGCAGATACAACACATCGCCGGTATGCAAGACAGCTCCATCATCATCTCTATCAACAGCGATCCTAACGCACCTATCAATACGATAGCCGACTATGTGATCACGGGTACGGTCGAAGAAGTAATTCCGAAGCTGATCAAATATTATAAGAAAAACTCCAAATAAAACATATTTTCGATTCTGTCGATAAGACAAAGTCTTGTGACAAATCAAAGATAGAGAGTTAAATTATAATACAATAAACAATACAGAACAATGGCTAATTTTTATTTAGATAACAGTGATCTCAAACATCACTTGAACCACCCGCTCATGAAGAAGCTGGTGGCTTTACGGGAACGGAATTACTCCGATGCCGAAAAATACGACTATGCGCCCTTCAATTTCGAAGACGCCATGGATAGTTATGAAAAAGTGCTCGAAATAGCAGGCGAGATAAGCGGCGAAATCGTTGCAGCCAATGCCGAAGACGTAGACCACGAAGGTCCGCACGTTGTCGACGGACACGTCGTATATGCCAAAGGCACGCAAAAAAACCTCGACGCTCTGGTAAAAGCCGGATTGATGGGTATCTCTATCCCCCGTCGCTACAACGGGCTTAACTTCTCGTTGGTTCCCTACATCATGGCTGCCGACATGGTAAGCCGTGCCGATGCCGGATTCGTAAACATCTGGGGATTGCAAGACTGCGCCGAAACCATTTACGAATTTGCCAATGAAGAACAAAAGCAAAAATACCTGCCGCGCGTTTGCGCCGGCGAAACTATGGCGATGGACCTCACCGAACCCGATGCCGGTTCCGACTTGCAAGCCGTCATGCTCAAAGCCACATACAGCGAGGCCGACGGTTGCTGGTATCTCAACGGAGTGAAACGGTTCATCACCAACGGTGACGGACACATTGCACTCGTGCTGGCCCGTTCCGAAGAAGGAACCAAAGATGGTCGCGGACTCTCCATGTTCATCTACGACCGCAACGACGGCGGGGTAACCGTTCGCCGTATCGAAAACAAAATGGGTATCAAAGGGTCTCCCACCTGCGAATTGGTGTTCAAAAATGCCAAAGCCGAACTCTGCGGAAGTCGCAAATTGGGTCTTATCAAATACGTCATGGCATTGATGAACGGAGCCCGTCTCGGTATCGCCGCACAATCTGTCGGCGTTTCCGAAGCGGCATACCGCGAAGCCATTGCCTATGCACGCGACCGCAAACAATTCGGGCAAGCCATCATCGAGTTCCCCGCCGTTTTCGAAATGATCTCTTTGATGAAAGCCAAACTCGACGCATCACGCTCGCTGCTTTACGAAACGACACGATTCGTAGACATGTACAAAGCATACGAAGACATTGCCAAAGAACGCTCGCTCGAACCCGAAGAACGTGCCGAAATGAAAGCCTACCAAAAATTGGCCGACGCATTCACCCCTATGGCGAAAGGCATGTCCAGCGAATTCTGTAATCAAAACGCCTATGACTGCGTGCAAGTACACGGAGGGTCCGGTTTCATGAAAGACTACGCTTGCGAACGCATCTACCGCGATGCCCGCATCACTTCTATCTACGAAGGAACCACCCAGTTGCAAGTCGTGGCAGCTATTCGCCACGTCACCACCGGCACATATCTGCATCAGATCGAAGCATACGAAGCTGCTGAAATCGCACCCGAACTGGAACCTCTGCGCGACCGCCTCAAAGCGATGAAAGCCGCCTACGTAAAAGCTGTCGAAACCGTCACTGCAACGAAAGACAACGAATACATCGACTTCCAAGCACGCCGCATGGTCGAAATGGCCGGCCATGTCATCATGGGACACCTCCTGCTCAACGATGCCACTCGTAACGAATCGTTCCGGCAGTCGGCCGAAGTATACATTAACTTCGGTGAGGCAGAAGTTGCCAAACACACCGCATTTATCGAACGTTTCAATCCCGAAATGATGGCCGCTTATCGCAAATAAACGCAACATTTCATATCATTCGAGGAGGTATCCCATTTATCTGGGATACCTCCTTTTTTATATCGGGAATAAAGCCAAACGAAAATTCAGCATGACTCCAACTCTTCCCCTGCCGTACCCCGTATGCGGGGTATCGCACTGCAATGAGCAGAAGGGTACTCTCACCCTCTCCCCCTGTGTTTCCGTAAGGGAATATAGGGGGAGTGCCCGAAGGGCGAGGGGGGTAAAAAGACTAGCAAAATCCCCGCCTTTATCGGGCGGTGAAGTCGCAAGGAAGACGGAGGAAAAAGGGCGAGGACTGTCCGAGCGAAGCGAGTTCCGCAGACCCCGACGGCGACTGCGGCGACGAACCCAAAAGCCCGATAACAGCGGCGGCGCTTCTTGGTTCGTTCTTCTCGCTGTTGAGAAGAATGAACAAATAACGCAAATTAGTGTAACAAGGACTTTCTTTGACAGGGAAAGAAAGTCCTTTGTAGCACCCTCCTCCCTTGCCGTGTCCCGCAGCATGGCGGGGTGTTTTTGCAACGCAAAAATATAGGGGAGGTGGCACGAAGTGACGGAGGGGTTGCAAGAATAACAAAAAGGAATAAAGATATAGTATCCTAATCTGCCGAATCGGTCGTTCCCTTTTCACCCCTATCTTTGAATACCTTCGACAACCAGCGCTCTTGAACAGACTCCATCAATTCATAAAAATTAGGAACGAACAACGTACCCAATACCGTATTCATCGCCATACCGAACACGACAGCCGTACCCAGAGCGATACGACTTTCGGCTCCCGCACCTGTCGCGAACATCAGCGGAAGAACCCCGAAGATAAAAGCGAACGAAGTCATCAAGATAGGTCGCAGGCGCAACCTCCCCGCCTCCATCGCCGATTGCCGGATAGATTCGCCCTGCTTGCGGTAATCCATGGCAAACTCGATAATGAGGATAGCGTTCTTGGCCGACAAGGCAATGAGCAAAATCAATCCTATCTGACTGTAAATACTGATAGACAAACTCATGACAATACACCCCAGCACCGTCCCCAATATGGCAGTGGGCAAACTCAGTATCACGGCTATCGGGTTAGTCCAACTTTCATACTGGGCAGCCAGCACCAGAATCACGATCAATATC
>ERZ773115.2878-NODE-2878-length-12753-cov-4.106473_pt1 | contig 12753 bp, 10 predicted proteins | sample MGYA00511116_ERZ773115 | MGnify/ENA primary metagenome ERZ773115 (study PRJEB29015, sample SAMEA2737869) | human gut metagenome | biome: human gut; feature: human-associated habitat; material: faeces | place: China | collected 2012 ... | reverse complement strand
GGATAACAGGAGATTGACGATGCTGAGGATCAGGATCGCGGTCTCCGAGAAGGCGAGGACCATAAACTGCTGTTCCCGCCCGGCCCCGACGACGGAGAAAATGGAAAAAGAGATCCCTGCGGTCAGGATCCCGCAGAGAAGCGCAGTCTCTATCGCGCGGATCTGATCCGACTGCTCTCGTTTTTCTATGAAAATCGGTGTGTCTGTCATAGACGTACCCTTTCTGTTATAAGGTGATATTTAAGCTTCCCTTTTTGAGCTGGTCTTCGGACAGGTTCATGAAAATACGGCTGCTGCGGCGGCTCATACCCGCCTCAGAGCTGATTTTATGGATGGAGAACGCGAAGACGTTGAGATCAGGGGAAAGCGTGTCGATCTCATCCGGGTATCCCTCGGCGGTGAGATAGAAGAGCCGCCGGTAAGGAAATTCCAGGGCTTTCATGGACAGAAGCCGCAGCCCGAGACCTTTCTCCTCCGGGATCATTACGCTCATCCAGAGGTCCGACGCGCGGTCCAGATCCGCCTGTTCCCGGATCTCCGTGATAAAGAGATCACCGCCCACAACGGTTCCAATGTAGTGGGGGAGCTGGTAATTTAAGAATGCCTGGCTGATGGAAAGGGTCAGGGCAGCGGTCAGGGAAAGCTGTTTCGGATCCTGCGGGATCATATGGTCGAAACGCCCGATGTCCATCAGGACCAGTGTGTCAAAGCGCGGAGAATCGGCAGGTTCCCGCACGAGAAGCTCGTCCGTTTTCTGGGAAAGCTTCCAGTGGATCGTATGGATATCGTCCCCGGGCTGGTACGTGCGCAGATCAAAGACCTCCGAGGCATCACTGCCTTTCCGGTTGACGCTCTGCGGACCTTCTTCCATCCGTCCACGGGGAGTAGTGTGGGAGGAAAAACTGATGGTGATCGGCTTTGGGTAGACGGTGATCAGGCGGGAGACCGGGACCGGGAGCGGAGCGCTGTTGAGACCAAAGATGTCGAGACAGCGGACATGTTCCAGCCGGATCAGGTAGCTTCCGCAGGATTCCGGCTTAAAATCCAGGGAAAGAGTGAGCCTGTGGGAGGAGAGATTCACGGAAAACCGGGACCGGGTCACCTCTCCGAGCATCTTATTCTCATAGACAAGATCGCCTTCCATGATGGCCGCCGCCAGCACGAAGAAATTGGACGCGGAGATATAAAGCTTTACGCTCTGACCACAGGCGCAGGCCGCCGGAAGAGAGACGGAAAACTTCAGCCGTGCCATTTCCAGACGCAGAAGGATCTTCAGGCTCAGAAACAGCGCGAGCAGGAACAGGAAGACATCCAGGGCGAAATACGTGCCGTTCCACAAAAAGGCGGCGGCTGTCATCACCATAGCGACTCCGTAGGCGATCCGGATCTTAGTCATGATCCCACCTCTTCGGGGAAGCAGGCGGGTATACCTCCTTCAAGATCCCTTCAAGGACAGACCGCTCGGTGATACCCTGGACACGGGCCTGCGGCTTCAAAATCAGACGGTGCGCGCAGACATCGATAAAGATATCCTGAACGTCCTCAGGAACGACGAAGGAACGTCCCTTTAAGACGGCCTGGGCCTTCGCCATCTGGGTCAGGGCGAGAACGCCTCGCGGGCTGATCCCGAGATCCACCATCTGGTTCGTCCTGGTTGCCTCGCAGAGATGCGTAATATAGTAGAGGAGCTCGTCGCTGATCCGGAGCGCCGAGAGGTAGTTCTGGACCTCACAGATATGTTCCGCGGTCACGAGCGGACGGATCTGGTCTAAGGGATCCGCGTATTTTTTCGCCTTTAAGATATTGACCTGGTCCTCTGAGGACGGATAGCCAATGGAGAGGCGGACCATAAAGCGGTCGAGCTGGGATTCCGGCAGTGCCTGTGTTCCGGCAGCGCCCACCGGGTTCTGGGTCGCGATGCAGATAAACGGATTCGGAAGAGGGTGAGTCTCGCCGTCAACGGTGACGGACCGCTCTTCCATGGCCTCAAGAAGCGCGGACTGGGTCTTCGGGGAAGTACGGTTGATCTCATCCGCAAGAAGCAGATTGCACTGGACCGCACCTTCCCGGTATTCAAATTTGTCTGTCTGACGGTTGTACATCGTAAAACCGGTGATATCGGACGGCAGAGTGTCCGTGGTAAACTGGATTCTCTTGAAATCCAGCGCCAAAGCCCTCGAAAAGGCCAGTGCCAGCGTCGTTTTCCCGACGCCGGGGCAGTCCTCAAGGAGAACGTGACCGCCGGCGTAGATCGCGGTCAGCACGCGGGCGATCACGTCATCCTTTCCCATAAAGGCTTTTTTAACTTCCTGAACGATGAGTCCGGACTGTTCCAGTATCATATGTTTAAATTTCCTCCTGTGAAGCGGTAGTTTCCTGGCCATTGGAGCCAGTGGCCTTCTGGACGTTGGAGTCGGTGGCCTTCTGGCCGTTGGAGCCGGTGGCCTTCTGGGCATTGGAATCACTGGCTTTGGATTCCTCGGCTTTCTTTACATATTCCATGATATCCGGGAAAACGACCTTCTGGATCATACCGTCCGGGACATCTTTGTCCAGGTACCAGTAGAATTTTTGGATCGTCCCGTTCAGTGTGCTTGCAGCCTCCGCCTCCGCGCGTGCTTCCACGTACTCCTTAAATTCCGGAATATAATCGAGGTCCGCAGTCAACGGAGAAGAACCAGCCGCGTAAAACCATTCAAAGATATAGTAGAAAGCAAATCCCTTATCCTCCAGAAGATCATTCTCCGAGGAGTATCCCTTAAGATTGTATTTCCACTTTTTAAGGTAATTTTCTTCGGTTGCGGCACCCTGCAGTGTTGTTTTTACGTTCGGCGCCTTGTCAGTTGCCCAGTCATCCCATCCAAATGAATAATCAAAACCACGGGAGTGGGACTCGAGAGTCGGCGCCTCCGGACCGGTAAAGATCACTTCCTTCAGGTTTCCGCAGTAAGAGAACGGAGCGCTTCCAAGTGTGACCAGGTTTGGAGGGAGCGTAATGCGTTCCAGGGAAGAATCCCCGAACGCGTAGCCGCTGAGGGTAAAATTATAATAGGACGGGGCAATTACAATGTCATGCAGCTGCGAACAGTCAGTAAACGCGGAATCGGCGATCTGGAACATATTTCCAAGATAGAGATCACCGGAGATACCGGAACCACTGAACGCGTAAGGACCGATATAAAAGATCGTTGAGCCCACGGAATCGTCGATCGTAAGCGTTCCGGTACAGTCAGCCAGCGCGTACGGGGCAAACTGTGTCAGCGATGTACCATCCGGCGGCTCGATCGCGCCGGAAATGTCCTTTGTTGCGCCGATCATATAGGATTCTCCCTGGAGTGTATCGATTCCGTAAGCAAAGATGCCGGTGTCCCCCTGTTTTAACGTATAGGTATCGCCCCAGATACTTACATTCTTGGAATTGACAGTACTGTCATATGGGACAAAGCAGGAGACTTTATATGGAAGATCCGGATCGCTGAAGGTAATGTCCGTCGAGTTGAAAGCCACAAGCTGAAGAACACTGTCAGGATCGAAGGCGTCTTCTTTAATTGTGATCTTACCAGTGGTCTCCAGAAGAGTCAGCTGCAGGTTCCCACATCCGGCAAACGCGTTTGAATCGATCGTGCTGACCGTGTCAGGGATAGCTAACGCGGTAAGGTCCGCGCAGCCGCTGAACGCGTTGCTTCCGATCTCGCTCCAGAGTACGGTTCCGTCAGTCTCTTTTTCGATATCATCAAAGGATGTGATATCGGATGGCGCGTGCAGGAGAATAGAGCCGTTGTCCGTAGTCACATACTTTAAGCCGCTCGCTGTTTCCACTGTTCCCAGCTTCGCGCCCTTTAAAAGCTGCGTGGCTGCGTCGCCCAGGACGTCCCTCCAGGCATCCTGATACAGAGCGAGACTTTCCTCCGGAACGATGACATGGAGTCCTCCTTCCAGCGCTTCCGAAATATCGCCGAAGGTGTTCACATCGATCTTCGGCGGGTTCACAGCGGAAATAAAGACAGATGTCAGGTTTGGCGCGGTCAGGCTGTATGGCTCAAGCTCCTTCAGATTTTTGCCAAGGAGGAGCTGGTATAATTCTTTGCAGTCCGCCGTCGCATTTTCCCTTACAATTTCAAGACTCTCGGCAGCGGTAAAGAAACCGGAGTGATCCGCGAGGACATATTCCAGGACTTTTCCGCTGTCGGAATAAAGTCCGCCGTCGATTAATGTGAATTCCGGGGTCTGTCCGTCATCTGTGGTCAATGTGAGGTTATTAAAAAGCAGATACTGGTTCCACGCTACAAAATAAGCCGCGTAATATTCCTTTGGAACGACCAACTCTGTGCCATAAAGACGGGGCAGGTCGATCTTTGGCGGAACCTCAGAAGAAAAGATGATCTTGTTGATCGAATTTTTCAGAGGAAGTTCCACATCTGTTACGTTCTCAGGAACGGCCAGAGCGTTAAAACGGCTCTGCGGGATACCGAGGATCTTTGTACCTTCTTTATTATAAAGGATGCCGTTCTTTACAGAAAAACATGGATTGTCATCCCGGACCTGGTACGCGTCCAGGACAGTATAATATTTCGGATACACCAGGATCGCCGTGTTTGGAAGTACCAGAGTGCCGATATTGCAGATTGAAGACATACCGGAGAAGTCATCTTCTCCGACTTCCTGGATCCCTTCAGGAACTTCAAGGACATCAAGTCCCTCCGGCGCGGAAGACAGCCGCTGCAGAAAAGCGGCATAGCAGTTGTCAGCATGCGTCGGATCCCAGCCTGCGGAGGCAGAGACGGTAAGGCCGTCCGGGACAGAAACGCGGTCCACCGGATAAAAGACATAACGCCCCGGTTCTGCCGGAGTAAACCAGTTTCCAAGCGGTTCGCCGCCTTCAGTCAGGGACCAGCCGGGAAAGATGGAATTCAGGGCATCTGGGTTGCCCCATTCATCCTTGTGCTCAAGATAATACTGCTGCATCTGCTTTAACAGGCAGATACTATCCCCGGACTTTTCGGCAAATGACTCGCTCAGAACAGTCCCATTATCATCGAGAACGATAAATTTCGCATAATTAACGGTGATCGGACATGGAAATTCGATCCAGTCGCTATCCGCGTTTTGGCGAAAGTAAAAATTTACAGTGAAATTTCCGTTTGCCGCAGATGGAAATTCGCCGATCCGGAAATTCTCATTATAGTCTGAAAGACGATGCCGGGAGACTATATTATTGTTTTTATCTTTGACATCCACGAATACATACAGGGAACAGAGGATCTTCCAGTCAGTGAGAACCGCGCCATTGTACAGTGTCTCACCGGAGTCAAAAACGGAGGACGGAATGAAGGTAAGAGAAATATGCTCTGTACTGTCTGTAGTGATGCCGTCGGATGGAAAAGCTGGGTAATTTATATCAGGCGGCAGATCGGGTGGAGACGGTTTATCACCTTTATTCGGATAATCAGGATCGACCACAGGAGTTGGTGTCGGAACCGGGGCGGGAGTCGGTGTCGGGGCAGGAACCGGGGTCGGTGTCGGCACAGGAGTCGTTCCACTGCTATTTGTATTTCCGCCACCGCCGCCGGCACCACCGCCGGAGGCATTTCCGCCCGGATAACGTCCCGAAGCTCCTGAGCCGGAATTGTCATCGGAATCATCCCGCCCGAAGCTCCCGTTTCCGGAAAAGGTTCCGTTGCCGGAAGGAAGCTTGATCACGGATCGGTCAGAGCTGTGATTGGATGTCCCGGCGATCACCGCCGCAGAATTCTTAACTCCCTGCGGCAGATTCCCGCCAGACGGCATATCAGAAGTCTCCGGACTGACCAGAAGATTGCTGGCGTTTTTAAGGTCCGTCTCGACATGTCCGTCCTCCGGCATCTGATAGCCGGAAGCTTCCGGGTTATCCCTTCCGTAGGAATCATCCGCCTGGGGATCACGTTCGAGGCGATGGTTATCGTCGGAGGTATCTGTCTGGGAGGGCTGTCCGTAATCATTTTTCTCCGGGAACATGATCTGGTTTTCCTGGTAATCGTGGGTGCTGACAAAAAGGTCCGGGCGAAACAGACTTCCGTTCTGGTATCCGTTCCAGACCCGCACACCTCCCGCGAGGACCGCTACAGAGGCAGCAGTTCCGGCGGCCAGCATCGTAAGCCGCTTCAAATCATTTTCCGGTTTCTTATCGTGTTTCATTTCTTCTCCTTTAGCGTCCGTCCGATTTCCTTCCGAATCTTCTCGAAATCGATCGGTTTTGAAAAATGCCCGTTCATGCCGCTCGCGATGGACAGTCTCTGATCTTCCACAAAGGCATCCGCGGACAGGGCAAAGATCGGAATCGTTTTCGCGTCTTTATGATCCAGCTTTCGGATCGCGCGGGTGGCATCCCGCCCGTTCATCTCCGGCATCTGGATATCCATGAGAATAAAGTCGTAAGTTCCAGGCAGCGAGGCAGCGAACTTATCCACCGCGTCACGTCCGTTTACGGCTACATCGACGCTTGCACCGCTTAATCTCAGGATGCTCACGGCGATCTCCGCGTTCACCTCGTTATCCTCCGCCATCAGGATATTACAGCCTTCATATGTAAAGTCGTCGCTGTCCTGTGCAGTATCATCTGCAGCAAGATTTTCCGGGTGATCCGCCAGCGGCAGCGTCAGATATACGCTGAAATCAGATCCCTCGCCCGGCATGCTCTCGACTAAGATCGAGCCGCCCATCAGCTGGATCAGCTTGTCCGTGATCGCCATACCGAGACCGGAACCGCCGTACTGTTTTGTGATCCCGGCGTTCTCCTGCTCGAATGGGTGGAAGATCCGCTTGATGAACTTCGGATCCATTCCCTTTCCGGTATCATGGACCCGGAACAGGAACTCCACACTGTTTTCATTCCGCATCATCTGGCGGAATGTCACGCGGATCTCGCCTTTTTCCGTGAACTTCGAGGCGTTGGAGAGGAGGTTTACGAGGATCTGGGAGATCCGCTCCTCATCGCCGACCACATAGCGGACGTCCACGTCCTTCATCTCGACGATATAGGAGACCCCCTTTTCCTCGATCGTCTTCTTAAACAGGTTCCGGATCTGGTCTGCCAGGTGATAGAGGTCGAATGGCTTATTTTCAAGCTCGATCTTACCGACCTCAATTCGGGACATGTCGAGAACTTCGTTGATAACGGTCAGAAGAAACTCGGAAAGCTGTTCCGCCTTCACGATATAGTCCTCTGTGCTGTGTCCGTGAAGCTGGCGGTGCGCCAGGTTCAGCATACCGATAATTCCGTTTAACGGAGTACGGATCTCATGGGACATCTCTGAGAGGTAAGCGGATTTCGACTGGCTTACGTTCTCGGCGGCCTTAAGATCTGCCCGCATCTCATCAAGCTGTCTCTTTTCCTCCGTGATATCCCGGAAGTGGAACAGGTCCATCCCGTCTTTCCTTGTCACAGAAAGGCGGTAGCAGGCATCCATCCCGACCGGTTCGATATCCATCCGGATCGGACTTTTCCCGTCCCAGGCGTTATATGCTTTCCGAAGCTGTTTTGCCTGTTCCTCCGGAAGCTTCGGGGCAAGGCAGAGAACATCGTTCTTAAACTGTTCCTTCGTAAGACCAAACTGTCGTTCAAAATCCTTTGTCACATAGAGTGGAAAAAGGTCCGAAGAGCGGAGAAGAAAACAGGGGTCATCCACGAGGTCAAACCCGTTAAGATTCCCCTTGTCGTTAGATTTGTTAAAATTTAATCTGCGCCAGGACAGACGCAGATGGAAAAAAACGATCAGCAGGCACGCCGCAACCAGTAATTCCGCAAAAAACAGAAATATCAATACCTTATGTTCCCCCAGCCAAGCGAGCTGGAACGCAATCTTTTCCATATTTTATCCCCAATGTAAATTTATAGCCAGTTACTCCGGGTTCGCCGTCATTGCCTACTGCGGATCGAGCTTTTCGATCGCCTGGATCGTGCGGTCATATTCCTCATGGACACGTGCGAAAAGCGATTTGCTCTCATCGTCCAGAGTATTGTTTCCGCGGAGCTTTTCTGTCAGAGCGGAGCTGGCATCACATAAAGCAGTAAATCCGAGGTTCAGGCAGATCCCCTTTAAAGTGTGGGATGCGCGGAACGCCTCCCCACCGTCACCGTTCTCGATCGCGGCCTGCAGCTGCCCAAAACTCGGATCATTTAAAAATTTCACCGCAAACTTCCTGACAAGACTCTCCGAAACGAGTCTCCCGGTAACTCCCTCATAATCGCCGTGCATCACTTCATAGCATTCTCTTAATGTCATATGTATGATCCCCTTTTGCAAGTGTGTTGTTTCATATGTTTATATATAGATGGTTCTATTATAACTTTCAAAGGGTAAAACTTCAACTGAATAATGGGAGATATGGCAAATAATGTCGGTTTTTGTCTAAACCGTGCGAAATTATTTTTAATAATCAGAAAGGATTATTTGACGATGACCCCAAAATTTGATGGCTATGCGGCGCAGTATGACGCCTGGTTTATGGAAAACGAGAACCTGTTTCACAGCGAGCTTCGCCTGTTCCAGAAAGTACTTGGCGACATTGCCGGTAAGCGTGTGCTTTCTGTTGGATGTGGCAGCGGTCTGTTTGAAAGTATGATTGATTGCAGTGGCATTGAGGGAATCGAACCTTCGCGAGATATGGGGGCAATTGCTCAGAAGCGCGGTGTAAATGTTATTGCATTTGGTGCAATTGAGGAAGCAGAATTGGAGGAAAATGCTTACGATGTTATTTACCTGAATGGCAGCTCTAGTTATATGGAAGATCTGACACGTGCTTTTGATGTTTGTAAAAAGGCACTTAAGCCAAATGGCACATTTATTTCATTAGATGTTCCAAAGGAAAGCGCATTCGGTTTCATGTATCTTCTTGCAAAGACAGTCGGTACGTTTGATCATCCATATCTGAATGGCGTTATGCCGAAATTGCCGTATCCGTTGGAATTATGCTGTGCAGGTGTATGGCATTCCACAGAAGAGAAAATCGATGCTTTGAAGGCGCTCGGTTTCCATGATTTTGATTTTTATCAGACACTTTTGAAAAATCCGATGTACACCAATGAAGATGTAGAGGATGTTGTTCCTGGATATCAGAGTGGTGGTTATGTTGCAATTGTTGCACATAAATAGTACAAATATTGAAAATTATCTTGTCAAGACTTGACGAAGACGGACGAAAGTGGTAGTATGAGATTAGACAGAAAGCTGTTTAATTAAATATTTAGCAAAACAACTGAAAAGTTGTGACGCAAAGCTATAGGGCCTGTAAAATGGCAGCCAGTTGCACTTATAAATGACTCGCAAGAGCGTTGTTTTGCTGTATTTAAAACAACGCTCTTTTTGTTTTGAAATAATTAGAAGATCCTTGAAGAGGATTGTAAATTCATAAATCGGCAAAGCAGTCGAAAGGCTGTGACGCAAAGCTATAGGGCCTGTAAAATGGCAGCCAGTTGCACTTTGAAGAGTATTGTAAAATGCGCTTTAGGTGCCTTTACAATACTCTTCTTGCATTTGGATTTACATGAATTACACGCCCGGACGGTTCCAGCTGCTTTACAGTTCTCGATGAATTTGGAGTTGCCGATGAAGCAACCGGAGAGAATGCAGCATGGGGACAGACAACACCGCAGGAAGTTGTTACAGATTGGATGAATTCCGAAGGTCATCGCGCAAATATCTTAAATCCAGATGCTCATAAAATGGGATTTGGCTATTATAGTGACAATAGTTCAGAATGGGGTCATCAATGGATCCAGATTTTTACAGAGTAATTTCAATATAGATAGAAGGTTATTCTCGGGGGAAAATGAGATTTAAAATAGATGAATAACTGTTCATTTGGTCAGTGCCTTCGGGCGCTGACCGCTCCTTTTTTTTTCATAATTTCTTTTTCACAATTTCATAATTTTTCTAACACCCATGGAAAAATTATTGCCGCACAACGTTAACGCCAATTCCGTTGTGCGGTATTTTGCTTTACAGGAAATTCCGGATACCTTGACTTTTTGACACTTGTTTGTTAATATATATATCGTAGTTTTTCGGGAAGCTTTGTGGATTATCGTTTTCTGCGGAAAGCAACTACAAATGTCAAAATGAGAAATCAGATGCTCCATCACGAAAGCGATGGAGTTCATAAAGTTGGTCGCCGTGACCGAAAAGGCTGAAAAGCCCGAAAATACGGCATTTGTTCCCATAGTTAAATGGATATAACAAGCGCCTCCTAAGCACTAGTTGAGGGTTCGATTCCCCCTGGGAACGTGCATTTTTTGCAGCAATGATCGTAAAAGTTCATTGCTGCTTTTTCTTTTTTCCGGTGCTCGTGAGCACCGAGAGAACACTTAAACGCAGATATTGAGCACCGAAATTTCTTAACGGGCACCAATGCAATAATTCAATCCTGGCACCGAACGGAGATAACTACAGCGTAGGATAAGGATTGGGGTGTCAATGAATGTAAATATGGTTTTCTTGCCTGAACAAAACAGGCCTGACGGATCTATCCGCTCAGATTAGATTAAGAATCTATTCTGGGCGGATTTTTTTCGTTACAGATATTTTAGAGGAGGATAGCTTATGGATAAAAAAACGGATGTAAGAGATCCGGATGAAAAAGTTGTTGAGATTGAAATGGAACGGTTAAGAGCATTTCCAAATCATCCATTTAAAGTAATCGGAGACAGTCAGATGATTGAGCTGCAGGACAGCATAAAAAAGTATGGTGTACTGAATCCATTGATTGTTCGTCCAAAGATTGAAGGCTACTACGAAATTATTTCTGGCCACAGAAGAAAATATGCGGCTGAGAAGCTGGGATATAAGAAAATTCCGGTAATCATTTGTATGTTGCAGGATGATGAAGCAGTAGTGATCATGGTCGATTCCAATTTGCAGAGAGAGCAAATTACACCAAGTGAAAAGGCCTATGCCTATAAGATGAAATATGATGCCATCAAAAAAAAGGCAGGCAGAAAGAATTGTAGTCAAGTTGACCACAATACAGGAAAGAGGAGTATTGACGTAATCGGAGAACTTTGTGGTGACAGTGCGAAGCAGGTGCAGCGTTATATCAAAATAACAGAATTGATACCGGCATTGTTGGATAAAGTGGATGATGGAACAATGGGATTTACCCCAGCAGTACAGTTGTCCTACTTAAAAAAGAAAGAACAGCAGGAAATAATGAATGCAATTGATTCTACCCAATGCACACCATCACTTTCACAAGCCATCCGGATGAAAAAACTGAGTGAATCCGGAAAGCTGACAGAAGCAGAAATAGAAGGGATTCTTGGAGAGGTTAAGCAGAAGGAAACTGATAGGGTGATATTTAAAAATGAGCAGTTATACCGTTTCTTCCCATCAACTTATACATCAGAACAGATGCGAAGAGAGATATTAGAAATACTGAAATCATGGAGAAACAGTAACTGGATTTAAGAACAGGAGGACAGAATATGTGTAAGGTCATAGTAGTATCAAATCAAAAAGGTGGAGTCGGAAAGACGGTATCGTGTGTGAATTTAGGAATCGGGCTGGCACAGGAAGGAAAAAAGGTTCTTTTGATAGATGCAGATCCGCAGGGCAGTCTCACAATTAGTTTAGGGTATGAGGAACCGGATGAAATGGAGTATTCTCTTGCAACGCTGATGCTAAATATTGTGAATGATGAAAACCGAACATGGAAAAAACAATCCTTCATCATAAGGAAGGTGTGGATCTGATACCGGCCAATATAGAATTATCAGCGATTGAGGTATCTTTGGTAAACGCAATGAGCAGGGAACTGATTATGAGGTCACTTATTGAGAGATTAAGGGAATTTTATGATTTTATCATTATAGATTGTATTCAGAAGTAGTAGATACGAATGGAAGCGGACATGGTGCATTGGCAGGAGTTCTTAATGCATTAAATGCCGATGTTTTGATCTGCGGCGGAATCGGAGGAGGTGCTCAGACTGCGTTAGCGGCAGCGGGCATTAAGCTTTTTGGCGGAGTTTCAGGAGATGCAGATAAAGCAGTAGAAGCTTTTATCAATGATACACTTGATTATAATCCAGATGTGAAGTGTTCTCACCATGAGCACAGCCACGGAGAGGGACATACATGTGGTGAGCATGGATGTGGAAGCCATAGCTGTCATTAAGAAGAATAGCAAAAAAATAATAATACGAAAGGATGTGTCAAGGCAATGGAGAAGTTACCGCAGCACATCCTTTTTGTGTTATTTTACAGAAAGACAGATTGTATTTTAAAGGAACAGATCGTGCAGTATTTCTTGATAAGAGAGAATTTACAGGACCAATCTACACACAAATCAAAGAAGCTGTAGATTTTGTATTGAGAAATATTCGACTCGGAGCAACGATTGATGGATTGGTGCGAAAAGAGAAATATGAGCTACCGCCGGAAGCAATCAGGGAAATTTTGTTTTTAGTTTGTATTCGATTGTCTGTGGTGGAAATGGGATTAAAAAGTAACACCTGGATTCTGTAAGGGGAAATGTTTGAGCGAGCATTATAAAGATATCTTTTTGGAGAATATTATGTTATAATCACTCAAGAGAGAGGTACGATAGATGAGTGGTAAGAAGAGAAATGTAATGTTGTTCGTTCTGCTGTTTACCTTGCTTCTGGGAGTGATCGTTCCGGTTCAGGCACAGTCGTACGGCGGGACAAAGATAATACGGGTGGCGTATCGTGAGGACGCAGACTTTATTAATAAAAGCAGCAGTGGAGTATACAAGGGAT
>ERZ773115.2877-NODE-2877-length-12769-cov-12.258455_pt1 | contig 12769 bp, 8 predicted proteins | sample MGYA00511116_ERZ773115 | MGnify/ENA primary metagenome ERZ773115 (study PRJEB29015, sample SAMEA2737869) | human gut metagenome | biome: human gut; feature: human-associated habitat; material: faeces | place: China | collected 2012 ... | reverse complement strand
ATATTCAATTGTGGCTACTATATCACAGATTTTCTGAAATTGCAATGTCAATCAGAGATTGGAATTGTTAATATTATATCTTTGCTTATATACTTCAAGACTTACTCACAATCGGAATGGTGAACGACATGTACGCGGAAAGCAGCAATGATACTACATTCAGTTTACCAATCAGTTTAAAAAGGATTGGAAGCTTGCCAAAAAACAAAATAAAAATCATCAAACTGCAACCCGCACACCTGGAAGCCTTCGACGAGGTCCTGGTAAAGCGCCGGCTTGAGCGAATCATCGTCTGGAAGGACCACTTCACTGTGGAGCTTAAGTCCGGACTGAACATTGATATTGAAGGATAATCCCAATAGATGCACGAAACCCTCTCGACCATGATGGCCGGGAGGGTATTTTCTATATCCACAAACTGAAATTTATTGGACAATCACTTGTCCTTTTCTAATTCATGAACCTCTGCTAATCAATTATATACATACCTTAAAATCGTTTTTATAACTTCATCAATCACAATCGGCTTTGACAAATGTGCGTTCATTCCTGCATCCAGTGATGCCTGAACATCTTCTGCAAATGCATTAGCTGTCATTGCTATAATAGGAATGTTTTTTCCATCCGGTCTATCATTCATTGCCCTGATTGCTTTTGTCGCTTCATAACCATTCATTTCAGGCATCATGATATCCATCAGGATTACATCAAATGTGCCTTTCGGATGATTTCTGAAAATCTCAACAGCATTCTTTCCATCCACAGCTCTTTCTACATTCATCCCGAACTCTTCCAACTGCACGGCAGCAATCTCTGCATTCAGTTCATTATCCTCTGCAAGAAGGACATTCACACCTGTAAGATTTACCTTTTCAGAAAAACCTGTGTCTGACTTATTACATTCCTTATCTGTAATTTCCAAAGGAATATCCACAGTAAATGTGGTTCCCTCATGCTTTTTACTCTGCACGGAAATGGTTCCACCCATCATATCTACATACTTCTTTACGATAGCCATCCCCAGTCCAACTCCATGGTACTGCGTTCTCACATCGGAATCTTCCTGTGCAAATTCCTCAAAAACTTCTTTTGTAAATTCCTCACTCATGCCAATACCAGTATCCGAAATGCGGTAACGCATATTTATATATCCATCCCCGCCCTTTTCCTGACACCGGGCTTCAAATGTAATCGTCCCTCCATCCGGAGTGAATTTCACGGCATTGCTCAGAATATTGACCAGCACATCACGCAGGCGTGCAGGATCCGCAAGTACATTTGGAATCTTTGCTTCTTCACGCTGAATCTTAAAGTTGATATCCCTGTTCGTAAGAAAGCCTTTTGTAATATCCAATGCAGAATCTGTAATGTTTTTCACATCCGCCGGTACCGGATTGTATTTCACTTTTCCACTTTCGATGCGGGTCAGATCTAATACATCATTGATCAGCGACAGTAAATGCTCTGAGCTTTCGTCAATCTTTTCCAGACAATTTTTCACTTCGTCTGACGGATTGTTTTTCATTGCAATACCGGTAAATCCTATGATTGCATTCATCGGTGTCCTCATATCATGGGACATATGTGACAGAAATGCTGTTTTTGCCTTGTTTGCAGCCTGTGCATGCTCTGCCAGTTCCGCCATTTCCTCAGCTTTCTCCTGGGCCGCCTTCTGAGCTTTTTTTCTTGCACTGAGACGCACCATTGTCACAGCCATAGCAGTCAGCAGCCATCCAAAAATAAGTAGAACCCAAACAGTAACAACAGGATGCAGACGTATCCAGTCAACAAGTGTAAGCTCTGTTGCTTTGTATGTGGTATACTGTGCTGCAAGATCTTCAACAAGATTTTGGGGCATGGCATACATTGCTTTCGTCAGAATACCAGCCAGCGCATGGTTCTCAGTTGATGAAATTACCATGCGGTAGGTGAATGTAGGCTGCTCCAGCAGAGTATATGTCATGGTGCCCGTAGTGTCACTGTTCACAAACGCCTGTGCCATGTAATAGTAGACGAAGGCAGCATCTGCTTTACCCTTACGGACAGCTTCCATCATTTCCTGTCGGGTACTGCACATCAGTTTTTCTGCACCAGGTGCCATTGCATCTTCAATTGAATTTGCTACTGTCTGGTCAACAGTAGTAACAACATTAATTTTTCCATCAAAGTCACGCCGTGTCACCCTTGCCAGCTGCATCGTAATGAAAGGTGCAGTAATCCCCCATTTTTTCGTCTCAGCATAATTATCTGTTTCCAGGCGTGCATCGATGCTCATATCTGTGGTTTCCGTATTTTTCTGATAAGCAATATACTCATCTCTGGTGGCAGGTGTAAGAAACTCATAGGAAATCCCGGCATAGTCTGCAATTTTCCGGAAGTAATCCGGGATAATACCCTTCATCTCACCATTTTCATTATAAGAATATGGATAACGGGTCGGATCACACAGAACATGAAGCGGGTTGTCCTTGGAATACTGTGAAATAATACTTTTTTCTTTCTCCGTATATTCCAGATTCTTAGTTTCTATGCTTTCATAATTTTTATTGTAAAGCGTCGTTTTCCAGTCACCCTCAACCGCATTCATCTGATCGATCGCATAATTGATCTCATTCAGCAATTCTGTATTGCCCTTTTTAACAATGACATAGAAATCGCTGCTGCCAAATTTCTCCACGATTCGCTCATTGTTTGTTTTTCTCAGAGAACTGGTAACAATCGCATCAACTTTTTCGCTCTGAAGGGCTTCATCCATTTCTGTGGTCGTATCAAAATAAGATGGAACATATGTAAATCCTTTGTTGTCTGCAAAATCCGCAAACTCTTCATTCCGGGTGTTTCCGTTCAAAAGCGCCACACGCATACCGTTGTAAGTGCTGTAATTGCCGTCCACAATCGTGCTGTTGTCACTGCGGACGGTCAGCATCCCATAATTGGTTCCGATTGGACGTGAAAAATCAAACTTTTCTTCTCTGTCCGGTGTTTTGCGGGCAGATGTTACCATGTCAATCTCGCCATCTTCAAGCATCTGCTGCATATCATCCCAGCTCTTATCATATCCGACATATTCGTAATCTACATCCCAATAACGGGCCATCAGCCGAAGAAAATCATAGCCATACCCACTGCGGTTGCCTTCTTCATCCATCACATGATAACCATCCATGGCAAAGAAACCGACTTTGACAGTTTCATGCTGCGAACTGTCCTCGGCTGCATATGCAGTCTGGGGAGAAAATATCATACACACGCATACAAAAGCCAGTAATACTGCCACATATTTCTTTGCTCTCGAAATCATATTAAATCTCCTGTCTGTCAAATATATTTCTCTATACATCTCCTTGTCAACCTCCTGGTTTAATAAAATTGCACTGCCGCATCAAATCCATTTGTCACTGTTCAGTGACCTGCGGTTCGGTACCCCCCCCCCACCAGATTTTATGCTTCTGATCGTCTTTTCCAGCACCTTCATCTCAACCGGTTTTGAAATATGTGCATTCATACCGGCTGCCAGAGAATGCTGAATGTCCTCTGAGAATGCATTGGCAGTCATGGCAATGATCGGAATCGTCTTTGCCAGTTCATGGGAACTTCTGCGGATTGCCTTCGTTGCCTCATAACCATTCATAACAGGCATCTGCACATCCATCAGAATCATGTCATAATCACCTGGAGCAGACTGTTCAAATGCTTTCAAAATCTCTTCGCCATTTTCACAGATGGTACATTCCGCACCTTCAATCTTTAACAGTTCCGTCAGGATCTCTGCGTTCAGCTCATTATCCTCTGCACACAGGAATCTCATTCCTTGAAGGATATTACCATCCTGCTCATCTGTTTCTTCTTGTGCCGCCAGAGCAACCGTTCTATCCTCTGCAATTTTCAGATCCAAGAGAACCTCAAAACAGCTTCCCTGTCCCAATTCACTCTCCACATCAATGGTACCTCCCATTGCCTCAACCAGATTCTTAGTAATCGCCATTCCAAGTCCGGTTCCCTGTATTTTATTTGTAAGGGAACTTTCCGCACGGGTAAACGCATCAAAAATTGTATCCTTGAAATCTGCCGACATTCCCATACCATTATCGCTAACTAAGAAACGGTACTTTGCATAGACAGATGACTTTGTCTCACATTCTTCTACAAAGAACTGAATTTTCCCACCTTCCTGGGTATACTTCACTGCATTGGAAAGCAGGTTGCTGAAAATCTGCATCAGGTGAACCTGATCCCCATTCACCCACTCATGCTGAATATTTTCTTTTATGATTGTAAGGGTCTGCTGCTTTTCATATATTTGAGTATGAAATATAGTGTCAAGTTCCTGTACAAGATCCAGAATAGAAAAGTCAGAATACTTGAAGACTGTTTTTCCTGCCTCAATCTTGCTCATATCCAGAACGTCATTGATAATTCCCAACAGATGCTGTGATGAAATATCTATTTTATCTGCATACTCTATAACTTTTGCTTTATTACCTGCATCATGTCTGATCAAAGACGTAATACCAATGATTGCATTCATAGGTGTACGAATATCATGTGACATATTAGACAGGAAATCCGTTTTCGCCTTATTTGCATTTTCAGCTGTCTGTAAAGCCTCTGTTGCAACGTTCTTTGCCTTTTTCAGTTTTTGATTGACTACTTCCATTTCCTTCATTGTTTGTAAATGAAGTTCATTATTTCTTTTTTCATATTCTGCTTTTTGATCTGCAAGACTAAGTCTGGAAATACTGTAGAATAATCCGGCAAAAAGTAAAAGTATAAAACCTGCCATGAGTATTGTTGTAAACAACACCGTTTTCTGGTAATCCCTCAGCACATTGTCAACAACTCCCTTTGCCACAATGCATACCAAAATGGTGTTGTTGCTTTCTATCGGGCAATACCCCAGATAATAGGGGTTCTGTTTTCCCAAAAGTGCAACTCCGGATTCTCTGTTATCAAACTTCTTTTTGAACAAATCAGCCTCTTCTTCTGTAATAGCCTGTTCCCCTTTTAAATGTTTTAACAAAGAATAATTACGCAGGTATTTATCTCCACTCTGGTTCGTGTAAGTAATATTTCCGTCATGATCCAGCATGAACAAATATGCTTTCCCGTCATAACCTTTCAGTTTTAACATGGAATCCAGTTTCGAATGATCATACACAGTTCCGATTGCCGTATAAGTTTCCCCATCGATCGTATATTCCTGACATGGGATTGCAACCAGATAACCGTCTTTTTTCTTCTGATCATAATCAAGACGCACCAGTTTTCCAATATTGTATCCATTCTTTAAGTCCAGCAGAAGTTTACTTGGCATATCAATCCGCATTTTTGTTCCACCTGCTGATATTGCCTGACCATTTTCCTGAAGGAATATAAGGGTACTTTCCGATTCTTTTTCCCATGCTTCAAAGAAACTTTTGTTCACATCCGTTTCAAGAGACAGCTCCCTCTCATGAAGTAAAAATTCCTCAACCAACTGCAGCTGGCTGTAGTATCCACTCACTTGAAGATCATAGGTCTGCTGTATCTGTTCAACAACAGCTCCCATACTGCTTTTTCCATTTTCGCTGATATACTTCTTAGACTTACTTATAAGATACTTTATACAAACTAAGCTTAAAAGAATAATAAGTAGTATAAGCAACAGCCTTGTTATTTTTTTTCTTTTATTTACCGTTTGTTCTATCTCCACTTTTACTGTTCAACCTCTATATAATCTTCCGGTGCTGACGGCTGCTGTCCTTTTGACATTGCTTCGATCCATGCACTTGATAATGTTGTATCTTTAAGCTGCTCAATCTCACATTTCGGATTTATTTTTTTCAAAACAGACATTGTGGTGTCTGTAAGAAGAATAGAGTATTCCTTTTCTTTGTCTATTTTCTTATCATTAACTGTCAAGTCCTTTAATGAAAATCCACTTTCCGCTTGATTGACGATCATTTTCATACCGGATGCAATTGGTAATTCGTATTTATTGGTTACATAAAAATTCTCATCCGCATCGGCGAAATAATTTTCCACGAGTTCACAAACCTGTTTACCATTGATTTTTGCAAAATATAATGCTGTATCCGAACTCTTCGCTGTCATCATGCCAACCCGGCTATTGGTGCATTCTCCTTTGTACATAGAAGAAGTGAAATAATAATATGGTGCCAGAGCCAGCTGTGCATCATTTTCTTCTCTGATCGTAGTTAAAATGGAAGATGCTGCATCACGGCCATTTCTATCGTTCAGTGAAATGGAATATTCATTTTCAAAATTCACCGTTGCTTTTTCTTCTGGATCTTTACGATTCATTACACTGCGAAAAGTATCATAAGCCTGTGTTTCATCCATTTCCCCTGACAGTAATCCGTGAACAGCCTCAAGACTTGCATCAAATGATTTTTGAGCGGAATATCGGATATAAACAGCATTATTATTAATTTCCTCTTCCAGTCCAGGCACATCCTGCATCATGGTTGGAACATCTGTATTCAATGAAATAACACCGCTTCCATCCGCAATCAGCTTTTGCCCCTCTTCTGAAATCATACAATCCAGCACATCCAGTGCAGTATCCAGTTTCTCCCGGTCTTTTTCCAGGTTTTTGTTAAATGCAATGTTTAAGGACGGAGTCATGTACACATAGGATTCATCCGATGTCTGTGAAAAGTAAGGAATACGGATCAGCTCCGCATCCATCTGTTTCTGCAGCTGCTGCATAACCGTCGGATGTCCATGAAACATTGCTGATTTTCCCTCGACAAACATCTGGGTTCCTGTATCGATGTCAATATTGATATCTTCTTTACCAAAGTGCGAGTCCTTAAGAAACTGACTGGTTTCTGAAAAAATACGTTTCCATAATGTATCATCAAACTTTACTTCATCCGCTGCAGTCTCTGCACCGTTTCGCCATTCAATACCATCCAGGCTTGTAAACTCACCGATTGCCGCCGCCTGGATGATTTCATTATTAGACCAGTCTTCACCAAGATCCATGGAATACGGTTTTATGCCATTATCATAAAACTGCTGACAGGCCTGTACATATTCCTCATAATTTTCTGGAATCTTTACGCCATACTGATCAAACAGTGTTTTGTTGGCAATGATCGTCTGCGGAATACCACAGATTGGCAGCCACTGGATTTCATCCTCCGCATTCTTATAATATTGCACCGCATAAGAATAATACTTAGAAACAACATCATAAGAAGCAAAATCCATAAGATAAGGCTGTAAGTCCTGTGCATCTGTTCCAGAGAATCGACGTACTGTTATGATATCCGGTAATTCATCATGTTCTTTAAAATAACTGTATAAATCGGTATCATTGTTACCAATAATAAATTCAATATCCTGATCAGGAAACTGTTCATGGATATAGGGTGCAATATTTTTCATCAAACGATTTTCCCACAGATAAACGGTAAGATGATCATCGTTTTTAGATACTTCTTTCTTTGACTGTCCACATCCAGACAAGACAGCAGTTGCTACAAGTACACCTGACACCACTGCTGTCAGACAACGTTTTGCCTTTTTCATACTTTTATTTTCCTCATTCTTTCCTGATAAAGTCATTATTATTGCGTCTATGAAACAACACCGTAAAAAAAACACTGTCAAACAGACAGTGCACGTCATTTCATGCAACTGGCTGCCATTTTAAAGGCCCTGTAGCTTTGCGTCCCAGACTTTCATCTGGTTTGCCGATCATCCTTTTAAGCTTGTCCAGCGGATATTTTCAATCCGCTTTGCTACTTGCTCATAACCAAATAACTGCTCCGCAGTTTATCAGAAGGCGCTTGCACGCCTCCTGATACAAGCAAGTCCCCACCCACTGCTTATTGCTTTTCGCAATTGAAGCAGGGGACTTACTTGATTCGGTTAAATACTCCTTTTATTTCTTCCCGTCAGAATGTATACTCCTCAGGATGTCTGCAAATCTCTGTGCTCTTTCCCGGAGAAATCTACTGATATATTTCCCATACCGCACTCCAGATCCAATTTCCTGTCTGCGCCTTTATTGGAAATGGTTTTCTCCCGTCCAAGTCCACTGTAGGAATCAGAACCTACATCCAGATTTCCCACTCCACATTCCAGATCATAATTATAATCCTCCTGCGTACCGGTCAGTGTCAGATCCAGTTCACCCAGACCACATTCTCCATCTGTCTTCCTGGCGCTCAGATCTGCAAATGTCATACTTCCGGTTCCGATTTCCAGATCTGCCTCCCTTGCAGTCACCGGATTCTTACTTTCAAATTCCCCGGCTCCCATCTCCACACTCAGCTTCTCTGTCTCAATATCTCTGTTCAGATAAACAGTACCTGCACCCATCTCAATCTCCAGCTCCTGAAGCTTAACATCTTCCGGATAGGAAATATGCACCTTTCTGGTTTTAGACAGCTTTTTCGTGCTTCTGACCTTAAGAGTATCCGAACTCTCCTTCACTGTCACATTCTTCCCACTGTCATCATAAACTCTGACACAGAAACTGTCGCCCTCTTCCAGAATCAGCTCATCGTACTTCAGCTCTATATCCAGCTTTGTGGGCTGATACTTCAACTGATATACAGTGCCATCTTCCTCATTCTCATCAACAGCGCGGGCATAATCCTCACTGTCGTCACAGTCGTCGCTGTCGTCATAATCATCGCTGTCATAGTCATCGCTGTCATCATAATCATAATCGTCATAATCATCATCGTCATCATAATCATAATCATAATCCCCATCTGCCACCAGAAGCACCCTTTTCAGACTTTTCACCCCTGTCAGTTCCGACATACTGGCTCCCATAACACCACCGGCAGCTGTCAGCCCGATTCCCACAGCACCAAAAATCCCCGCTGCGATCAACATTCCTTTTGTAAACTTCTTCATTTAACCTCCTCCTTTCTCTTTCTGTAGAGCAACCTGTTAAAAAAATCGGTAATCTTCCGAAACCATTTCGGCACAATGTGTACTGCGATGCTGATCAGTCCTAATATCATAAGGATTGCCAGAGCAATCATCAGACATCCAATTCCTATGGTCAGGATCCCGGTTCCGGTCATTACAGCCAAAAGCCCTGCTCCAGCCACAACAGCTGCAATTCCGCCAACCAGTAAAGCCATAGCGCCTATGCCCAATCCAACGATCAGCCAGAACGGAAGCAGTAAGATTCCAACTGCAAATGTCAGAATCCCACCAACAGCCCCCTTAACAAAAGGAGAAATAAAAACCAGCAGGATCACCGCAAGGATCAGCACCGCCTGATTCCCCTTTCTGAAAAAACGCTTCCCTGTTCCCGACTCTTCTCCATATTTCTCAGGCATCTGTCCTCTCTCTTTAGTCCGGGCATCCTCATAGCCATGCTCCGTATATTCTCCATACTCATAGCCTCCTGCCGAACCTTTCAGATCCGCCTTGATGATCGCTGCAACCTTCTCTGGACTTCCAAGTTCCCTGAGCACCGAAGCTTCATTCTCAGCTCCTGCATCATCGAAATAACTATTATAAAAATCAAGGGCATCCTGCCTCTCTGTCTCGGAAATATCAGCAAGCAGCTTCTCCAGCTCCTGCATAAACTGCGCCCTGTCCATCATCCTATTCCTCCCTCAAACATCCCGCTTATCTTGGATGCATAAATTTTCCATTCAGCTTTATAAAACTCCAGCTGCGCAGCACCTCTGTCCGTCAGCTTATAATAACGCCGGTTACGTCCTGCATACGCCATATCGTAAACCTCCAGACAATCATCCTTCTGCAGCCTCCTGAGCACCGGATACAAAGTAGACTCCGAAACATCCAGAACTCCACGCACATCCTGCGTGATCTTATACCCGTAAGTCCCTTCCTTCTCCTTAGAAACAACCGCCAGAACAACCGCATCCAGAAGCGCAGCACCCGTATTAAAAACCATATGCTCACTCCCTCGTTTCAATTATGTTCTGTACAGACAGCATCATCTCTGCAATCCAGCCTTAGAGCGTGTCTGAAAAATGCTCCAGACTATACCAAAGGTAAACGCCATTTCACATCTGATACATTTATTCCATCCTGTTCACATACTATACAGAACATCAATATTGTTTTGTTAACGATATTATATGATGTATAATATGATTTTGTCAATACTATTTAGCAAAAATCATTTATACTTTATAATCATATTGATACCTTTACCGAAAATACCTCCTTAACGTCTTCCGGTTTACTATAGCACTCCTCATAAATAATGTATTTAAAAGCATTGCTATATATCAATTTCTTATTTCATAAATTACTGCAAACAATCCAGTCCATCATAGCGTGAAGTCCTGCTGAACTGTCTTGATTGCATTATTTTATGGAATTGCTATAATATTTCATAAACTTAATATTCCATAAACCTCACGTTATACTACAGTCATTTTCAGTAAACAGCGCAGGAAAATATATCTGTCTGAGTGCATTTGCAGGCATCTTAGATCTTCTTAGCCGGTAGAAATCTGCGTTATGGAGAAAAATCGCAACCTGTCTGAGCGAAGCCTGCAGCGGAGCGAGTTTTGCATTTTTCTCCATGCTTTTAGCAGATTTTTACCGACTTAGAAGATCTTAGATGCCGAAACCGCACTCAGACAGATATATTTTCCTGCGCGTCCCCCCACCAACCCAAAACTACAGCAAAGGAAACCAACCCATTATGAACGAAAATACAACACCCCTCCACCCCGCATTCCTCACCCGAATGAAGAAAATGCTCGGCAACGAATACCCCGCCTTTCTCTCCAGCTTCAGCGCCCCCCGAACCTACGGCCTGCGCATAAACACCTCCAAAATCACCTGCGAAGACTTCGAAAACCTGTCTCCATTCCCAACCCGTCAGATCCCATGGATCAAAAACGGCTACTTCTACGATGAAGACATCCGTCCTTCCAGATGCCCATACTACCAGGCCGGCCTCTACTACCTTCAGGAACCCAGCGCCATGACCCCCGCCTCCCGCATCCCCATCGAGCCGGGTGACAGAGTCCTGGACCTCTGCGCAGCCCCGGGCGGCAAGGCAACTGCAGCAGGCGCAGCACTTCAGGGACAGGGACTTCTGGTAGCAAACGATATCAGCACTTCCCGCGCCAGAGCCCTCCTTCGCAACCTGGAACTCTTCGGCATCCCAAATGTCTTCGTAGCAAACGAAACACCTGCAAAGTTAACCAAAGCATTCCCCGAATTCTTCGACAAGATCATCCTGGATGCCCCATGCTCCGGAGAAGGAATGTTCCGTAAGGAAGAAGCCCTTGCCAAAGACTGGACTCCCGAAAAATCCCTGGAGCTTTCCGAAATCCAGAAAGAGCTTATCCTCCAGGCAGCTGATATGCTCCGTCCCGGCGGACTGATGCTTTACTCTACCTGCACATTCGCACCTGCAGAAGACGAACAAACTGTTTCCTGGCTTCTGGAAAACCGTCCTGACATGGAACTGGCAGAAATGGAAGATTATGAAGGCTTCTCCCATGGAGTTCCTGAATGGGGAAACGGAAATCCTGAACTTATCAAATGCATCCGGATTTTCCCACACAAAATGAACGGAGAGGGACACTTCCTTGCGCTCTTCCATAAAAAAGGACAGGCAATCAAGGAAAGCTCCCGTCCTCACACAAAACCGGACAAAAACGCATTTCCACTGATTGAGGAATTTCTGAACGAAATCGGTCTGAAAACCCTCTGCGGCCAGCCGTTTGACTGGGAACGTGTGGAAATCCGCGGTGATAAAGCCTACTATCTTCCCCCGGTTGCCCACAACTTCCGTGGCATCACCTTCTTAAGAAACGGTCTCTATCTCGGTGACCTGAAGAAAAACCGCTTCGAGCCGTCTCAGCCACTTGCACTGACGATCCGCAAAGATGAAGCAGAAGCAGTCATCTCTCTCACCGCTTCTGACGAAAGGATCACCAGATATTTAAAGGGCGAAACCTTAAATATCGAACCCGAAGAAGCAGCTCACAAAAAAGGCTGGCATCTCCTCTGTGCAGATGGATATCCCATTGGCTTCGGTAAACTGGTCAACCAGATCCTGAAAAACAAATATCCGGCAGGGTGGCGCGTATAACACGCGCTTATCCCTGCCGGATATTTGAATTCACAATAATAATTTTCATTCCGCTTACAGCAATATCTCTTTCTGCAATGTAAACGAATAAATGATCTTTTCCTTCACTCTTTTCCCCGTCATCCGCTCCAATGCCCGGGCATAATCCTCAAGCTGCACATGATACAGATCGATCAGCTTCTGTTCCTGTCCTCTCTTCACTCTATCCGTTTTATAGTCCACAAGAACAATCTCTTCCTCTTCCATAAAATAGGCATCGATAATTCCCTGCACCAGCACTGCTTCGTTCTTCCACCCATCATCGAGCATAGAAGCACTTCTCTGGATCACAAAAGGCTGTTCTCTGTAAAGATGTTTTTTCATAGCAGCTTTCTTCATCCTCTGCCCCAGCCCGGACTCCACAAACCTCCTGATATCCCGGATCCGGATACATTCTGCTTCCTGCTCTGTCATTTTCTGGCTCTCCAGAAGTCTCTTTAACTGAGCCCGAAGCTGTTCCTCTGTATCTGCTTCTGCATAATCCAGACATTCCATTACTCTGTGGTAAGCAGTACCTCTGGCAGCCCCCTTATACTCTTCCTGCTTCTCTGCCATAAATGCAGGAACCGGCGCTTCCTGTTCTTCCTCCTGCTCTTCGGCAGACACACTGATATTCTCTTCCAGTTCACTTTCATCATGCCAGCTTCTCTTTTTCAGATCCGA
>ERZ773115.2875-NODE-2875-length-12776-cov-2.303514_pt1 | contig 12776 bp, 9 predicted proteins | sample MGYA00511116_ERZ773115 | MGnify/ENA primary metagenome ERZ773115 (study PRJEB29015, sample SAMEA2737869) | human gut metagenome | biome: human gut; feature: human-associated habitat; material: faeces | place: China | collected 2012 ... | reverse complement strand
CTTGTTAATCGTAATATCTTTTTTAAAGAGGGTATTTTGAATCTCTTTATCTTTGTTTCCAATCCATTGTGCTTGGAATGGCTCAGATAATTTTCCTGTTTCAAAGAAGCTGGAAGAGGAAATACATTCCTGATCGGCTGTGCGGATGGGGATCATGATATCGTAGCGTGTGCGTGGGAGGAGGTCAAGATCTACTTCAAAGAAGTTATTATCAAATGGGAGAAACTCCGTTTGGTAAACTGGTTGATCAGCCACAGATAGGGTCAACTGTTTTTGAATCTCTTCAAAGTGATCCGTTTCAAGTGTAAATTCAATGCGGAGATGTTCTAAAAGGAAGCCGAGAGGCTCTGTCATATGGTTTACTAGGATTGATTGAATATTCATGGTTATTCTTTCCTTTTCTAGGTATCATTTTTATAAGGTAGCTACGAAATCGCCACAGAAGGGATCAATAGGATTGATGCCTGTAAAATTTTCTTGGCCAGTCACTTTTTTTAAGACAGCATCTACAGTAGCAGGTGTTCCTGTATAGGCGTTGATAAAGGTTGAAATATAAGGAACGTCAAAGAGGTGATAAGGGTTTGCCGTTGAAACAAATACCGTTGGAATGGATGGAGCAAACCAAGGAGCATTGGCTGCCATGAGCTGGATCCAGTTAAGACGAGTAGTTGTTTGGTTGCTGGCTGTTTCCACATTTGCTACGTAAAAAGCGAGGTCAAATTTTTCTTCTAAATCTGTTGTTCCTTCTTCAAACATTTCATGGAAGTCCATCTGATAGAGGGAGACTTCGAAACCTAACTGATCTAAGCCATTTTTAAAGAGATCTGTTACTTTACCCCCTTCTTTAAAGCCCCCTTCATCAGAATCACCTAGGATAACTAGACGAACACGGGGTGTTTTTTGGGGAGAGAGAGGAAGGAGTTGATCACGATCTTTCACGAGAGTGACAGAGTGTTTGGCAATCTTAGCAGCTATTTCTAAGTGCTCACTAGTTTTTAGGATTGGTTTTTCAGGAATTTGCCCAATAAATTGTCCCACTTCGTTCATCAAACCTTGAGAAAGTTTAGTTGCTAGAATTCGAGTTACAGCTTGATTGAGACGATCAATTGAAATAAGACCACTGGCAACTGCTTCTTTAACGATTGAGTAATCTTCGTCAATGTTTTTATTAAAGAGAATCATATCGATTCCGGCATTGATAGTTGCAGGTAAGAGTTCTTTACGTGGGAGAATGACATTATAGCCCACCATAGCGGTCGCATCAGTAATGGCCAATCCATTGAAACCAAGTTCTGTTCGAAGGAGGCCGTCAATGAGGAGTTTAGAGGCTGAGGCGGGGCGTAAGTCCTTATCTTTGATTTCGGGGTTTAGCTTACGTTCCCAAGCTGGTTGGTAGATATGCCCAATCATGACACAAGGTGTTCCTTGATCAATCAAGCTTTTGTAAATCTGGCCATAACTGCTAGACCAATCTTCTGCTGATAGGCTATTAATGCTAGAGAGTAAATGTTGATCACGCTCATCAACGCCATCTCCTGGGAAGTGTTTTATTACAGGAGTAATTCCGTTTGCTTCCAGGCCTTGAATTTGAGCTTTTGCCATACGGAGGACGCGATCAGGATCTGATCCGAAGGTTCGTGTATTTGTAATAGGATTTTTAAAATTTAAATCAATATCTACAATGGGGGAGAAGGACATGTTGCATCCGACCTGATTGGCCTCATAGCCTGCGATGTTTCCTAGTTCAAAGGCTGCTTGAGGATCATTCGTCGCAGCCATTTGTAGAGGATTTCCTAGCCAAGTCCCCTCACTGATGATTCCATTTCCCCCAGATTCAAGGTTAGCTGAAAAGAAAAGCGGGTATTTGCTATGATGTTGAATTTGTTTGATTTGTCGACTGATTTGGGCCGCTGGTCCTGGTCGGAACATGAGCCCACCTGGTTTATAGGTGTCAATAAAGTCATCCAGAGAGACGCGCTCTTCATCTTGTCCGATAACAAAAAAGAGCTGGCCGATTTTTTCTTCTGTTGTCATTTCTGAGACAAGTTGGTGGATGCTGTCTGCCTGTTTTGTTGTTAATAAGTAAGGTTTTTGTGTAAGATTGAGCATTCAATTTCTCCTCGTTGTTTTTTTCTATTTATATTCTAGTCTGGAATAACAGGAAAAACTATCGTTAAAAATAGCTACATATATGTTCATTTCCTAGATTTATAAAATAAGGTATAATAGAAAAAGAAAGAAGGTAAGTATGGATCCATTTATTTTAGATTTACTCATCAATAAGAGAGAACAAAGAGAGTGGAAGGAAATTGAATCAACTATGCGACCGGTTCCTGCTAAGTATTTTAATGGAGAGCCAGTTTATGAATTTTTCCAAAACCTAGATGACTCTCTTGAAATCAATTTGCAACCTATTGCACTTTCTGTCAATCCAGTAAATTCTTTTGTCCCTTATCATTTCCACAACTATGTTGAAATGATACTTCCCTTGAAGGGCGATTTATCTATCATGATTGAAAATGAACAATTGGATTTGCATGAGGGAGATATTTTTATTGTAGGGCCAAACACGGTTCATAAAAATTTAGAAAGTAGTTCAGATGATGTGGCATTAAACATTGCCTTAAAATCAACAGCATTCACGTTGAATGATTTAGATTTCTTGCATAGAAATGGAAGTAATAGTTATCTGTCTGAGTTACTTTTTTTTACTCCAACAGAAAAAGAAAGGAATGGAATTTATACGGTTTTTCGGACTGAAGAAGGTGATGGTTTAATTAATACTATTTCTAATATTATCTATGAATATTATAAAAAGGGTGATAAACAATCAAACGACATTATTCGTTATGAGCTCTTAATCCTATTTGCTAAGTTACTGAGAATTTCTAGTAGATCAAATTCTGTAGAAAGCTCTAAAAAAACAGAGTCGAATTTATTATCTTTCATGCTTTATATAGAGAAAAATTATGCTTCTATCACTTTAGAAGAAATGGGAGAACATTTTGGATTTAATCCAAATTATTTATCGACCTATCTAAAAAAACAGACGGGAAAATCATTTATTAAATTAATTCATATTCAACGAATTAATGTAGCAGCAGAGTACCTTAGACATACGAATGCTTCAATTGAGCAGATTTCATTGAAAGTTGGATATGAGAACCCATCCTATTTCTATAAGATTTTTCGAAAACTTTTAGGGATATCTCCCTCGGAATATCGGAAACAAATAGGAAAAAATATGGAATAACTAAATACTGGATAAATTTTTATGAAAAAATTGTATCCAGTATTTTTTTTGTACGTTTCATTATTTTGAACAGATCACTCCTATAGTTTGGCTATTATTAAGTGGTGGCAACTATTAAAGGGTGTAACAAATAATAACTAAATAACTTGTTTTGTTGGGTTTTATGAGGAAATTATAATTTTTATTGATCATTCAAATAATTGTGAACATCTAAGAAATGAACATACTTTTAGTGATTTTAAGATATAGTGGTATTGATATTGGTCTGATATACTGTATTCATAACATCCAATACAATTATGAAAAGGAGATACTCTGATGGATTATAAACAACCAGAAGAAATGATGGATAAAAAATTTGCTTTTTTCCATGCAACCTCAGTAAGTGGAACTGCAATGATGATTGCAGCAATCTTATCTAGTTACCTCAGTGTCTATTTGACAGATACAGTAGGACTAGCTGCAACCTCTGTTTCCCTTTTAATGTTTATAGCAGCATTATGGGATGCAATTAATGATCCCCTGATGGGAGTTATTGCAGACCGAACCAAAACGAAATGGGGGCGCTATCGTCCGTACTTCTTGCCTGCACCAATTCTATTGACACTTTTTTCAACTTTACTTTGGTTTAATCCGAATCTTGGTAGCGGGAATTTTTGGTATTATTTGGCAATGAATATTGGATATGGTATGACAGTTACTATGTATACCATGCCTCAACTGTCTATCCTTCCAGCACACGTAAAAAGTGACGCTATTCGTAATAAGATTATCACATATGGAGCAGGGTGTATGGCTCTAATGTTTACCATTGGTTCTTCTTACGGACGAGATTTAGAGCAGGTTCTTGGTAAATGGTTCGGTACTCAAAATGGATGGATCCCTTTAATGATAATACTGGGACTTCTTCCTTGTGTATCATTCTGGGGATTGTTTGTAACTGGGAAGGAAAAGTATATTGAACCACTCCCTGAGCGTCCGTTGACACAGGATTTGAAACGAATTTTAAAACATAAAGAGTTATCTCCGTATATTGTAGTATGGATGATGGCCGCTATGGGTTATGGACTAATGTTTGGTACATCTGTTTATTATGTTATGTATTACATTGCACGACCTGATTTAATTTCTACATATATGCTTGTAGTATCTCTAGGTGCTTTAGTTTCAATGGTTTTACTTATGGGGATCTTCTTGCGGATTTTTAAGTCAGCCAAACGAGCACTACAAGTATCTGTAGTAGGATCTTCAATTTGTTATTTCATTTTGTTCTTCTTTGGGAAAACGAACTTTACGTTTCTACTTGTTATGAGCTTTATTGCGACAGCCCTTGCTTCAATGCAAAACGCTCTTGTCAATGTTTTGGTCAATGATGCAATTGATTACATCCAATTTACAGAAGGAATCTCAGCCAATGGTGTGATTTCTTCAATCCAAGGATTTGCGAAGAAATGTGGGGGTACCGTTTCTAATTCTCTACCATTGTTACTACTTGGTTTGGTAGGTTATGTAGCGGGGGCAGTTGGAAAACAAAATGGTGCAACTCTATTTGTTCTTAACTTTATGAGGTTTGGAGCTCCAATCATTACAGGTGCTATTATGCTTCTCTGTCTCCGTATTAATCCTGTTGATAAACATCGTGAGGATATTGAGGTCATGAAATCAATGATTCGAGATCATTCTGAAGATAATCATGAATAGGATGATCAATAACAATATATTTTACAATCTTTTATAGATAAGAAAGATGAGAAAGTGATAACGGCACATTTGTTTTTTTCAATGTGTCGTTTTAGATAGTTACCAATAATAAAAAGCGTTAGGGATATAAGGAGAAGTAATGAAGCAAGAACTATTCAATGACGATTGGCTTTTTTGGTATGATGAAAATTCATTTGCACTAGTTTGGAATATACCTGAGCAAGCTCAAAAAGTAACCCTTCCTCATGATGCAATGATTGAAAAACCGGCGAATCCGGACAGCTTAAATGGCGGAAATACAGGATTCCGTGACGGAGATGTATACACTTATGTAAAAATGCTCCATGCACCGGATGAGTATAGAGAAAAGACTGTAATGTTGAAATTTGAAGGTGTGTACATGAATGCATTTGTCTATGTAAATGGACAGCTGGCGGGAAAACATCATAATGGCTACACTACTTTCTATGTAAATATGAAAGATTTTCTTCATTTGGGAGAAAATGAGATTCGTGTTCAAGTTCGAAATGGTGCGATGAGTAATAGTCGGTGGTACTCAGGAGGGGGGCTTTATCGAGATGTTTATTTATTGAGTAGTGATTTACTTCATGTATCAGCCACTGGTAGTAAAATTAAAACAGTAGAGTTAGAAAATGACTTTGCGAGGATTGAAGTATCTGTTCCTATTGAGAATATGAAATGCAAAGGAATTCAATTTGATTTAAAATTAATGGTATGTGATAAGGACGGGAAAATTCTTCTAGTAGATCAGCGTCCTTATTATTTAAAAGCAGGGGAGAATAATGAATTTAAAACGATCTTCTCGTTGGATAAGATTCAAGCGTGGTTTGCTGAGTCTCCTACCATGTATCGTATGATTGTTGAACTATATCAAGAAGGAGACTTATGTGATACTGATACCCAAGAGTTTGGAATTCGGACTATTTCTGTAGATAGTAAACGTGGGCTACGAATTAATGGGCAACAGACAGAACTTAGAGGAGCTTGTATACATCATGATAGCGGTTTGATAGGTGCTGCGACTTATCAAGTTGCCCACTATCGTCAAGTACGTATCTTAAAAGAAGCAGGGTTTAATGCTATTCGTATGGCTCATAATCCAGCTGCTCCAGCTTTGCTAAGAGTTTGTGATGAGTTGGGAATGTATGTAATGGACGAAACATTTGATAGCTGGACACGTTTTAAAGGAGATTTCGATTACAGTCTATTTTTTGAAGAATCGTGGAAGAATGACGTATCTACTATGGTTGAAACAGATTTCAACCATCCTAGTGTTATCTTGTACTCCATTGGAAACGAGATTCCTGAAATTGGAACTAAACATGGAAGTCGCATAGCCAAAATGATTCATGATCATATTAAAGATATCGATCAAACTCGTCCGACTTTAGCTAGTATAAATGGCGTTTTTGCAGCTGGGGAAGTGATTCCGCAGATTGCTGAAGATATCCAGAAACAAAGCCAAATTGATCAATCAGATTTAACAGGAAATGTAAATGATTTTATGACTTTAATGGATACTAGTATGGATAAAATTGTTGTGCATCCTCTGATAAGTCAGCGACTGGATTTGGCAACAGCTTCGACAGATATTGCTGGCTATAATTATATGTCAGCTCGTTACGAATTAGATGCAAAAGAACATCCTAATAGAGTTATTGTAGGAAGTGAGACTTATCCTCCTGAAATCGCACGTAATTGGTCCTTGGTTAAGAAATTAGCTAGTGTTATTGGAGATTTCACATGGACAGGTTGGGATTATATAGGGGAAGCTGGAGTTGGAATACCTGCTTATAACTGGGGTGAGGGAGGATTTGGTGCTCGATTTCCTTGTCAGCTAGCTTATTGTGGAGATATCGATATAACTGGTGTTCGACGTCCACTTTCTTATTACCGTGAAATCGTATTTGGTTTACGTGAAAAACCTTATATTGCAGTTCAAAAACCCGAGCACTATGGGAAAAAGTTAATTAAAACACCGTGGGTTTTATCAGATTCTATTCGATCATGGACTTGGCCAGGTTTTGAAGGACATCCCATTGTTGTAGAAGTATATGCTCCAGGTGATGAGGTTGCTCTATATTTAAATGATCAGTTAATAGAAAAAAAAGCTACTTCAGAAGAACTAGACTATCTAACCAAATTTGAAATAATGTATCAAAAAGGTTGTTTAAAGGCGGTAAATTTTGAAGATGGTCATATGATTAGCGAAGATATTTTAATGACAGCTGATGAAACAACTGCTCAATTACAGGGGAGGATTGAGGAGAATGGTGATTTAACCTATATTTCGTATACGGTAGAAGATAAATCAAACAATCTCATTACTCATAAGAAAATGGACTTATGTATTCATGTTATGGGAGCAGAAGTGCTTGGTTTTGGGACCGGAGACCCAAAACCTTTGGATAAATATAATACTGATAGAACATCAACTTTTAATGGAAGGGCGTTAGCAATTATACGAAAATTCAATAAAGATGCACAAGTAATCGTGACCAGTGGAGACATGACTGTGGATTTAACTGTATGAGAAGTTTGATCTCGAAAAATTTAGAAAAGTTGAATCAAAAATAGTAGTTCAGAGGTACACTATGAAAAATCCTTTATATATATGGGGTGAGCAAATCCCAGGAAATAATAAACGTTTAAAGACAGATGTCTTGAATATTCACGAGGAGTATACCCCTCATGATTTATTTGAGAAATATCCGGGAGTCTGGGATAAATCATCAGATGAACTTGGAGATCTATCAGGCAATGATACCATGGTTTATCGACAAGAAATTGAACATGGACCAGCAGAAATAACGTATACAGACCGGCCTTTTCTTCTTCCTTATCTATCGGAAGGGAGCGATCAGGCAGTTGTGATCTGTCCTGGTGGAGCCTATTTGACAAAATCTATGGTGACGGAAGGAGAACAAATTGCTGAACTTCTTAATGAGGTAGGAATTTCAGCTTTTGTTCTTTGGTATCGCAGTTACCCCTATCGTGAACCCCTCATGTTTTTAGATGCTCAGCGAGCTATTCGTTATGTCCGATATCACGCAGCTGATTTTGGAATTGATCCTAATAAAATTGGTTTACTTGGTTTTTCAGCTGGTGGTAACTTAGCAGGTGTAACTTCCTTATTACTAAGAAATCAGGATTGGTTCCAAGGATTAGATTATCAATTGGATAAGATTGATTTGGAAGATGCTAGTATTTCATCCTTGGGCCTCATCTATCCAGCTATTTCTCTTCAAAAGGATAAAATAATAGCTGTTCTAGCAGGTGCTGACAGTTATCGTGATCCAGTGACTTGTCAAGCTGTTGCAGATCGATTGGATATAAGAAATGGTTTGAGAAATGGAGATGCTCCACTCTTTATCTGTGCAGCACTAGATGATGAAGTAGTTCCAGCTCAACACTGTCTGGATTTAGTGCATAAAGCGAATGAGAAGGGGATTTCTACAGAAATACATCTTTTTGCACAGGGTGGGCATGGATTTGGAGCCTGTCTAGGAGAACAGATGCCCCAATTTTATCATGATTGGACTCTTGTTCAACAGTGGAAGGACTTATATCTAACCTGGTTGAAAACGGTTTGGAAAGAATAAGATGGATTTTTAGATCTCAAGTAAGGGCTTGGGATCTTTTTTTAGAGTAAAGGAGTTACCTTAGAATAGTATCAGTTTTTCATAGGATCTTGTAGGATTTTTTGGAAAGAGAAGGGTATAATAGAACTATCAAATCAAGTGAGGTAGAGAGATGACCGACAAACTTCAATTTCCAGATGGTTTCCTTTGGGGTGGGGCGACGGCTGCTAACCAGTGTGAGGGAGCTTATAATGAAGATGGCCGTGGCTTGGCTAATGTGGATGTGGTGCCGATTGGGCCTGATCGTCACGCCATTATTACAGGTAAGAGAAAAATGTTCGACTTTGAAGAGGGCTATTTTTATCCGGCTAAGGATGGCATTGATATGTACCATCGCTACAAGGAAGACATTGCTCTCTTTGGGGAAATGGGCTTTAAAACCTATCGTTTGTCCATTGCCTGGTCTCGGATCTTCCCTAAAGGAGATGAACTAGAGCCGAATGAGGCAGGTCTACAGTTCTATGAAGACCTCTTTAAGGAGTGCCATAAGTATGGCATTGAACCCTTGGTGACCATTACCCACTTTGACTGTCCCATGCATTTGATTACCGAGTATGGAGGTTGGCGTAGTCGTAAAATGTTGGAATGTTATGAACGACTCTGCCGGACCCTCTTCACTCGCTACAAGGGCTTGGTCAACTACTGGCTAACCTTTAATGAGATCAATATGATCCTTCATGCGCCTTTTATGGGAGCAGGTCTCTGCTTTGAAGAAGGGGAGAATGAGGAGCAGGTCAAATACCAGGCGGCTCACCATGAATTGGTCGCTTCAGCCATTGCTACCAAGCTAGCCCATGAGATTGATCCTAACAATAAGGTCGGCTGTATGCTAGCAGCAGGGCAAAACTATCCGCATACCTGTGCTCCACGAGATGTCTGGGCTGGTCTAGAAGAAGACCGCAAGAACTATTTCTTCATCGATGTGCAAGCGCGTGGGGAATACCCTAACTATGCCAAGAAAGAGTGGGAGCGTCAGGGAATCACGGTTGAGATGACGGAGCAGGACCTGCAATTGTTGAAAGACCATACGGTGGACTTTATTTCCTTCTCCTACTATGCCAGTCGGGTCGCTTCAGGCGATCCAGCTGAAAGGGAGAAAACAGCGGGCAATATCTTTGCCTCTCTGAAGAATCCCTACCTAGAAAGCTCAGAATGGGGTTGGCAGATTGACCCTCTTGGTCTCCGCATTACGCTGAACACCATCTGGGATCGTTATCAAAAACCCATGTTTATTGTAGAAAATGGACTAGGCGCCGTTGATACCCCAAATGAAGCCGGGGAGATTGAGGATGACTACCGGATTGATTACCTCGCAGCCCATGTCAAGGCCATGCGGGAGGCCATCAACGAAGATGGCGTTGTCCTCTGGGGTTATACGACTTGGGGCTGTATTGACCTGGTCTCTGCCGGGACAGGAGAAATGAAGAAGCGCTACGGTTTTATCTATGTCGACCGGGACAACGAAGGCAAGGGAAGCTTGGCCCGCTCACGTAAGAAATCCTTCTATTGGTACAAAGAAGTCATTGCGACAAATGGGGCTTCTGTTGAATAAAAGTTTTCGGTACTTGCTGGCCGACTCTCTCCTATAAACGAAAAAGCTTAGAATCCCAACCACAAGCTGGGGTCCTAAGCTTTTTGTATGTAGTTTAGCCAAGTCATTACGGATTTACTGGTCGTAATCTAAGACATTGTTCTCGATTACAAACTTAGATTCAGCGGAAATGTCGGCTGCTCCTAGTTGCAACTGCGAACTTCCGTCTGGCTTCATGATGTGCCACTGACCGTCCTTATGGGCAAAAATAGCCTGAAATGTGACGTTATCACTCTTGTCTCGAATGGGTAGAACAAATGCTTGATCTGCATTCTCTAAGAGAATCTCTTCTTTTTTTTCAAAGTTATAGATATAAAATTGCCCAGTTCTTTGTCCCAAACCATGGAGTTCATCGACTTTTTGCCAGTTCTCAAATTTTGTCCGAACAAGGGATTCATTATAAATCTTGTTGAAGGTTTCGTTGCGTTTCTTCGTTTCTTCCTCGTCTAGTGTTTTCTGAAACTCTGCAACCTTTTTAGTCGTTTGGATGGTTTGTTTGTTTTGCTCCCTGATTTGCTGGCGGTGGATGACTCGCATCGTTCTTGCAGCAACGCCCAGGATGACAAGGATGGATACAAGACTGATTTTAGTTTTAGCATTATTTTTCATAGATGAGTCTCCCTATTGTGTCATTGGTCCTATTATACCCTTTGAAAAAAAGGATCGTCAAGTTCATCTTGTGATGATCTAACATGCAGATCTACCTGGGGACAATAGAATTTTATCAGATTTTCATTGACGAAGGTCCCTTTATTTGATAGGCTAGGGGAATAGAACTGATTTCGCAAGAAAAGGAAAAAGGAGCGAGGCAAGTGGCACGGATTTTATTAATCGAGGATAATAATGATATCCAAGAAATTTTATACAGTCTCTTAAGTGAAGATCATGAGGTCCTTCAGGCTTTTTCAGGTACAGAAGGGCTACGGCTCTTCCAGCAAGAAGCCATTGATTTGGTCCTTCTGGATATCATGCTTCCAGGGAAGAATGGGGACCAGGTCCTTGAGGAGATCCGTATGCAGAGTCAGGTGCCAGTCATCATGATGACGGCTCTTGGAGACAAACACCTCATTAGCCAGTACCTCCTTGCAGGTGCCAATGATTATATTGTCAAGCCCTTTAATCTGGACGAAGTGGCAGCTCGGGTGACGGTGCAGTTGAGAAATCAACCGACGGTAGTACAGGAAGCTCAAGTGTCGCAAAAGCTTTCCTTTAAAAATTTGGTCTTAAATCCAGAAACCTTTGAACTGGAGTCCGGCGAACAGACGCTTCGCTTGGGCAAAAAAGAATTTCAAATTTTTGAGACCTTACTGGCGCATCCAAAGAAAATTTTTACCAAAGAAGAATTGTATGAGGTGGTCTGGGAAGAGGTCTATCTGCCTGGTGACAATACCCTCAATGCCCAACTGAGCAATCTCCGAAAGAAAATTGCCCAGCTTGATCCAGATGAGGACTATATTGAAACGGTCTGGGGCTTGGGTGTTCGCTTGAAAGGAGACAAGTAATGTGGGTTTTAGTTCTAATTCTTGTCGTCCTTGTCCTTTTCTTGGGTTTGGGCTATGCTCGCTTGCTTTCTGCCTTAAAGGATTTGCAGGAGCAGATTCAAAAGAAGCTTCAAAGTGGGAGTGGGGTACGACTGACCTCTCAGGTCTCAAAAAAAGAATTGGTCGCCTTGACCAAGCAGGTCAGTGATCTCTTTGATCAGATCGAGCGGACCAATCGGATTGCCTTTCAAGAGAAAAAGACCTTGGATATGGCTATCAGTAATATTGCTCACGATATTCGGACGCCTTTGACCATTGCGTCGGGCTATACCCAACAAATCATCAAGGGTGGGACGCAGGAAGAGGAAAAGCTGAAGAAAATTGCTTCCAATCTTCAAGTCGTCTCAAAACGCCTGGAATCTCTCTTGGAATACAGACGCTTGATGGAGGGAGCCATTCAGCCTCGGATTTCAGACGTTAATCTCAGCCAAGTCCTAACCCAGCAGTTGTTCCAGTATTATGATAGCTTGTCTGAGGCGGGGATTGCCTTAGAGGTAGAGCTAGAAGAGCATCTTCATTATGCTACGGATCCAGAGCTCTGGGAGCGCCTCTTGCAAAATATGCTCAGCAATGTCCTCAAGCATGGAAAGGAAACTGCCCAGCTATCTTTAATCCGAAAAGATGCGGCTATTCTTTTAAGTGTAAAAAATATAGTCCGTCAGCCAATTCAGCATTTGGAAAAATTAACCAATCGCTTTTATTCTGAAAATCTCTCTAGCACGGAAGAATCCTCTGGTTTAGGACTTTATATCACTCAACAACTGGTAGATATTCTTGGCGGTGATTTAACCATGAAAGCTGAAGGAGAATGGTTTGGATTGCTTATCCGTTTGTGAATATTTTATACAAAAAAACAGCTAATCATTTGACTAGCTGTTTTCTTTTGTTATAAATCTTTTCTTTTAAATACCTGTATACCACTAAATGTAAAAAGAAGTGTGATGAGAAGAGCGATGGTTATGGTTTTGAAGACCATATCCTGTTTAGAAACCATGTCAAAATAGAATTGCATGTTCAAGTATTTTAAC
>ERZ773115.2866-NODE-2866-length-12788-cov-3.335035_pt1 | contig 12788 bp, 9 predicted proteins | sample MGYA00511116_ERZ773115 | MGnify/ENA primary metagenome ERZ773115 (study PRJEB29015, sample SAMEA2737869) | human gut metagenome | biome: human gut; feature: human-associated habitat; material: faeces | place: China | collected 2012 ... | reverse complement strand
CAATTTTAACATTGTTGCATCCAGTGAAAATATTACTGCTTCAACTTCAGATTATTTTGCCCATGCTGATTCAGACTCTTTAAACGGCAATTTCATAATTTCCGATGCTTACCAGCGGTTAATTGATGGTGAAATGACTACTGTTGTTGCTGCATACTCCGGTATTTTTGACCTTAATACACAAAACATAATTGGCTATGTTGTAGAAGAAATTCCGACTTCATACTTTGATAACTACCGCTCCAATACAACTTTATGGGAAAACGGGCTACTCTATCTTATTGATAACAATAACTTTTTTATCACTGCCGGCAATCCGGATGAATCTACTTCCGATTCATTGACTGATGCCAATGACAACGCCATATGGCAGAAAATTACTGAACATTTATCCTGCACCAATCGTTCTAACGCTTCCGGACAATTTTATTTTAACGTTTCCGGAAATGAATACGCGATATATTATGCACCGGTTCATTACACAGACTGGATGATTTTTATTACTATTGATTTAAGTTCTTATCAGAAAATGGAAACTGCCTACCGCACCCTGCTTGGCACAACAGTTCTTTGGACTTCCATTGTCCTTTTACTGGTACATTACCTGATTACGAAAAAAATAACCAAACCGGTACACCTGATTTCCGGCACGCTTGAAAATGTCCAGCTGCAAAAAAACTATGCACTACGTATTCCGTATGATAAAAATGATGAACTTGGTAATTTATCCGATAAAATTAATGCACTGTTAGCCTATTCTGAAGCCAATGAAGTACATCAGCAGGAATATCAACGATATCTTACCAAAAAAACACAGTTAGACCCGATGACACAGCTTTTCAATAAAAATGCCATTGAAAATAAAATACATGCTATGATTGAACAGGCAAACGACACACATACCCGCGTTGCCGTCGGCTTTCTGGATATTGATAATTTCCGTGACTATAATACACTCTACGGACATCAGGAAGGCGACCGCGTTATCCGCTTTGTTGCCTCTATTTTAAAAGAAAACATTGACGGAATTGTCGGCAGAAACGGTGGTGACGAATTTCTTTTCTGCCTTGCCGCAGTCGATTCAAAGACAACTATTGAAAATGAAATCCGTACAGTTTTTGAAAAACTACAGGAAGGTCTTATAAACTTAGAAACCGGTGAACGAATGTCTATTCCCTGCAGTATCGGCATTTTTGCTGAAAACGGCAGTCAGCTGCATTACAGCTATATGGTACAGGGTGCTGATGCAGCGATGTATCAGGCGAAAGAACTGGGCAAGAACACCTACTATCTTAATTACAATTAAAGGACAAACTATCGTGCAACCGCTTTAATCACACTCTTTCTATATTCTAAACAGTCAGTATAAAACAAGAGAAACGATATGATACTATCAAAGTTTTACCTCATCTGTTATCATATCGTTCCTCTTTTAATTCTATGTCAGTTTCCAACTTTTTACAATTCCCGAAGCATTCCCGTCTTTTTCATTACCGGACGTAATGCCAGATAAATAATCGTTGCTACAATCACTGCTATGACTGCATTAACCGATGTTGTAATCGCACCGATTTTTGCAAGTGCCTTGGCAAGGTCCTGCGGAACATTATTTTTGTTTTATGGTCAGTTTACTTTACTGATACTCACGAATTAAAAACATCGGCTTGATTGCCATAACTTCATCATATTCTTCCTGCTCTACTGCCACGCTGGAATTTAATGCTTTTAAATCACTCTTTAAAACTTCAAGTGCCTTTTCGATGGTCGTTGCACGACCTTCCTGCATAATATCAATCATTCTCTTTAACACGACCGGATGTGCATACCATGCCGGAACCGGAAAGTCCGGATATTGTCTGATGTACTGCTGCATTTCATCAACAGCCTGTTCCAAATGTGTTTCAATGTACTTTTTATTGTTTCTTGCAGTCGGTAAAACATTGGCACTGGAAAAGAAGAAAATGGAAGCCAGTCCAAACAACAGGAAATACATTGCAAATCCAGCATGTGTAATCAATGCGTAGATACCATACAGCAATGCCGCTGCTCCCAACAGCGTAATGCTGAGTGCTACCCATTTATATGCCGGATTACTTCTGTCATACACTCTTTTTCTTTTTGCCCCTGCACTTAATGCAATACTTAATTCTTCATTCTTATTCAGATACTGCATACAATTCTCTAATACGGCAATATTCTCCTGTGCTTCTTTTGTCAGAACCTTTGCTTTTTTCTTTGCTGCAAGACGTTCTTTTTCTTTCAGTCTTTTTTCCGCTTCTGCGCTGTGAAGCCGGATTTCAGGATGTGTCTGTTTTAAATAGGCTAATAAAGAATCGACATTTTCTTCAAATTTGAAATTGCACTGCTTTTCTTCGCCATTGTCATATTCCACAACCAGATACGGAATCGTTGCAAATAATCCCTTTCCTGTGAATCCGCCTTTGCTCATCGCAACTCTTTTAAATACTCTTTTTACGGAAGTGAGCGGAATGTAATATCTTCTCTCAAAATAAAAACTGTTCAGATAAATCGCTTTTTCTCCCACTCCGCATGGTCCAAACTTTCTACAATGCTTTTTATCCTGCGCCAATTCTTCCTTTTCAAGCGATTCTTTTCCTAAACAACGTGGTTTCCACAACATACAACCAGCCCCTTCCTTCAGTCATTGTTTCTTTGGTGTGTCCTTTCTATTCTTTCTATTATTTCACCAAAGAATAAAGACGGGGAGCCACACGAAACATCGTCTGCTTTCAACTATTTTCATGTGGCATCCCCTTTAATCTAAATTATTTTATCTTTTATGTACCTCTGTAAAATGCATTTACAGATTTTCTAAACGCCTACTGTTATGCAGCTTCTTTTGGCTGTTTCTTTGTTGCATACATGAAGATGCCAAAGAATACAATTGCTAAAATGATACCTGCCGGGTAAGCTACTGTTGTACCGAGGTTCAAGCACTCCGGTGCATAGAAGAAATAGGTCATAGATACGGCACTCATAAAGGTTGCCGGTACTACGGTAATCCAGTAATTCTTCTTTTCTCTGAATAAGAACATACTTGCTGTCCACAATACAATCATAGCGAGTGTCTGGTTTGTCCAGCTGAAATATCTCCAAACGATTGTATAATCCAGATGTCCGACAACTGCACCAACTGCTAAAAGCGGTACACATAAGATCAGTCGTTTTGTAAACTTAGACTGGTCAACCTTAAACCAGTCTGCAAGAACCAGTCTTGCACTTCTGAATGCTGTATCACCTGATGTAATCGGGCATACAATAACACCAATCATTGCAAGGGCAACACCGACACCGCCCATTGTCTTAGAGCATACATCGTAAATTGCTGCGGACTGTCCATTTGCAAGAATGGCACTTAAACCAGTACTTAAACCATCTGTTACTGCATAGATTGAACAACCTGCTGCTGCCCAGATTAATGCGATAACACCTTCTGCAACCATCGCACCATAGAATACGAAATGTCCCTGCTTTTCAGACTTCATACAACGCGCCATCAGTGGTGACTGTGTTGCATGGAAACCGGAAATCGCACCACACGCTACGGTGATAAACATAACGCTCCAGATTGGTGTTCCCTTCGGGTGCATATTGGTAAAGTGTGACCAGATTTCAGGAATCTGATAATCTGAATGTGTAAAGACACCAATAATAACACCTAATGCCATGATGATTAAGCAGATACCGAATACCGGATAAATACGTCCGATAATCTTATCAATTGAAATAAATGTGGCAATGAAATAGTATGCAAGAATAATCCACAGCCAGAATTCTGTACTTGCAACAATTCCTGATACATTGCCGTTCTTAAATAATGTAACAATTAATCCGGCCGGTCCTACTGCGAATACGGTACCTACCATAACGAGTAAAACCACACTGAAGATTCTCATAACATTCTTCATGAATCCGCCCAGATAGATACCGCAGACTTCTGAAATAGAAGCACCTTCGTTTCTTTCTGAAAGCATTCCTGAAAAATAATCATGTACACCGCCGGCAAATATTGTACCGAAAGTAATCCATAAGAATACAACCGGTCCCCATAAAGCACCCTGCATCGCACCAAAGATTGGTCCTAAGCCTGCAATATTGAGGAGCTGTACCAGAAACAGTTTCCACTGCGGCATTACTACATAATCAACACCATCGTTAATCTTTACCGCAGGAGTTTCTCTGTCATCCGGTGCAAACGTATTCTCTACAACCTTACCATAGACAAAATAACCGCCGATTAAAAGAAGCAGACAAATGAAAAAACTAATCATAGCTTTTCCCTCCTTACTTTAAATATTCTATTGTTCACAGTACTGATCTCTTAATCATTATTATAGCCATCTTTCGATAAAATGCAACTTTTTAATCCAAAAAAAACGCCGAAAAATTTCGACGTTTTTTGTGCATTTTTTATATTTTTTATAATATTTTTATCTATTCTATTGGTTACTTTTTTGTACTTTTACGGATTTTTTAAGCCCGTCAACGTAACGCTCCTGCTGCTGTTCCTGCCTTTTTTGGGCTGCACTTTTCTGTACGGACCGGTTCGCACAGATACCTATTATCATAAATAAAATCAATATTATTATGGAAATGAGCATCTGCTTAAACTGGCACCGGTTAATCCGGTATTCTTCGTATACCGCACCGTAGCTCTGAGACGTATAATTCATATACAGATCCATATAATCTTCTAACCCGTTTGTCTGGTTCTCCAGCAGCTTGTTTAAATTTTTTTGTTTTTGTGTCTTTTTGTTTTTATAGGAAATAATGTGTAAATTTCTTATAAAAGATTTTTTCTGCTTCCACTCTTTTTTCTCTATCAGTTGCTCATAGCCTTCTGCTTTAAACTGCTGTTCAATAAGAAACAGTGTTTTTCTTTGCAGCCCCCACATCCGGCAGATTTTGTCCTGCATTTTTTCGCAGAATTCCTGCTGTTTAAACAGTTGTCTATACCGTTCCCGGTTAAAAAATATATTCCATGCTTCCTCCGTGTTTCTCAGATACGGATTCATAATGATATATTCAATCTCTTTTAAGCACTGCTGCTCCGGTTCGTCCTTTCCGACTTCCGCAAAATCATATTCAGAATCAGATACAATTTCAGATTCAACTTCATCCGGCGTACCGGCAATTTCCAAATCCGGTGTTGTTCCCGGTTCTGATGTAACACCGGACATACTGCCTGTATTTTCCCATGACGGCACATTCGGTTCTTCTGTCATTCCCGCATTTTCAAAAAATCCCGGCATATCCCGTTTTTCAAAACCGCTGCCGGACTTTTGGGATTCCTGTACCGACTGCGGCACCGTTTCCGTCCGCTTTGCCGCTCTTGCCTGTCTGAGCGCACTTTTATAAGCTTTTTGAAGCTGCTCAAATTCTTCGGGTGTATCCTCAGGATGATACTTTTTTACCTGACGGGCATACGCCGCCCTAATCTCTGAAATTTCTCCTGTCGGCTCAATTTCGAGCCATTCCCATATAGATTTATTCATCGGTATCTTCCTCTTCTTTCTGCCAGAACGTTTCATCATACGGTCCGAAATCGACCTGATTCTGCTCTATATAGTCCAATATCGCCATAATGCGTACATATTCCTGCCGTACTTTTCTGCCTTTTGTGTTTATCAGAAGTTCCTTAAAATACCGCAGGCACTCATGAATAACCTGACGGTTCTTTGGTGTCGTCTGCTCATACAGTCTTTCCGCCTTTTCAAATAACAGACGGTTCTCCTCTTTTTCCCACGGGTGTAACGGCATTTTTTCTAACTGCTCCACCCGTTTTTCCAGTTCTTTTTCCGACAGTCCGATTTGCTTATTGACGATGACTTTATGGACTTTTTCAACGGATGACTCTATATTGACATCTAAAATGCCATTGATGTCATAAATAAACGTCACCTTGACAACCTGTTCTCCTTCCGGTGCTTTCGGCAGTCTTTTTAAGTTTATTTCCCCAATTTTTAAATTGTCCGATGCCTTTATATTTTCTCCCTGATAAATCGGAAAGTTCATGGTTATCTGATTGTTACGGACCGTTGTGTAATACATCGTCCGCTTGCAGGGCAGTGTTTCATTTTTCTCAATAACCGGCGAAAAACTGCCGTCATAGAGTTCCGTACCGAGCGAAAACGGGCAGATATCCGTTAAAAGCATATCTTTAATATCGCCGGTGCGCTCTTTAATCGCCGCTGCCATGCCGACACCGTATGCTACACTCTCATCGGGATTTTCCTCCAGTACCACAGGCACTTTGTCGCCAAGCAGTCCTTTAATATACTGCTGTACCACGGGCATTTTGGACGATCCACCGACCAATATGACTTTGTCGAGTTCCTCTAATTCGATTCCCACCATATTGATGACCTTTGCGATTGGTTTTGCCATTCTTGAAAACAGCTCCGCTGAAAGATGGATCAGCCTCTGATTGGTCATTTTCAGCGTATAGGCTTCACCTTTAATATACACCTGCCGCTCTGCTTCATTTTTATCAGTCAGTTCTTTTTTTACCGCCTCTGCCTCTTTTAAAACATTTTCCTGCTCATTTTTCGTTAAATATGCTTCTGAAATCTGATTCTGCTCATAAAAATCCTGCGCAATGATTTCATTAAAATCTTTTCCGCCTAAATAATTATCTCCGGCAACTGCCTGTATTTCCACGACATTGTCAAATGCTTCCACCAAAGATACATCTAACGTACCGCCGCCGAAATCGAACACGATAAAGCTTTCTGCGCCTTTTTCTGCCGTATGATGCTTTAATGCCACCGCTGACGGCTCATTAATCAGACGTTCTACCTTTAATCCTGCAAGTCTGCCTGCATTTTTTGTGGCATTGCGCTTATTATCGTCAAAATACGCCGGCACACTGATAACCGCTTCCGTCACTTCTTCGCCCAGAAACTTTTCCGCATCTTCTTTTAATCTTCTTAATACAAATGCCGAAAGTTCTTCTGCACGGTATTTTTTTCTGCCGTTTCCGTACAGAAAATTTGTGCCCATATTTCTTTTAAATTCACGGAACGTATCATACGGCTGTGTTGCAAGCATTTCTTTTGCCACACTGCCCACAAATACCTCTTGATTTTTTCCGATGCCGACAACGGATGGTGTAAGATACTCTCCAAATGCATTCGGAATCAGCACTACTTTTCCGTCCTGCCAGACGCCCGCCAGACTGTTTGTTGTTCCCAAATCAATGCCAATGACTGCCATTTTTTCTCCCCCTTTTTATCCTTTATCTTTTTGCCTTTAATTTCCTGCTTTAAATTAGTTTCCCATATTTTTTAAGCTCTGGAGCAGTTCCAAATCGCTGTCCTTCACCTTAATATTCGATGTTATCGGTGCTTCGCCCGGTCTTTGCACGGTTATTTCAATCACCGTTCCTTCTTCGATTCCTCTTGAAAAAACTGCCTTTAAAAACGCTGCAAATTTCGGATGGTTTGCCGTAAATTTATTTTTTGCATTCATTAATTTCATCATTGCTGCCGGATTCATCATGTTTGTTCTCCTTTTCTGTGTCCTGCATTTTAAATATATTCTTTTAGTTCTTCATTTACAATTTCCTGAATATCCGTGGCAATTGTCTTTGCCTTTTTAGGATTCAGTTTTATCTGAGCTGCAACTGCAAGTATATCCTTCATTTGAGGATTTCTTCCATTTCCATTTACTGTTGTGGCGTGTTCTCCGCCTATAGAATTACTATACGTCAAATCATATGCCGGTGATAAATGCCACCTGTTATTTTTATAAATATAAGAGAAATTTTTTGAATGGTCATCACGATTATGTGCAAATACATTAAAACACATCTGACGGTATATCTTTTCTATTTCCTCGTAATCTTCAGTCAGCTTCATCGTCAGACGCATCAGAATGTTATAATCCAAATTAGGAATACGATGTGATGTTTCTAATATTCCGCTTACTGAAACCATATGCACTTTTTGATTCTCCTGCCTATCAAATCTTTCTACTGCAAAATAACCGGAATTTAATTCAGAATGAAGCAATCTGGTTTCCGGCATTTCTATACCGCATTTTTTTGCACATATAGAATATAAATATTCCTGTTTTCCAATATCCTTACCGTCATACGAAGATGGGAATTTTACAATCCATTCTTTTCCGTCCATTTTATAAAATATCTTCGGTCTTGCCCCGCCAGAAGAACCTCCCATTTGAAATAATAAATCCAGATTGTCTGACTGTTTCGTGTTAAAAACTTTTTCACATTCCAAAGCAATTTCATCTAGAGATAAATCTGTTTCTACCAATTTTATCTTATCTTCCGGCTGATATTCCAATGCACCCATTCCTGTTTTTCCGACAATTGCTAATCGATTTAAGCTTCCTACCTCTGCCGGATTGATTTTGTTTTGTATCAGTAATCTGTCAATCAGCAGCCGTCCCCAGCCATCTGGAAGACTATCTGCAAATACGCCGAACATTCCTTCAAAAGGTTCATATGACTTCGGCAAAAAAACTCTTTTTTCTAACGGCAGTGAAAACGGACTAATCGAATATCCGGTTCTTAACCATTCATCATCATACTCGAAAGCTGCTATATGCCCTGCCGCCATCGCTAACGTACCTACTTTTTTATTGTTCATCCACACCTGTAAACTTTTATAATTGTTCATTAATAACCTCCTGAATGGACGAATAGCCTTTTTTTGCAAACAAAGCATCAAAATCATTTTCACAGCCCAATGCAAAACTAATTTTAATAAGTGCCGACAATGATATATTTCCTGTTTGTTCAAAGCGTTTGAGCGTTCCCAGACTTACATCGGAACGTCTGCTTAATTGAACCTGCGATAGCTTCTGCTCCTTTCTGCGCGCTCTCATTCTTTTTGCAATATCCATATTCAATTGTTCCGGTGATTTAAATATAAATTCATTCATAGATAATATATTAGCTATTTTTATGGTTTTTGTCAATAATCAGCTAATATATTAGCTATTTTTCTTTTACCCGTTCCAGCTGTTCATACCGCTGCTGCTTTGTTTCAAAAATCTGTAATGCATCCCAGACTGCCAGCGCAAAATCCACAAAAGCATAGCCTTTTGCTGTAATGACGTTGTAATTCAGAAATATTTTTATTGGATTAGTAAAATTCTATCTGTATGTTCTTTTTCAATCTTTTTAAACTTCAAAGCTTCAAACTGTTTTTCCTTGCAGATACCGATATAACTTCTGACACCTGTGACAGGACTGATCCACCACATTTCCTTTCCTGTATATCCACTTGTATCCAGTGTAAATGCTTCGCCCAGATAATCATAGGCAATCACATATTCTTTTCCTGCAAACACAGCAATTCTTGCGTGTTTTTCACGTTGTCCACCAATAAGTAAATCATCATGCGCTTCTCCGTTTACAAAATCCACAGATTCCATTAAATTTTTTAGAAATCCCATTTGTCCGGCACCTTCATGGTGAACAGCCTCAGCCCATGTACAGACCACTCCGTAATTTACCCCTTGCGCGCCTTCCTTATAAAACTGCATGACTGCATTATCTCCATACGTATGCCCGCAGGCGCCTGCAAGCACTGACCAGTACGCATACCGTCTGACCTCACGTGCTGTCCAGTACGGCTGTGTCACATCGTGCAGTCCTTGCAGAATCCACTCATAAGACGGTTCTGCGTCCAGCGTCGGTTTTGTACAAATCTGATAGTCCCGCTCAACATATTTCCAGTTATCTTCTCCATAATAAGACGGATTACCTGTATCGTCCCATGCTCCCAGATTGCACTGGTCATACCTTCTATGTCCTGACTGGAACATATGAAAATCTATCCAGTCTTCCTCTGCAAACCACATCGTGGATGCACACCGCCCAAACGGGTGAAAAGTAATCAGCTTATCCGGCATTTTCTTCTTCAGATATGTGCCAAACTTTCTATACAAAGGAATATATGCATCTGCCTTAATATCTCCGCCTAAAACCCAGATAATATTATCATATTTTGCAAATCGTTCTGCCAGAAAATCGACATACGTACACACATTTTCGTCCGTAATCAGATGATTTTTCACAAGACTTCCCCATGACGGAAGCAGTGCCATGTATAATCCCAGTTGTTCTGCCATCGAAACAATTTTTTCAACATACGCCCAGTACTCCGGCATATCCACAATATCCGCTGCTTTCCAGTCCATCTTATTAATCGTTTCCAATTCTTTGGTTGAATAAACCAGCACTGCCTGAATCACATTAAAGCCTTTTTCTGCCCGGTTTTTCAGATAAACTGCTGCTTCCTCCTCTGTCAGATTTCCAAAAATCAGCCAGCCGGTATCTGCAAGCCAGAAAAATGGCTTGTCTTCCTGCATAAAATAACGTCCATTCCCGCTTATTGATAACCGCTTCATAATAATCCTCATTTCATTCTATATTTTCACGCAATTTTTCTTATAATTAAAAATTATATCATATTGCTTTGCCACTGACAATAAAAAAAGAGTGAATACGTTTTAATATACTCACTCTTTTTTGCCGCCTTACCTGTGGTTCTAATTTCTTCGTTTAAGGAGTCACATGCCCCATTTGACAGTCTAAGCTTTCATATTGAATCGTTAGAACTTTTTAAACACTTCGACATAATTCTGAAGCTTCTGTCCGATTTCCGTATTTTTTGCAGCATCTTTTTCAATATCATTGATAGAATCCACAATACCGCCGACGCTGTCTGCCGCATCATTGACGCCCTGACTGCTTTCGTCAATTGTCGTTGAAATGTCACTGATACCCGAATTCATTTCTGCCATGGTATTTTTGAGTGTTTCTGCATTTACCGCAAAATTTTCCAGAATATCGTTGACCTTTGCCGCATCATCACGGTATTCATTGGTAATCGCTGCAAATTTTTCATAGTCTGCCAGAATACTTTCATCGACATAAGCAAGCAGTTTTCCTGAATTGCCTGTCAGATCTTTTACACTGTCAATTACTACCAGACTGATTTCCTGAATACTGTTAGCAATCTTTCTGCTGTCCTCTGCCAGTTCCCTGATTTCTTCTGCAACAACTGCAAATCCTTTTCCGGCATCTCCGGCTCTTGCTGCTTCAATCGAAGCATTGAGTGCCAGCATATTGGTCTGTGATGAAATGCTTAAAATGTCTTCTGTCAGTTCCTGAATCCGTGCCACCTGCTTACTGTTTTCAATCGACTGGTTTAAACCGTCTTTAATCTGTGCTACCATATCGTTTGTGCTTTGTCTTCCCTGCTCGGTATCTTCACGGTAGCGCACAGATTTTTTCTGAATCCGGGCAGTAATTTCATTTCCCTCTGTAATCTGGTCCGTTACATTCACAATTGCATGGAAAATGTTGTCTGACCCTGCGCTGAGCTGTTCTGCCGTTGCTGAGATTTCCTGCATGCTCGCTGCCATTTCTTCCATAACGGCGGATACACTGCCTGCATTGTCATTGACTGCCGTAATCTGACCGTTCATATTTGCGGAAGCTTCCTGTAGGGCATCGGATTTACTTTTAATATCTTTCATAATCAGCTGTAGCTTTTCAATAAATGAATTGATTCCGTCAACCAGTTCCCCGATTTCATCTTCGGATTTCACTTCAATTCTCGCCGTTAAATCACCATTACTTTCTTCAATATTTTTGATAATATCATTCAGCTGGCGGTTTGCTGACTTTAACGGCTTGATAATAAACATAATCATCACGATAATGGCTGCGCCGATGACCAACATGATTGCCAGAATGACCGCATATACCATAATAGACTGGCTGTACTGCTCATTTAACTGGCTTGATGCTTCACTGACCTGTGCACTGATTAATGTATTGAGATTATCTGCCGCTGTTTCAAGTCTTGAAGTAATACTGTCGTCACCCTCTGCTGTCAGTTCAAAATAATCATCCATGCTGTTGCTGTCACTGCTTAATACGGACTGGATTTTAGTGCTGTATTCTTCATATACGCTTTCATATTCTTCCAGACCGGCTAACACTTCTGCATTACCGAATGCTTTCACCGCTGTTTCTAAGGCTTCAAAAGATGCCGTCAGATTCTGGATTTCATTTTCCATATTGGTCTTCATATCCGAAGCATTATCTGTCGCATTTCCCGCCGCCTGCGCGCCTGAACCGCCTGATACGGTGTTCTGCTGATTTGACATGCCCGGGGTGCTCTGCTGGCTGTCACCCTGCATCATCTGCATGTTTTCTGACTGTCCGCTCTCAGACTGTGCATTTTCCGCCTGCATATTTTCTGCCTGCGGCATGACATCTGACGTATTCTGTGTACTGTCCGATGCCGAACTGTTGTTATTCTTTTCCATTTGGTTCTGCATTCTGAATGCCGCCGAGCTGTTTGCGTATTTCTGCACTTTTTCAATAGAGGTCGATGTGTCCGCCATTAAAGTAACGGCTTCCATACACTCATTGGAAATTTTCTGGCTTTTCTTATTCATGCTGTGGATAAATAAAAAGCCTAACAATACGCTTGCAATGCCGGCGGCAAATAAAATACCTGCCAGTACCAGTATTTTTGCACTGATTTTCTTTTTCATCTTCATTTCCTCATCTATCGGATTGTCACTGTCCCGATATTCTTTCTTCTGTTGATTTTCCGCAGCTTCCTGCGATTCATTGGTATGAATATATCAACGGAATGTGATGAAAAAATGATTGATTTGTGTTTATTTCATGAAGCTAAAAAAATGGTGTGGAACAAAAGCCCCCAACTATGATATCTACGGATTGTTCCGTGCTGCGCACTCCCACAATCCTACCC
>ERZ773115.2862-NODE-2862-length-12795-cov-6.536892_pt1 | contig 12795 bp, 9 predicted proteins | sample MGYA00511116_ERZ773115 | MGnify/ENA primary metagenome ERZ773115 (study PRJEB29015, sample SAMEA2737869) | human gut metagenome | biome: human gut; feature: human-associated habitat; material: faeces | place: China | collected 2012 ... | reverse complement strand
GTTTCAATTATGGTGCGAGCCAGCATATCGTCCATAGTATGTTACCCCACGATCAGTTTGTTGGTCTTTTTGAGGAACCGTGCCGGAATGGGACGGTCGAGCTTCCATGTGATGTTCATGGGGCGGGAACCCTCATGCCGGACATAATTCACGGTGCCAAGATAGGTGTAAGCGGCGGCACCGCCGAAACGGGAATCCGCTTTGAACTCCCGGACAAACAGCAACACACGGCTTCCTTTCTCCCGGTGATGGATGTATCGCTGACCAGTGGCAGAATTTTCAGCTGTGGTGCTCTGGCTCTGCCAGTGGAACAGGTTCTCGTTGATGGAATAATCGTTGTACATGGTGGTGGGCGAATAATCCTTGTCGGCTTTGTTCAGGGTCACAAAGAACACATCCAACTGCTTTTCCGGCAGCCACTTCACACCTTCACGAACGGTAGATGGTTTCAGGAAATCCAGTGCTACCAACAGCTGGTCGCGGGTGTAGGTGCAGTGCAGGTCGAGCGGACAGTCAAAGCCCACGTCCACCGGTTCATCAATAAAATCAATGCGGTCATACTGGTATTGTAGAAGGGTCTGCAATTCGCCCAACAAAATTGGGCTGTCCGAAAGTGCATACAGATCGTCAAGTACGTCCTCGCGGTTCCAATCCTCTGCCGCTTTGCCCCAGACAGTCACATAGAACATTTGCAGCATCCGCTGTTCAACAGGCGGCAGGTCTGCAAAATCCGTGTTGTCCAGCTTTGGCAGAAGGTCCAGCAGAAAACGAATCCACCGGCGGGAATCCACAACCGCAAAGCGTGCAAAGGCCTTGGTCAGGGTCTCTTCGAGCGGCTCCGCAAAATCAGAAGATACGCCCGCCAAAAATCGCAGCCGAGAAAAACAAAGGACTTTATCCTTGACTTTTTTGCTGTAGATTGCCCGCGGGTCGAGGTGGTAGTAGTCAAGAAAGTTTCCGAGGGTCAGCGGTAGGCCGGTGTCCTCAGTGAAAGAGGCAGCGCGTGCCACAAGGCCGGAGGTGCGGTCGTAGGAGGCGCTGATGTTGTCCAGCACATATTTTGCCGCGATCTTTTCCAGCTGGATATAGCAGCCCTTGGGCGCAGAGACAAAGCCCTCTTTGATCTCCCGGCTGACGCTGTGGGTGGTGTTGGAGAGCAGGGCGGCAAACTTTTCCTCGAAATTATACTTCTTGTTCGCCTGCCCGATGAAGTCCAATACGGTCAAGCATTCCTTGTTTTCGGCCAGACGCAGGCCACGGCCCAGCTGCTGCAAAAACACAGTCAGAGACTCGGTTGGGCGCAGGAACAGCACGGTGTTGACTTCCGGGATGTCTACGCCCTCGTTATAGATGTCCACCACAAAGATGAAACGAATTTCCCCGGAAACGAGCCGTTGTTTGGCGGTGCTCCGCTCCTCGTCGGAAGAATCCCCGGTCAGTGCCATGGACGGGATGCCGTGGGTGTTGAAATAATTTGCCATGAACCGGGCGTGCTCGATGGAGGCGCAGAACCCAAGACCCTTCACTTCATCGATATCGGTGACGTATTTCAGGATGGAGTTCACCACAAGGTCGGCACGGCGCTGTGCCACTATGCCGCTGAAGGTGTACAGGTTGGACAGTTCGGCCTTGTCATAACCGCCGGTGCGCCATTTCAGGCTGCTCAAGTCGGCCGTGTCGGTCACGCCAAAATATTGGAATGGACACAGCAGCTTCCGGTCGATGGCTTCCGGCAGGCGAATCTCGGCGGCAATGCGCCCACCGAAATAATCCAGAATGCTCTTGCCGTCCATACGCTCCGGGGTAGCGGTCAGACCCAGCAAAATCTGCGGCCGGTAATACTCCAACAACTTCTGATAAGTTGGCGCCGCGGCATGGTGGAACTCGTCCACCACGATGTAATCATAAAAAGCAGCCCCGGCTTTGGCCGTGAAATCCTGTGAATTGAAGGTCTGGATGGAGATGAACAGGTGGTCGATGCTGTCCGCCTTGTAATTGCCGACCAACAGCTCGCCGAAATTGGCATCCTTCAGCACGGCACGGAAGGTGTACAGGCTCTGTTTCAGGATTTCTTCCCGGTGTGCCACGAACAGCAGGCGGCAGGGCAGGCCGGGACGCTGTTTGCAGAACCGTTTGTAGTCCAGCGCAGAGATGACCGTCTTACCGGTGCCGGTGGCGGCCACCACCAGATTGCGGGTGTGCCCACGCACAGCGCGCTCCGCTTCCAGCTTGTCCAGAATTTCCTGCTGATAAGAATAGGGCTGGATGTCCAGCGTGTAAATGCCGCTGTGGTCGGTCTCACTGTACTTTTCGGCTTTCAGAGCACGGGTCAGACGCTCCCGCTGGCCTTCGTCGTAGTATTCAAACTCGCCAGCATTCCAGTAGCTTTCAAAGGTGGCGGCGATCTTGTCAATGGTCTCCGGCAGGTCTTTCTTCGTCACTTTCACGTTCCATTCCAGCCCACTGGAAATGGCCGCGTTGGACAGGTTGGATGAGCCGACATAGGCCGTTGTAAAGCCCGTGTTCCGGTAGAACACATAGGTCTTGGCGTGGAGCCGGGTACGCTTAGTGTCATAGCTGACCTTGATTTTCGTGTTGGGCAGTTGGCGCAGCTCCTCGATAGCCTTTACATCGGTGGCACCCATGTAGGAGGTGGTGATGATGCGCAGTTCGCCGCCGTTCTGGGTGAACTGCCGCAGCTCGTCCATGAGAAGGCGCAGGCCGCTCCACTTGATAAAGGACACCAGCATGTCAATGCGGTCGGCGGACACGATCTCCTTTTTCAGTTCAGTGTACATCTGCGGCTCGTGGATGGCACCGGTAAACAGGGAGCTTTGTGCCAGAGACGTTTCCGGCCGCTCGATGTCCTTGGCAGCTTTTCCGGCGGCAAGGAAGGGGTCGCTTTCCCGTAAAAGCGCAAGAAGCTGCTCTGCCCGCTGGTCAACGCCCAGCGCGGCAAAGTCAGCTTCTTTGGTGGTCGTCTGGATGGTGCTTACGATCTGGTTCGCCAGCTCAATTTGCGCTTCGATGCCGCCGCCATTGTCCTGTACGTTATCAAGGCCCTTCTGCACCACCTCGGTCAGATACTGCGCCAGCACCTTGGACGCCTCTGCCGTGTCGATGGGCGCAGTGGATTTGCGGGCTTCCGGGATCTCCGAAAGCTCACTCTCCAGAGCGTTGTTGATGACCTGTTCGTACAGTCCGGGGTGAAGCATGATGACACTTCCTTGCAGTTTTCTTCTATTATAGCGCGGACAAAAGCCCTATTCAATGCTCACAATACGGATGAGACATTGCTTAACCACTCAAAAGCACAATAAACAGGCAGGTTGCTGACATATTTCTGTACTAATCTCTGGAAAGAAGTCAGAAAGGTGTAGCTGTGGTCTCTGCTGTGTAGATGGCGGTAAGGACTACTTGCGGCGTGTCATCAGGACCACAGAAGGCGGCAAATATGAGGACTACTGCGAAGAGCTTTCAGAGTGGGTGGAAGTTCCTGACCCGGACGATGATGACTGAACTCAAATGAACAAGACCCACAGATTGGGATGAGCATCCAATCTGTGGGTCTTGTTGTATCCATTTGCTGATACTTATTGATACCAATTGGTATCAATATACTGACAACCAACAAAAAGTCAAGTAAATAGGGCTGCTTTAGCCCTTACTCAATGCGGATTCTCTTAAAATTGGCCGTATTTTAAGGGAAAGATGGAACGATTAAGGGATTACTTCAACCGTAGGTACACAGTTGATTTGCCTGCTCCCTCGCGTTTCAACTCGCCGCTTTCAACGAGCTTCCGCAGGGAGCCCTCAATGGAACTGAGGCTCAGCGAAGGGCAGAGTTCCCGGATATCCTGCTTGGTAAAGCGTCCGATCTTGTTCTTCGTGGCATTCCGAACAACTTCAATGGCGGGAAGTTTTGTTTCCACGAGGGCAAAGCGCTCTTCAAAATCGCGGTATGCAGAGAGAATGGTTCCCAAAATATATTTGATGAATGGAACAACATCCTCTGTGCCCTCGTACCATCCGGTTTGTGCCTGTGCAAGAGCTGAATAGTAGAGGTCTTTGTCCTTGGCAATCTTGGCTTCAAGTGAGATGTATTTCCCAACGTAGAAACCGTTTTGATACAGCATCAGGGTTGTGAGAAGTCGGCTCATTCTGCCATTGCCATCGTTAAAAGGGTGAATACAGAGAAAATCATGGATAAACACAGGGATTGCGATCAATGGCTCTACTTCAAAGTTCCCGATCACACGGTTGTATTCTTCGCAGATTCGGTCAAGAGCCGCTGGCGTTTCGTAAGGAGCCAATGGGGTGAAAAGAACTTCGCTATGTCCATCGGGATAGGTTGCGCTGATATAATTCTGTACGTTCTTCGTCCGTCCTGCGACGGGGTTGTTCATGTGGCTGTACAAAACCTTATGCAGCTGCAAAATATAATTCTGCGTAATCGGAATCACATCAAAATTTTCATGAATGAGGTTCAGGACATCACGGTAGCCTGCAATCTCTTGTTCATCACGGTTGCGCGGCGTCGTTTTTTCCTCCACAAGCTGCTTGATTCGGGTGCTGGTGGTCACGATTCCCTCGATGGCATTGGATGCTTCGGTGCTTTGCACCTTTGCAATCTCCACCAGACGTTCCAGCTCTTCAGGACGCTGCTTCAAGTAAAGTTCCTGCTTACCCGCTTCTTTATAGATTGCAGCAATATAGCCGAGAATCTCGGAATCCCATTTTTGCTCTTTGATTTTGGAGTAATTGAATGCTCTCATGCCCTTACCACCCTCTCTTTCCCTTAAAATATACTACATTTTAAGGGAAAAGCAAGACGATTAAGGGATTCTGCTCTAAAAAAGTTGGACACTCGAGAAGAACAAGCATATACGGCAGCAATGCCGCCTTAAAGTGAAAAGGCGGTGGTTTTTGCCCTAACAATGATATAAATGATATTAATTGGTGTCAGCTGACTTCTGATATTCAGCCATGATTTTTCTTGCCCTGCCGTGGGTGGTGTCATCAAAAGTTTCATCTTCACTGAAGCGCAGCCAGAAAGGGTCCTCCATCAGGCAGGCATTGGTGCGCTTGACAATTTCCCATGTGTTGTAGTCGGGCAGTCTCATCATCTCCAGAATCTCTTTGCAGTCCATCCGATTCCGGGGAAAGATGCGCTTCTTTGCCCAGACGACCACATCGACCAGTGGGACTTTGCGGCTGCTGCCGATAAAGAGGTTCAAGGGCAGGTCGTACTGTAGCACGCCCTCATTGGCGCAGAGATACTGCCCATCTTCGCTCAGATGAGCGATTTCCCGTTCATCTAACATCAGTTTCAGGTAAGCCATATTTATACGCTCCTTAATAATTCTTTCCTCATGTGTGGAATCGCCCTATATCGGCCTTGCAGATAGCCTTTGGCGATATTCTCACCTTTCCGGGGAGAAAACTCGGTCAGGGCATAAATATCGGTCTGCATGGTCTTTTCGTTCTTCTCTGCAAACCAGATCTGATCCCGGCGCAGCAGGGTCAGGTCGAGAAGGCCAGTATCGTGGGTGGTGAAAATAAGCTGGGCGTGGTTCGTATTGATGGCAGCATCCTGTACCATCTCGATCAGATGTCGGGTCAGAAGCGGGTGCATACTGGATTCGATCTCGTCTACGACCAGCACAGCCCCGGATTCCAGAGCGGTCAGCCACATCCCGATGCGGGAGAAGAACCGCTGTGTGCCGACCGATTCCAGCCCCAGAGGAAGCCAGAATCCCTTGGAAGCACCGTCCCCGGATTCCAACGTGTGCAGGGCAGAGATGATCGGTTCGTCCTTGGAGCCGGTAATGCGGATGTCTTTGATGCCGAGGTCTGCATACAGCATTTCATGCAGGATACGGCTCTTTTCAGAGCCGCCCTGCCGGATGGCAGACAATGTAGCATCCAGCCGCATTTCGGTTCCCATAAAGCCTGTTAGTTTTTCAAAGAACCACAGATACGCCTTTTCAGTCTGAGGGCAGTTCCATTCGTTGGAGCTGGACAGGTAAAGTCGATTTTCTGCGGTGCGTCCGGCAAGGGTAAACTGCTCCTGAATATTCTCGCGGAACTGATAACCATTGCCTTCTCTGGAAAAAATCAGAGCCTCCCGACCATTGGGCCAGTGATAGAGATATTCGGTCAGGATTTTGGCTTTATCGAAAGAGAATCCGTAGGCATACTTAATGCCGTTGTAGAAGTAGATGACCTCAAAACTGGTGGGCTGCGGAGGCTGTTCTGTAAAGGCAAACGGTTCCTGCGGCAGAGCTTCACCTTTGAGCAGCTTGGCATACTGCCCGCAGACCATCTCGCGCATGAGCAGGAGGGCATGGAGGACATTGCTCTTTCCAGCTGCATTTGCGCCGTACAGTGCAAGCACTGGTACAAGCTGTTTCTTCTCGTCCGGTGAAATCAGGCAGTCGGACAGACTTTTATCTGTGGATGCCTTCATGCTGATGATGGCGGTGTTCCTGATAGAACGGTGGTTCGTGACAGAAAATTGAAGCAGCATCGCAAAACCTCCCAAGTGTTTTCTGGATTCAGTATACTCCATTCTTGGCAGGAAATCAAATTTTAATTTTGATATTTGCAGAAAAGATTCAAAATCGAAAGATAAAATCGAGTTCGGACTTTTTTGATGCTGAAGCAGAAATATGAGGAACGGTTGAAATCACTCTGCGTACACGATCTCCCTCACCACCACTTCCTCAGCCTGCGCTTTCAGCCCGTTCATGTGCGCCACCCAGAGAAGCTGTGCGCACTCTTTGTCCGACGCGGGGTACTTGTCTAACAGAGTGGTCATCGTGCGTTCCAGCCACTTGTAGGCCGTTTTCTGGACATCCTGCAAATGCGGCCAGAGCGTACCGTTCAAAAGCATCCGGTTATACAGCACCGGCCGCTGGGTCTTGAGGTAAGTCAGGCGCATCCGGGCGTACTTGCCCAGAGGTTCGCAGCTGTCGGTCTGCGTCAGGGTGAGCAGGGGCAGTTGATAGTCCCCGACCTGTGCATAGTGGATCCCGGTGCGGACAGTCGTTTCGTTTTTCATAGTAAATCTCCTTTTCGTTTGGTTTTCAACGTCTTTTGCGGCTGCGGTGGAAAACAGCGGTCACTTCTTCCGGCTCTGCGCCGTCAGCCAGTTGCCCTGCGCCTGATAGTAGTGCTCTATGGTGGTGGGCGCGTTCAGGATGGTGGTACGCAGGTAGGCCATGATGTTCTTGATAGGCTGGGTGGTGTTGGCCATCACATCAAAGATGTACTCCACGTGCTGGCTGGTCAGCTTGTCCAGCCGGAGCCGGATCGCCTTTGTGGTCTGCGCCTGTTTGCCGATGTACTGAGTCCTGAGCGGACAGCAGTACATCTCCACGATGTTATCCAGCAGTTCTTGCAGCATTTCCGGGGCGTACCGCTTGGCAAGGATGTCGATTTCCAGCTTCTCCCGGAACTCTGCCCGCACCCGTGTTGCCATCTGGTCGAAATCCTCTGTTTCGGCTGTCTGCCCTGATAGATTAGTACTTTGTCTTTTAGTATTTTGTTTATTAGTATTTTGTTGCGTTGCCTTTTCCAAATTGGGTTCAGCCAAATTTGGAAAATCCAAAAACGGTGAAGAACAAGGTTTCACGCCACTTTTCTGGTTACTGGATGTGGAGGGCGGTGGTGTGCTGGTGTCATCACCGGGAACAGCTGGAACGTCCTCAACAGGCGATTCATAGACCTGATAGTCGTAGTCGATGATCTGGCCTCTTGCATTGCGGACTTTCTGGCGGCGCACATAGCCGTGTTCCTCCAGCTCCAGAACAGCGGTGCGGACGCTGTCCAGACCGTCCTTGCAACCGATGGTCAGCCCTTTCAGGCTGTAATCCCAGTCGTCGGGCAGGGAGAGCATATAGGACAGCAGTCCCTTGGCCTTCAGGGACAACTTCTTGTCCTGAAGATGGTAGTTGCTCATGACGGTATAGTTGACGTTTTTGTTGACGCGGAATGTGGACATGGCGGCTTCCCTTTCAGCCCGGTTTGCGGGCAAAAGAAAACGCAGCATCTCCCGGCTTTCGGGAAACGCTGCGTTCAGACAGGGAAGCCTGCTGTGAGCTGGCACAGCAACGGCAGCACTGTAATATTCTAACGAACATCTAACGGAACTGCACCTGAAATGCAGCCCCTGACGCTTTGTGTGAAAGGAGGCTTTTCTAACGACACTTCGTAAAAAGCGGTTGATTTTTGCCTGTAAATTGCGATGATGTGCCACTTTTGCGAGGCGCAGAAAATGCCGGCAACTGCCAATGACAGCCGAACGAAACCGGCTTCATCCAACCGATTCAAAGACTCGAAATGCGATAGGCCGGGAGACCGGTGCCAGGGTTCGACTCCCTGATGCTCCGCCAAAAACGCCGCGGGACGATGAGTTCTGCGGCGTTTTTCATTGCATATTTTACTTTTCCGCCAGCAATACCGCCAGCACAGCTTTCTGGACATGCAGTCGATTTTCTGCCTCGGTGAATATCTCGTCGGCGTGGGCCTCAAAGACGGCGGTAGAGATCTCCTCGCCGCGGTGAGCGGGCAGGCAGTGGAGCACCATGCATTCCGGCTTTGCAGCTTTCAGGAGGCCGCTGGTGAGCTGGAAGCCTGCAAAGTCCCGCAGACGGCTCTCGCTCTCGGAGGTGCCGGGGGCAGCGGTATTCCAGACAGCCGTCACCACCACATCGGCGTCCTTGACGCCTTCGGCGGGGTCTTCCAGCAGGCGGAACGCACTGCCGTACTTATGGGCGAACATCAGCACATCTGCCGCCGGGCGGTAACCGTGGGGGCAGGCGCAGTCTACCTTCATGCCGGAGAGCAGGCCGCCCACGATGAGGCTGTTGGCCATATTGCTGCCGTCGCCGACGAAGCAGAGCTTCTGGTCCGCCAGCGCACCCCGGCGCTCCCGGATGGTCATGAGGTCGGCCAGAACCTGACAGGGGTGAGCATAGTCCGTCAGGCCATTGATGACGGGGACGCCCGCAAACTCAGCGAACTCTTCCAAATCGCTCTGGCGGTAGGTGCGCCAGACAACGCAGTCATAATAACGGCCCAGCACCCGGGCGGTATCCTTGAGCGGCTCGCCGCGGCCGGACTGCAGCTCGGTGGCGGCATTCATGTAGTTGCCGAGGCCGCCCAGCTGGTAGACGCCCACCTCGAAGCTGGTGCGGGTACGGGTGGAATTTTTCGAGAACATCAGCGCAACGCTCTTGCCCTTAAGCAGAGGTTCGGTGCCTCCGGCCTTCTGCTGAGCTTTCAGCTCATCGGCCACATCAAGGATGTGGGCCACCTCGTCAGGGGTGAGGTCGCTCATTTTCAGCAGATGCTTCATGCCTGCTCCTCCGTTTTGCTGGGGTCCATCTCCGCGAGGACGCTGCCCAGAATATCCAACGCCATCTCCACATCGTGGGCGGTCAGAATCAGCGGCGGCAGCAGGCGGAGGCGGGTCTTTGCGGTAAGCACCAGCAGGCCCTTTTCGCGGCAGGCGGCCAGCACGTCAGCGGCCTTGATGCCCTCGAGAAACTCGATGCCGACCATCAGGCCGATGCCCGAGAGGCTCCTGACGCGGGGCAGCTTTTCCAGACCGGTGCGCAGCTGGACAGCCCGCTCGTTGACGTTGGCGAGGAAGCTGGCGTCCATCCGGTCCACGACGACATTCGCACCGGCGCAGACCACCGGGTTTCCGCCGAACGTGGAGCCGTGGCTGCTGGGTCCCATACCGGCAGCGACTTTTTCATTCATCAGGACAGCGCCAATCGGCAGACCGCCGCCCAGACCCTTGGCCAGCGTGACGACGTCGGGCTGGAGGTTGTAGTGCTCACAGCACAGGAAGGTGCCGGTGCGGCCCACGCCGGTCTGCACCTCGTCCACGATGAGGACGAGGTCTTTTTCGTCGCAGAGGGCGCGGACAGCCTGCACATACTCGGGTTCCAGCGCCACAACACCGCCCTCGCCCTGTACCAGTTCCAGCATAACAGCGCAGGTGTGGCGGTCCACCATCTCGGTCAGGGCGTCGATGTCGCCGGCCTTGACGTACTGGAAGCCCTCGTTGAAGGGGCCGAAGTAGTTGTGGAACACGCCCTGTCCGGTGGCGGTCAGGGTAGCAATGGTACGGCCATGGAAGCTGTTGACCAGCGTGATGACATTGTAGCGGTCAGCACCGTATTTGTCGAAGCTGTACTTGCGGGCGGCCTTGATGGCACCCTCATTGGCCTCTGCGCCCGAGTTGCCGAAGAACACCTTGCTCATACCGGTGCGCTTGCAGAGCTTTTTGGCCAGCTTGCCGCAGGGGGCGGTATAGTAGAGGTTAGAGGTGTGCTGCAGCTTGTGTGCCTGCTCAGAGACGGCCTCGGCCCAGGTCATATCGCAGTAGCCCAGGCTGTTGACGCCGATGCCGCTGGTGAAGTCGAGGTACTTCTGCCCCTCGGGGCCTTCGGCATAGAGGCCGTGGCCCTTCTCGAGGACGATGGGGTTGCGTGCGTAGGTATGCAGGACATACTCGTTGTCCCGCTTGATGACTTTTTCGGAATCCATAATATCTACCTCCTGACGGTGGAGCCACATACTTTTCCTCTTTGCCAAAGGCTCCCCTACAAGGGGAGCTGGCGCGAAGAGCCTGAGAGGTTGTACGAAGGAGAGCCTAGCCGTGAATCACAGCGAGGCTAAACCTCTCCGTCACGGCTGGCGGCGATCATCGCTGTTGCCTACCGAGGGGAGGCCTTGGCATATCGGAAAGTTTTCTTATCAACTATTATAGGGTACTCCGGCGCATCGCGCAACCCTTATTCGTGATGGCTGCGGCGATAGAAGCGGGTACCGGAGCCACGGTCGGAGAACAGCTCCAGCAGGATGGAGTGCGGCACGCGGCCATCAATGATGACAGCCTCGTGGACGCCCTGATAGATCGCATCGGCCATGCCGCCGATCTTGGGGATCATGCCGCCCGCGATAATGCCGGCGGACTTGTAGCCCTCGATCTCGGAGACCTCCACCTCGGGGATGAGGGTGGATTCATCTTCCTTATCCCGCAGCAGGCCCGCAATGTCGGTCATGGAGACGAGTTTTTCGGCCTTGAGCGCGATAGCGATCTGTGCGGCGGCGGTGTCAGCGTTGACGTTATACGCCTGGCCCAGGTCGTCCATGCCCACCGTTGCAATAACGGGGATATAGCCGCTGTCCAGCAGACTGGAGATCAGCGTCGGGTCCACGTGGACGATTTCTCCCACATGGCCCAGCTGAGGGTCAAGCTCGGTGCAGCGGAGCATCTGGCCGTCCATGCCGCAGAGGCCGACGCCGCGGCCCCGCAGCTTTGCCACGAGGTCTTTGTTCACCTTACCGGCCAACACCTGCTGGACGATCTCCATGGTGGCGTCGTCGGTGACGCGCAGGCCGCCCGCAAAGTGGCTCTCGACGCCCACTTTTTTGAGCATCTCATTGATGGCAGGGCCGCCGCCGTGTACCAGAACCACCCGCACGCCCAGCAGGGTCAGGGTGACAAGGTCGTTCATGACCGCGTTTTTCAGCGTCTCGTTGATCATGGCGTTGCCGCCGTATTTGATGACCATGGTTCTGCCATGGTATTTCTGGATATAAGGGGTGGCCTCCGAAAAAAGCCGCGCCATTTCTTCGTTTTTCATCTGTTCCGCGCTCCTGTTAGGTTCTGTAATCGCCGTTGATCTTCACATAGTCGTAGGTCAGGTCACAGCCCCACGCCTTGGCGCTTGCCTCGCCGGTGCCCATATCCACCTTGACCAGAATATCGTGCTCTGCCAGCACCTTGGCGGCTTCGTCCTCGCTGTACGGGTGGTAAGCGGCGTTCTCGCACACATACACCTCGCCCGCCTTGCTGGAAAGCCAGACGCAGACCTTATCAATGGAGAAGTCCCCGGGGGTGTAGCCGATGGCGCACAGGATGCGTCCCCAGTTGGCATCGCGGCCAAAGACCGCCGCCTTAAACAGGTTGGAGCAGACCACGCTGCGGCTGACGGCGCGGGCGGTCTTCAGGTCGGGCGCGTGGGTCACTTCGCAGGTAATGAGGTGGGTTGCACCCTCGCCATCTCCGGCGTGCTCGGCGCACATGTGCTCTGCAATGGCGGTCAGCGCTGCCACAAAGGCGGCGTAGTCCGCGTTCTCCTCGCAGATCTCCGGGTTGCCCGCCAGACCAGACGCCATAATGATCAGGGTATCGTTGGTGGAGGTATCCAGATCCACGCTCATCTGGTTGTAGGTGGTGGGCACAACGGTGCGCAGTGCCTTTTGCAGCAGCTCCGGGCTGCCGCAGCAGGGATAGCCGTTGACGGCGTTGTACGCGCCCATGACGGATTCCACATGGCCTTCCTTCACGGCGGCTTCAAAGGCGGGAAGATAGGTCTCTGCCATATCCTTCTTACTGGGGTGGACATCAAAGTGATGCCGCTCGGCCTCGGGGCCGGAATGGACGGCAAAATGCTTGGCGCAGGCAGCGGCTTTCAGGTATTCCCCCTGACCCTGCAAGCCCCGGATATAGGAAAGCCCCAGCTGAGTGGTGAGATAAGGGTCTTCGCCATAAGTTTCATGGCCGCGCCCCCAGCGGGGATCGCGGAAAATGTTGATGTTGGGCGACCAGAAGGTCAGCCCCTTATAGTTGTCCCGGTCGCCCTTTTGGGAGAGGGCATTATACTTGGCGCGGCCTTCGGTGGAGGCAATCTCGCCCAGATGCTGCACTTCGTCTTGGTCAAAGGAGGCGGCCATGGCAATGGCCTGGGGGAAAGAGGTGGCTACACCGGC
>ERZ773115.2850-NODE-2850-length-12824-cov-3.186076_pt1 | contig 12824 bp, 9 predicted proteins | sample MGYA00511116_ERZ773115 | MGnify/ENA primary metagenome ERZ773115 (study PRJEB29015, sample SAMEA2737869) | human gut metagenome | biome: human gut; feature: human-associated habitat; material: faeces | place: China | collected 2012 ... | reverse complement strand
ATAATATTACGTAGGGGCGACCATTGGTCGCCAGAATAAATAAAATTTCGTTCGTACGGAACAGCTCCCCGACGTCCCTTTTACATTATACCCCTCCCCACTTCGGCTCCCATAGAGGGGAGCTGTCAACGCAGTTGACTGAAGGGTGGCAAAACAATATTATTGCGTAGGGGCGACCATTGGTCGCCAGAATAAATAAAATTTTGTTAATACGGAACAGCGCCCCGACATTCCTTTTCGCCCTACTATGTATCGCCTTATCGGGCGACCGATGATCTCCCCTACGAACAACTCCACATTCCCTTGCAGCTTTCGTAAAGGACAATTCCCCGACGTCCCACATATTTTTATAAAATCCCAACAAAAATATTTTTCAGTATTGAAAAATGCTTTATATTGGTATATAATAAAATTAAATAAATATAGGGAGGAATCGCTAATGAAAATATTGGTAACAGGCGGTGCAGGATACATAGGCAGCCACACTTGTGTTGAACTTTTAAATGCAGGTTATGAAATTGTCGTACTTGACAATCTTTACAACGCAAGTGAAAAATGCCTTGACGCAGTAAAAAAACTTACAGGAAAGGATTTTCCGTTCTACAAAGTAGACTTGCTTGACAAAGAGGCAACAGAAAAGGTATTTGCAGAAAACAAAATCGACGCAGTTATTCACTTTGCCGGTCTAAAGGCAGTCGGCGAATCTACAAGAATACCGCTTACATATTATGATAACAACATCACAGGTACACTTCACCTTATGCAGGCTATGGAAAAATACGACTGCAACAACATCGTATTCTCATCATCAGCTACTGTTTACGGCGATCCTGAAAGAGTTCCTATTGTTGAAACTGACAACAAAGGCGACAAAATTCTTACAACAAATCCTTACGGAACAACAAAACTATTTATCGAAAGAATTATGACAGACGCTCAAAAAGCTAATCCAAAGCTATCTGTAACACTTCTTCGTTACTTCAACCCAATCGGTGCTCACGAAAGCGGTATTATGGGTGAAGACCCTAAGGGTATTCCGAACAACTTACTTCCGTACATTGCACAAGTTGCAGTAGGTAAACTTGAAAAAGTTCATGTATTCGGTAACGATTACCCTACTCCTGACGGTACAGGCGTTCGTGACTATATCCACGTTGTTGACCTTGCAATCGGTCACGTTAAGGCTATCGAACATTGTTCGGACAAGGAAGGCGTACACATCTACAACCTTGGTACAGGTAACGGTTACAGCGTTCTTGACATTGTTAAGGCATTCTCAAAGGCTTGCGGTAAGGAAATTCCTTATCAAATCGACCCAAGAAGACCGGGCGATATTGCCGAATGTTATGCAGATCCTGCAAAGGCAAAGGCTGAACTTGGCTGGGAGGCTAAGAGAGGTATTGACGAAATGTGCGCTGACAGCTGGCGATGGCAGTCAACTCACCCTGACGGTTTCGGTGAATAATTGATTTTAAGAGTTGTTTTAGATTTATTCCAAAACAACTCTTTTATTTTCAGACAAAGAAAGGACAAATAATGGAGCTTACAAAAGAAATATGGACGCAATCAGATTATGACGAATTTGCGGAATACTTAAAAACACTGGCTGACGAAAAATACAAGAAATTCAGTGACTCGCTTGTTCCCGGCGAAACGCAATCTATCGGTATTCGTGTACCCATCTTGCGTCAAACGGCTAAAGCTATTTCAAAAGGTGACTACGCGTCATTCCTTAATTGCAAAAACAACGCATACCGTGAAGAAATTATGATTAAAGGCTTGGTTATGTCGCTTATTAAGTGCGATTATCACGAAATGCTCGGCTATATCAAGCAATACGTTACTCAAATCACAAGTTGGGAAACTTGCGACATTGTTTCATTTAAAGGATTGAAGAAACATTTAGATGAATTTTTAAATGACATTGAATATTTTATCTACAATGAAAATCCGTGGATTGTGCGTTTCGGTTTTAAATGCCTTATGGAATTTTATTTGACCGATGAATATATCGACAAAGTGCTCTCATACGTCAACTCTGTAAATTCAGATTTCTACTATGTTCAAATGATGCAAGGCTGGCTCGTTGCAACAGCCGCCGCAAAGTGCAGAGATAAAACAATGAAATTTCTTGAAAGCAACGATTTAAACGCAACCACTCAAAATATGGCGGTACGAAAAATTCGTGAATCGTTAAGAATATCAAAAGAAGATAAAGAACTTGTTTTACAGTTCAAAAAATAACAGTAGGGTGCTTGCCATACTGTTATTTTTTATCTTCTCTGTTAGCTTTCTTTTTTTCGGTTGTCTTCCCAACCGAGATATGTCGCCTCAAGACGGTATATCGGCATACCCTGTTCAGAGAAGCGTTGTTCATATTCAGTCATAACGTTGCCCTCAAACTTTGAATTATGCAAATCAAGGCTGATATTTTCAAGCTTGAAATTTTCCTCCGCAAATGAGTTAAGCGAAAAATCAAACAAAGCCTTATTATCGGTTTTAAACCAAATATAATCGCCCTGTTTAAGCACGGCTTTATATCTGTCAAGAAAACGCTTATGAGTAAGTCTGCGTTTTGCCTGTTTATTTTTCTTCCAAGGGTCAGAAAAATTAAGATAAATACGTCTTATCTCGCCAAATTCAAATATATCTTCAATTTTTTCCGCATCCATATCCATAAACAAAACGTTTGTAAGTTCAGCTGCCACAGTTTTTTCCATAGCCATAACTATAACGTCCTCAACCTTTTCAATCGCAATAAAATTCACATCAGGGTACATTTTCGCCATACCGACAATAAAATTCCCCTTACCGCAACCGATTTCAATATGAATAGGATTATCGTTACCGAAGCGTTCTCCCCATTTCCCCTTATATTTTTCAGGCTCTTTTATCCAAATATCACTGCAACGTTCCATTCTTGCGTCACAATTTTTCTTTTTTCTCATTCTCATATTATTTTTACCTCAAACACAAATTTCTCATTTATTATACTATAACAATAATTTTTTTACAATATATTTCTCAAATATTTTAAAAATCACAAAAAAATCGGACGCATACGCGTCCGATTTTAATATTGTTTTATGATTTATTTAATTAAATCCCAAAGCATTGAAAGCATTGTAGCAGCCTGTGCTCTTGTTGCATTAGCCTTTGGTTGGAATGAACCGTCATCCATACCGTTGATAATACCCAAACCAACTGCATTGTTTACATCTTCAACAGCCCATGCTGCGATGTCTGCTGCGTCTGTAAATTCCTTATCGGCAGCCTTAGCTTCAACATTCTTATATGCGGCAGCCTTAGCAACCATTGATGCCATTTCTTCTCTTGAAATTTCCTTATCGAAATCTTCAACTGCAAATGGAATATCTTCTGCAATTAGGTTAGCGTTTTGAGCGGCTTTTACGAATGGCATTGCCCAGTGTTCGCTTGCCAATGATGAATCTGTATCAATCTTTAGAGCGTTTACGATAAGTGTTGCAAACTGACCCTTTGTTACAGTTCCGTCAGGAGCGAAGTGTGTATCGTCCATACCGTTGATAACGCCTGCTTTATACATCTTATCGATGTATGTCTTACCCCAGTGACCTACAACGTCAACGAACGGTGAATCTGTTGATGGTGTTGAACCTGCAACAGGTAGAGCAGATTCGTCAAATGCCTTTGCCTTGTATGAATTTGAAACAAGTTTAACATTTGCATCCGGTTGAGTTGTGTACTGTGAATTAGCAATATGGTCGTTCATATACCAGCTGATATGCGGTGGTTGGTTGTAACAGTTTGTATCTGTTGCTGATGAGTTTCTGTAAATATCATCATGTGCAAGTGTATAGAAGTTATAATTTGTTGCATATGGTGTTTCATATAGTCTTAGAGAATATTGATATACAGTCTTATCTAATTCAACTTCAACATCCTTATCAAAGTTACCCTTGATTGTTGTCTTTTCTTTCTTTGTATCTTGACCTGTGATTGCGTAAGAAACAATTTCTTCTCTCCAGTCACCTAACAAGTCAGCTTGTAGGTTCGGATTACCCTTTGTTGAGTTGATTGAGTGTGAACCTTCACCCTCGAAAATCTTATCGAATGTCTTTGTATCGTCATTCCACTTTGTTATAGTAATTTCTTTACCTGCACCGTTGTGGTCTTGAAGTTCATCCTGTAAGTCGCCTGTCCAATAAATTCTGCCGTTCATAGCAGCCTTTAGATCAGGAAGTTCGTTACCGTTGCTGTCCCAGTAACCTGATGAACCTGCACCCCACATAGCGTACCAAGAATCACCGTAACCGATATTGGCAATCATAGCACGACCTGTATCTTTTATACCGTTGTGGATCTGATAGAATTCGCCTGTCTTAGCGTTTTGAAGTGAAATACCCCATTGATGACGATCATTAGAAGCACCTTGAGCAGCAGCTGCAGCCGAATTTTTAAATATTGTATTAGATGTGATGTATGGAGAAAGTTGTGGACCTTTCAAATCAAACACTTCACTGTCTGCACTGTAATCCTCATAAGCTTTTAACCATTCAAGACCTTCTTTAGTCGGGTCGAAGTCACCAAGGTGCATAGCGTCACCGTGCTCTTGATATGTACACCATAGAATTGAACCGTCGTTATCCCATGTCAAAGCACCGTAAAGAATTTCGTCCTTACCGTCGCCGTCAACGTCACCTGCTTCAATTTGGTGGTTACCTTGACCGATATAGCCGTTATTCTTTGATTCGGCTGTATCAAATGACCAGTCCATCTTTAGCTTACCGTTCTTAAAGCTGTATGCAGCGGCACCTGTACGTCCGTTAGGATTTGAGATACCCTTACCGAAGTAATAACCTCTTGCAAATACAGCAGACGGTGACTGACCGTCAATATAAGCTATTGTACTGTTATATCTTTCCGAACGGTTACCGAAATCATCACCGAATGTTAGTGATGCAGCATTTGAGCCGACAGTATTATTCGGGAAATAATCTATTGTGTCAAGAGCCTTACCTGTTGTACCGTCAAAACACGTTACATAAAGCGGACCTTGCAAGTTTTTACCGCCGTTTAGAGCAGCCCAGCTGTTTTCGTATGTTTCGCCCTTTGATGCATCACCGATTACGTTACCTTGACCGTCAACAGTACCGTCAGCAGTTCTCACCATAACTTCTGCTCTGCCGTCACCGTCAAAATCGGCTACGTTAAGCTGAGTATCGTGTTGTCCTGCACGGATATTGTAACCCATGTCAATTCTCCAAAGCTGAGTACCGTCAAGTTTGTAAGCATCCATATAAACCTTACCGGTTCTGCCGCCTGTAGCGGCGTCCTTAGCGTCTGAAGGGCTCCATAGCATTACGATTTCATATTGTCCGTCACCGTCAAGGTCACCGTATGATGAGTCACCCGGTGTATATGAACCGTAGTATATGCCGTTTCTGTCCATTTGTAAAACGTCACTTTCAGGAGCTTTAGCCAAAGGAATATCAAGGTATCCGTTCTCCCATACGCCTACGCTGTCTGACATTTCGCCGTTTGCAACTACTGTATACTTATCGTTTACAGTACCTGACGCGTCAACAAAGTTTGTAACCGCACCTTCGTTAATCTTTTCTTGGTTTCTGTAAAGAGTAAATGTAGTGTCAGCAGGCTCTGTTGCCAATCTTCTCCATGAAATAAGTACACCGTCGTCAGTCTTTGTCGCAACGACACCTCTATCAAGGTTTTCCATGTTTCTTGTGATTGCACTGCCGGCAAATGCACTTGCACTTGTCATAGGAGCAACTACTCCTACTGCCGCAACCTGAGCAAGAACCAAAGAAAATGCACCTAATTTTCTTAGTTTTTTCTTTGAATTTTTAAGCATTTAGTTATCCTCCCTCTTTTATATATACTTTACCTATCCATTAAAGCATAATAATCATTATCTATATAATATCATATTTCACAAACTTTTTAAAGTGTTTTTCATAAATTCAATGTATAATTTACAGTGTTTTTTGTTCAAAATGCGATTGAGTATTTTTGTTTATATAAGTGCAGAACACAAACGAAATGCCGTTTTCAACGCGTTTTTCGGACACGTTACCGAGCTCCCACACCTCATTTTTATCAAGATCGTCGATAAAAACATCCGCATTGCCGTCGGAAAACACCTTTGTTATATATGCACTGTCACAGTACGGCAAAAGCTGTCTGTAAACCTCTCCGCCGCCTATGACAAAAGTATCGTCACCGCCGTATTTTCCGATAACCGTTTTTATATCGTGAACAATCTCCGTGCCGTCACACTTAAAATTTTTATCGGTTGTAAGTACAACATTTTTTCGATTTTTAAGCGGTTTTGCGTTAGGGAAGCTCTCCAACGTCTTTCTGCCCATAACAACCGTCTTACCCATTGTTTTCTCTTTAAAAAATTCCATATCCTCGGATATGCGGAACAGCAAATTCATGTCTTTGCCAATGCCCCACTTTTCATCAACCGCCGCAATTATTTTCATTCTGTTTCATCAGGAAATATCAATTCCTGTGCATACGGAAGTGTTCTCGCCCAATCGATGAATGACTTTGACCATTCTGTCAATTTGTGAAACCTTCTCTGACCTTTTGAACACATCGCCAAAAGATTTTCGTATGTCATTGTAACGGTTCTTGTCTGCTGCCACGCTGACGGCAACCATCTGATAAGTTCTTTCCAATATGCCTTATCCTTTGTTTCAAGATACTTTACACGCATGCTCTCCAAAAATTCTATATGCTTGTCTATCACATCACCAAGTTTTGTGCCGTCATAATCAAGATCTGAATTGTAATCGTCAATTTCAAAACACTCGGCAGTAATAGGTGTTGACGCAAGTTTGTGCATTGTCGATGTGCTGTTTGCGGTTGTACCAACCTTATACGTATCAAATTCTTTCCACCAATAAAGCGGACCTGTTATATCAACCGACACAAAAATCTGACGCATAAATTTTCTGTGTTCACTGCCCGATTTTATAAGTCTTTGCGCCAAATCCAAATCGTTTTCACCGATTACGACTTTTCCGTTCTCCTCAACCGTATCATTTTTACGCCATGATTCAAGAGGGTTTCTCATACCTTTAAGCGCACGTTTAAAGCCGTAAACCTCTGTATTTTCAAATTTCATTTAGTTACCTCTTTTCATTTCGATATACTCGTCAAATGTACACATTCTGTCCACGATTGTGCCGTCCTCACGAATATCAATAATTCTGTTTGCAACGGTATTCACAAATTCGTGGTCGTGTGACGCAAATATAACGTTTCCCTTGAACGCTTTCAAGCCGTTGTTTACCGCAGTGATTGACTCAAGGTCAAGGTGGTTTGTAGGCTGGTCAAGTATAAGTATGTTTGATCCGTACAACATCATTCTTGAAAGCATACATCTGACTTTCTCACCACCGGAAAGCACGTTTACCTGTTTGAATACATCATCACCCGAGAACAACATTCTTCCCAAAAATCCTCTTATATACGATTCGTTTTGAGTTTCAAAGCCTGCCGCACTGTATTGTCTTAGCCAATCCACAAGATTTAGTTCACAGCCGTCAAAATACTTAGAGTTATCTTTAGGAAAATAACTTCTTGACGTACTTACGCCCCACTTAACAGTACCCTCGTCCGGCTCATCTTCACCGGCAAGTATTTGCATAAGTGCAGTGATTGCAATTTCGTTTTCACCTATTATAGCAATCTTATCATCATGATTTAGTGTGAATGATATATTATTAAGGAGTTTTTCACCGTTTACAGTCTTTGAAAGTCCGTCAACGGTAAGCAAATCGCGTCCCGCTTCTCTGTCCATATCAAAGCCGACAAACGGATAACGTCTTGATGACGCAGGCAATTCTTCAACTGTAAGTTTATCAAGCATTTTCTTACGGCTTGTAGCCTGTTTTGATTTCGACTTATTCGCAGAGAACCGCTGAATAAAAGTCTGTAATTCCTTAATCTTTTCTTCAGCCTTTTTGTTCTGCTGCTTGATAAGTCTTTCCATCATCTGACTTGATTCGTACCAGAACTCATAGTTACCGACATACATTTTAACCTTTGAATAGTCAATATCAACGATATGCGTACACACAACGTTAAGGAAATATCTGTCGTGCGATACAACTATGACTGTACCTTCATAGTCAAGCAAGAAATCTTCAAGCCATTCGATAGCCTGTAAGTCAAGGTGGTTTGTAGGCTCGTCAAGAAGAATAATGTCAGGGTCACCGAACAGTGCCTGTGCCAAAAGGACTTTAACCTTTTCGTTACCGCCAAGGTCAGCCATCTGCGAATACATAATACTTTCGTCAAGCCCAAGCCCCTGCATTAACTTTGACGCATTGGAATCAGCCTCCCAACCGTCCATTTCCGCAAATTCCGCCTCAAGTTCAGCCGCTTTTATACCGTCCTCGTCCGAGAAATCTTCTTTTTCATACAACGCGTCTTTTTCTTTCATAATATCATAAAGACGCTTGTTACCCATAATAATCGTATCAAGTACAGTGTACTCGTCATATGCAAAGTGATCCTGTTTCAAAACCGACATACGACAATTTGGGTCGATAGACACTTCACCGGTTGTCGAATCAAGTTCACCCGAAAGAATTTTAAGAAAAGTCGATTTTCCCGCACCGTTTGCACCGATTATACCGAGAAAATCACCCTTATGTAATGTAAAATTCACATCACGCAATACAGATGTATCGGAATAATCAAAATACAAATTTTCAATTTTTAAAATTTCCTGTTCCATATTATCCTCAATCTTCCTTATTAATAAGCATAATCGAAAACGCCGTTATCAGCAATATACTGCTTACCAAAATAGCCTTTTCGCTGAATAATCTGACAGATACGTTACCCATAATCGCACCTATCGTAAATATTGCAATTATGCCGAAAAACAAAAATCCTTTTTCCATTGCGGGTTTGTCTTTTGTAAACCAATAATCACATATCGATTGCGTTGCCATACGCAAGTTACCTATGCACATTGTAGTCGCCATACCGTTGCCCTGTATCTTTCTGAAACTTTCAACCTGTGCACCGCATGCAAGCGATGTAAGGCTGTTTGCAAGCAAATTCAGTTCCTGCGGTATAAACATTACGCCGAATAATATCACTGCCTCGCAAAATACAATTATCTGTCGCCAGTGAACGTGTTTTCTGTTTGTAAACTTTCTTCTCACAAATTCTGCCGCCGCAATACCAATCGCAAATGCCAAAACAGGACACACATATTGGAGTGCCTTGCTCCAATGCCCCATTGACAAATTAACACCGAACAAAAGTATGTTACCCGTCTGCGCATTTGCAAAAACTTCACCTCTGCAAAGATAACTGTATGCGTCCATAAATCCACCGGACAATGTGAGCAGTATCATAATCGGAAGTGATTCTGAAATCTGTTTTGATGCTTTCATTTTAAATCCCCTTCTTTAGTTCCTCAAGATTTGCTTTCATAACCGTTACATAGTCACGACTTTCGCTGTCACCCTCAAAAGTATAAAGCGGAAGTGCCTGAATATCAGCCTCATTCGCAACCGCCTGTGCCATTTTGTCACCCTCAAGCGGATCATAGAAAATACAGCTTATGCCCTCGCTCTTTATTTGGTCAACCACCTTTGCCATTTGTGACGGTGACGGATCACTGTCACCTGTAACCCCCTCAAGCGCAACTTGTTTCATACCGTAATCGTTGCAAAGATAGCTGTACGCACCGTGTGTTACAAATATCGTCTTACCGTCAAGTTCGGCATTTTTGTACTCGGTGTCTACCTCATCAATTTGAGTTAGATAACTGTCAAGTCTGTTTATATAGTTCTGTGCATTTTTGCTGTCCACCTCTGACAACACGTTGCATATTGCCTGCATTTGCAATTTTGCATTCTGCGGACTAAGCCAAATATGCGGATCGTTTCCGTCTGTCGGTATCTGTTCCGATGTGCATATAACTTTTACGTTCTGCGGAAGTGTTTCGATTATTTTGTCCGCCCAGCTTTCCATTCCGACGCCGTTATATATAAATATGTCAGCCTCCGAAAGTTTCGCCATATCAGACGCAGTCGGCTCAAAATCGTGCGGCTCTGTTCCTGTCGGTACTATGTTTGTTAGATCTATATCGTCACCTCCGATTGTTTTCGTAAAGTCATACATTGCATAAAATGATGTGTATACCTTTGGTTTGCCGCTGTTTTCAGCGTTTTTTTGACACGATGTCAATGCCAAAACAAGTATAAGCATTAGTGGTATCAGCTTTATAATTTTTTTCATATTTTTATTTCCTTTCGTTGTTGTTTTGATGTAATAATCGCACATACGGGACGTCGTGGACGCCGTCCCCTACGAATTTATCTATTATCTATACTTGCCACCCCTCAGTCGTTTCACGACAGTTCCCCTCAAGGGGCGCCACTGTAGTAGCAGCCACTCATCATTTTGCATAAATAAAAAAAAGTTATTCTATTCTAAATTTTGCAAGTTGCATATTGACAAAACTTTATTTAGTGGTATAATTAAAGCATAGAAAACAGTTAGTTAAGACAACTAACCCCATAGATTGAGCGAAGATAAGACAAGGGTGTTTTATATTTTTAAATATAAAATGCCCTTTTTTCGTAAGATACTTATTGTTAGCTCAGCAAAACATTTTGATTGTACTTTTATTATATATGTACATCAATAATTTCAGGAGGTATTATTATGGAAAACGGAAATGTAGCAGAAATTTTCGGTGAGAAGGTTTTTAATCTTCCTACTATGAAGGCAAGATTGCCTAAGGATATTTACAAATCATTGCTAAAAACTATCAATGACGGTTCAAAACTTGATATATCCGTTGCGGAAGTTGTTGCAAATGCAATGAAGGACTGGGCACTTGAAAACGGTTGTACTCACTACACTCACTGGTTCCAGCCAATGACAGGTCTTACAGCCGAAAAGCATGACTCTTTCATTCAGCCTACAGATGACAGAACTGTCATTATGGAATTCTCAGGCAAAGAGCTTGTTATGGGTGAGCCGGATGCGTCTTCTTTCCCATCAGGCGGACTTAGAGCAACATTTGAGGCAAGAGGTTATACAGCTTGGGACCCGACATCATTTGCATTCATTAAGGATCACTCATTGTACATTCCTACATCATTCGTTTCGTATACAGGTGAAGTTCTTGATAAGAAAACTCCTCTACTTCGCAGTGAGGCCGCAATCGACAAGGCCGCAAGAAAAGTTTTGGCTCTATTCGGTAAATTCCCTAAGAGAGTTGTTTCATATGTCGGTCCTGAACAGGAATATTTCCTTGTTGACAAAAAGCTTAGAAATAAGCGTAAGGACTTACTTTTAACAGGCAGAACTCTATTTGGTGCAAAGCCTGCAAAGGGTCAGGAAATGGACGATCACTATTTCGGTCAAATTAAAGAAAGAGTTGCAGCTTTCATGCAGGAAGTTGATGAAGAACTTTGGAAACTTGGCGTACTTGCTAAGACAAAGCATAATGAAGTTGCTCCTGCTCAGCACGAAATCGCACCTATTTTCTCAACAACAAACATTTCTTCAGATCACAACCAACTTACTATGGAAGTTCTAAAGAAAGTTGCCGACCATCACGGTCTATACTGCCTACTACATGAAAAGCCATATGAAGGTATCAACGGTTCAGGTAAACACAATAACTGGTCAATCGGTACATCAGACGGCGAACTTCTTCTAAAGCCGGGTAAAAAACCTGAAGAAAACGTTCAGTTCCTATTGTTCCTTGCAGCAGTTATCAAGGCTGTTGACGATTATGCAGATTTACTTAGAGTATCTGTTGCAACAGCAGGTAATGACCACAGACTTGGTGCAAACGAGGCACCTCCTGCTATTATTTCAATGTATCTTGGCGACCAGCTTGCAGCAGTTGTTGACCAGCTAAAGAGCGGTAAGGGTGTTAAGTATGAGGCAGGTAAGCTAATCGAAACAGGTGTTGAATCACTTCCTGATATTGAAAAAGACACAACAGACAGAAACAGAACTTCCCCATTTGCATTTACAGGTAACAGATTTGAATTCCGTGCTCCGGGTTCAAGGCAGTCAATCGCAGGTATCAATATCGTTATCAATGCAATCGTTTCCGAAACACTTACAGAAATCGCAGATCAACTTGATGGTAGCAAGGACATTTCAAAAGATGCTCTTGAACTTGCAATCAAGATTTTCAAAGATCACGAAAGAATTATCTTCAACGGTAACGGTTACAGTGATGAATGGGTTGCAGAAGCTGAAAAGAGAGGTCTGTACAACTTAAAGACAACTCCTGACGCTATGCCTTACTTCGTAACTCAGAAGTCAATCGACTTGTTCACAAAGCAAGAAGTATTTACTGATGTAGAAGTTAAGACAAGAGGCGAAATCATGATGGAGGATTACAACAATACACTTCATTTTGAAATGCTTACAATGCTTGAAATGGCTAAACAGGAAATTCTTCCTGCTTGCCTAAAATATACAAAGTTCGTTACAGACGATATTGCTTCAAAGAAAGCACTTGGTCTTGACGCTCCTAAGGAACTTGAAAAGGCTCAAAGACTTACAGAGCTTACAGAGGATCTTATGATTAAGATTGATGCTCTTGACGCCGCTACAGACGTTCCTGACGTTGACGTATACGCAGTGGGTATGTATTATAAGGATACTGTTCTTCCTGCTATGGACGCACTTCGTGAAACAGCCGATACTCTTGAAGGCAATGCCCGACAAAAGTCACGGTACGTATACGAACATTATGGGTTAGATTGTTTTGCCGATGATACCGGACTGGAAGTAGAAAGCCTTGGAGGGGCACCGGG
>ERZ773115.2847-NODE-2847-length-12828-cov-6.981054_pt1 | contig 12828 bp, 12 predicted proteins | sample MGYA00511116_ERZ773115 | MGnify/ENA primary metagenome ERZ773115 (study PRJEB29015, sample SAMEA2737869) | human gut metagenome | biome: human gut; feature: human-associated habitat; material: faeces | place: China | collected 2012 ... | reverse complement strand
TCCCTCCGGGGGCCCCTTTCTTGTCCCGCCAAGAAAGGGGGAAAGAATGCGGCTTAAGGAGGCACTGAAAGGTTTGCTCCCGCAAACCAATCCGTCCTCCTTAAGAATTCTCCCGGCCCGCATTTCGTTTAGAAAAGCAGGGTTTCGGCGCTTTCTACGGAAGCATCCCCGCATCCAGCATATTCCATGCCAGTGTGCGCACTGGCGCGGAATAGAGGACCACTTCGGCTTTTGGAACGATTGCCGGTGGCAATCGCCCCCTGCGGCTTTTTGCAAAATTGTCCTGGGCACCGGCGGGAAGCGATTGACAAAGCCCCGGAAATGGGGTATAGTAAAGACACAAAGGGGCTACCAGTAGGACGGCTCCCGTTTGTTACAGAGAAGTAACCGTAACTTTTGGAAGGGTTAGACGGTTACTTCTCTTTGCTATTCTGGAGAACCAGACTAATGACAGCCAGAATGACCATGCAGAATTGAAACAATTCACTCCATGAAACCATAACCGTGTCACCCCCTTCCTAATTAAGGGGGCAAAGAGATATGTATCACCCCCGAAAAAGAAAACCGGGGGAACCGCCTACCGGGGTACTACTGGTAGCACCGCAGTCAGCATAGCACAGCTTTCGACAAAATGCAAGGGGCGCTTTTCCATAATCCCTTATCCATCCACAGCCTGCGGCCTTGGGCCGGTTGACAGGGCTGTGGTTTTGTGTTAAAATAAGCATACATGGAAGTTCAATTTTATCAACTTCTCGGGAGGTATTGCTTTGACACGGTTAGAAAGAAATTTTTGCCATTTGCGGGGATTTGGGGCAGCTGCCATGCTGGAGGGGGCGCGCAATGGCTGAACGGCGCATGTTTGCCCGCGCCGTTACCGGCGGGGCCAGATTTCTGCGGATGCCCGTCACGTCCAGACTGCTGTACTATGATTTGGGCATGGCCGCCGATGATGACGGCTGTGTGGAAGCCTTTGCGGTTATGCGGATGACGGGAGCCACAGAGGACGATTTGAAGGTTCTGGTGAGCAAGGGCTTTGTTCGGGTACTCAATGAAGACCTCGTCGTCTATATCACGGACTGGCAGGCCAATAACCAGATCCGCAAGGACCGTTATCACGAAGGGCGCTACAAGGGCCTGATCGATTGCGAAGTTGGGGCACTGCCTGACAACCAAGTGACAACCGAATGGCAACCAAGGGTCAACCAAATGGGTGACGATTTGGCAACCGAGGTAAGGTTAGGTAAGGTAAGTATAGGTAAGGCTAGTATAGGTGAGGCCAGTACAGGTGAGGTTTGTGCAGGAGAGCCTGCACAGTCGGCCAAGCCGCCTGCACGCACACGATTTTCGCCTCCTTCCGTTCGGGAGATCGAGGAGTATTGCAGGGAAAAGGGCTTTTTGCTGGATGCGGAGCGCTTTGTGGACTACTATGCCTCCATCGGCTGGAGGGTGGGGAAGAATCCCATGAAGGACTGGCGGGCGGCAGTCCGGACCTGGGTGAAGAAGGACACCCCCAAGCCGGAGCCGGAGAACTGCGGCTATGTTCTGGCCCCGGCGGAAGACCCCTTTGAGGTAGCTATGCGGAAGCGGGAGGCGGGCTATGCTTGATGCAGTCGGCTGAATGATTTTGAGAAATTCCGGCAATGCTTCCCGTGAGGTGAAGGATATGCTGTTTTTCTTGGGCGGCGCCGGATATGTGCTCCTGGAGCTATTGTACCGGGGGCGAAGTCACTACAGTATGTTTCTGGCAGGAGGTGTATGCTTTCTGCTGCTGGGAAAGCTGGAGGAGGTGGAGCCCCGGTTGCCGGGGGTCATCCGGCCCCTGGTTGGGGCCGGGATCATCACCACGGTGGAGCTGGCTGCGGGGCTGATTTTCAACCGGGATTACGCCGTATGGGACTATCGGGGCATCCCCGGGAATTTCTGCGGCCAGATCTGCCCGAAATTTACCCTCCTCTGGATTCCCCTGGCCTGGGGCGCGGAAAAGCTCTACCGGCATCTGCGGAACACAGACGCTTAATGCGCGGCGGGAGCTTTTACAGACCACTCTCGCTCAAAAGGCCCCTCTTCCACCACCGCCTACGGCGGCGGTCCCCCTTCCCCGTAGGGGAAGGTTTACGGCGAATGCGATATCATAAAATACTTGCTATTTTCTGCGCTTCCGGCTATAATGTTATGCAGAGATCGTCTTTTTTGTAGGAGGAAGCATGAAAAAGCATATTTTGCTGCTGACCACCGGCGGGACCATTGCCTGTGCCCCCGGGGGAGAAGGGCTGGAGCCCCAGCGGAGCTCCATTATGGAGCGGGAGCTGGACCAGCTGCGGTCCTATTACGATATCACGGTGAAAGATGTGATCTGCCTGGATTCCTCCAACATTACCCCGGAGGAGTGGCAGCTCATTGCCCGGGCGATTTTTGAAAACCGGCTGGATTACGATGGCATTGTGGTGTCCCACGGAACGGATACCATGGCCTATACGGCCTCGGCCGTCACCTTCCTGCTGCCGGATATGGACAAAAGCGTGGTCTTCACCGGCTCTCAGCTGCCGCTGACCGACATGCTGTCCGACGGCCCTGCCAATCTGCGCACGGCCTTCGCCATGGCGGCGTCCGGCTGCCCCGGGGTGTTTCTGGCCTTCGACCGGAAGGTCATGCTGGGCTGCCGGGCGGTGAAGGTAAGGGCCTCCGGCTTTTCCGCCTTCGAGAGCGTCAACGCCCGCTATGTGGCCACGGTGAGCAACCGGGGGCTGGTGGTGGACGAGAGCGTGCTGCCCAGGCACCGCGGAAATGCCCGGCTGTGCCTGAAGCTGAGCCGGGAGGTGTTCCTGCTGAAGCTGACCCCGGGGCTGAATCCGGCGATCTTCGATATGCTGGCCGCCATGGGCTATAGGGGCATCGTCATCGAGGCCTTCGGTCTGGGCGGCGTGAATGTGCTCCACAAGGGGCTGCGGGGCATCCGCAGAGCGGTGGAGGACGGCATCAGCGTGGTCATCACCACCCAGTGCCTGTATGACAGCGCGGACCTGCGGGTCTATCAGGTGGGCAATAAGCTGCTGGAGCTGGGGGTCATTCAGGGTATGGACATGACCTCCGAGGCCGCCTACACCAAGCTCATGTGGGGCCTGGGCCAGGGCATGGACCAGAAGCAGATCGCCCAGTTGTTTGCGACCAATCTGGCTGGGGAGATCCAGCTGGAATCGGAATAAAAGGAGGAGATTTATGGACCCCATTTATGTAACAGGACACAGAAACCCGGATACGGATTCCATCGTCGCGGCCATGGCCTATGCGGCCCTGCGCAACGCCGTTGGGGACCGGGAATATAAGGCCGCCTGTCTGGGCCGGGTGTCGGACGAGACCCAGCTGGTGCTGGACCGGTTCGGCTTCGAGCCCCCCAAGCGCATTACCAGTATGTACACCCAGGTGCAGGACCTGGATTTTGATACGCCCCCGGTGCTGGATGCCAATGTCACCGTGGCCCAGGCCTGGAAAACCTTCCAGGCCCAGCCCAGCATCCCGGCACTGCCCGTAGCCAACGAGGACGGCACCCTGTACGGGATGCTCTCCAAGGATTACATCGCAACCTACAATATGGATTTGATCGCCGGTGCGGAGCTGGCGGATGTGCCCCTTTTCAATGTGCTGTCCGTGCTGGAGGGCAAGGTGCTCAACGACGCCGGAGACCAGGTGGACACCATTTCCGGCAAGGTCACCATCGCCCTGCCCCAGAACCGGGAGAGCCTGCTGTGGAGCCGGAAGGACTCCATTGTCTTCTGCGGCACCCAGCCGGATATGATCCGCCGGGCGCTGGAGATGAACGTCACCGCCGTGGTGCTGTGCCAGGCGGAGCTGGACGAGGAGCTGCGCAATTACCCCACCACCACCTGCATCATCTCCACCCCCTACGCCGCCTACCGGGCTACCCGGATGATCTTCCAGTCCACCCCCATCGGGCGCATCTGCCGGAAGAACGACCTGGTGTGCTTCCACCTGGAGGACCGGGTGGACGATGTGAAGGAAGCGGTGCTGAAGCACAGAGAATCCTGCTACCCCATTCTGGACGGCGATGAGAAGATCGCGGGGGTGCTGAGCCGGTACCATCTGCTGCGGCCCCGCCGGAAGCGGGTGGTCCTGGTGGACCACAACGAGGCGGCCCAGTCCGTCCCCGGCCTGGAGGAGGCGGAGATCCTGGAGATCATCGACCACCACCGCCTGGCGGACATCCAGACCACCAACCCCATCTATGTGCGCAATGAGCCCGTGGGCTCTACCAATACCATCCTGGCCGGAATGTACCAGGACCGGGGGCTCATGCCCTCCAAGGGCATGGCCGGCATGATGGCGGCGGCCATTTTGTCCGACACCGTCATGTTCAAGTCCCCCACCTGCACGGACCGGGACCGGAGGATGGCAGAGCGTCTGGCCAGAATGGCGGATGTGTCCCTGGATGAGCTGGGCAAGGCCATCTTCTCCGGGTCTCTGGGCAACAAGACCGCCCAGGAGCTGCTGTTTACGGACTACAAGGAGTTCCACATTGCGGGCCATGACTTTGCCGTCTCCCAGATCACCTGTGTGGACAGCCCCAGTATGCTCCAGCGCAAGGCGGAGTTCCTGGAGCACATGCGCAAGCAGGCGGAGAAGGAGAGCCTGATGATGATGATCCTGATGCTGACGGATGTGCTGCTGGAAGGCACCCAGCTGCTGTATGTGGGCGACGACGACACCATCCAGCAGGCCTTCGGCGTGACCCCCAAGGACAATTCCGTGTTCCTGCCCCGGGTCATGAGCCGGAAAAAGCAGATCATCCCCATGCTTTCCGCCTTGTGGGGCTAAAAAATGGGCTTTGATGGGCTGCTTGGCAACGAGCATATCAAGAGAAATCTGGCCGCCAGTCTGGAAAAGGGCCATATTTCCCATTTTTACCTGATCTCCGGCCCGGAGGGCTCCGGCAAGCACACCCTGGCAAGGCTTCTGGCTGCGGCCATCCTCTGCCGGGGGGCGGACAAGCCCTGCGGGAAGTGTACCCCCTGCCGGAAGGTGGCGGAGGGCGTTCACCCGGACTGCATCACCGTGGACGATCCGGAAAAGAAGACCGTCCCCGTGGACCTGATTCGGCAGGCCCGGGCGGATATTTACATCCAGCCCAATGAATCCGAACATAAGATTTACCTGTTCCCCCGTGCCCAGGACATGGGCCTGCCGGGACAGAACGCCTTGCTGAAGGTCCTGGAGGAGCCCCCGGCCTACGGTGTCTTTCTTCTGCTGACCACCAATGCGGACGCTTTGCTTCCCACGGTCCGCTCCCGGTGCACGGAGCTGCGGATGGAGCCCCTGCCCCAGAGCCTGCTGCGCGAGGAGCTGGCGAAGGGGTACGGCAAGGTATCCACCGAGGCCATTTCGGCGGCGGCAGAGCGCAGCGGCGGCTTTCTGGGCCAGGCAAAGCGCCTCCTGGAGGAGGACGGCCAGGTCAGGGCGGAAACCGCCGCCCTGGTGGAGGCCCTGTGCAGGAAGAGCAGCCTGGGCCTTGTGCAGCTGCTGGCGCCCCTGGAAAAGAGCAAGCGGGATGTGCTGGCAGAGCTTTTGCAGGACTGGCAGGGGCTGCTGGAAAACGCCATCACCGCCGCCTGCGGCGAGGGCACCGTTTCCGACCAGGCCCGCCGTCTGGCGGCAGCCCTGGACGTAAGAACACTGCACCGGCAGTACGCCGCCATCCGAAAAGCCCGGGAGTACACCCTGAGCAACGTATCCCCCGCCGCCGTCTGCGGCTATTTGGAGTGGGTACTGCGATAAAAGCAAGTGCCTCCCCTGAAAGGTATAGAGGCCGTTGCCGCAAAGGCGGCTTACGGACTCTTAATGCATAGCTGGAGGTGGCCCGCAGGGCCGGAGGGGTTCGGCGGGAGAACCCCTCAGTCTCGGCTGCGCCGAGCCAGCTCCCCTTGCAGGGGAGCCAAGAAGCGGTTATTGATAAAAGTTAGGAGCTTATCATGGAAGAAACCAATACCCCGGAGCTGGTCTCCGTTGTGGATATTCAATTCCGGCCGGGACAGAAGGTCTATTTCTTCGACCCGGACGGCATCACCCTCGCCCAGGGGGACCATGTCATCATCGACACGGCCCGGGGGGAGGAATACGGCGTCTGCGCCAGCGGCATTCACCGCATCCGGCAGAAGGATGTGGTAGCGCCCCTGCGGAAGGTGCTGCGCAGGGCAAGTGCCCAGGATGAGCGCGTTGTGGCGGAGAACCGGGCCAGAGAGGCCAAGGCCCAGAGCGTCTGCATCCAGAAAATCCAGGCCCATGGGCTGGATATGCAGCTGGTCAGCGCCGAGTGCGCCTTTGACGGCAGCAAGATCCTCTTCTATTTCACCGCGGACGAGCGGGTGGACTTCCGGGAGCTGGTCAAGGACCTGGCAGGCGTGTTCCATACCCGCATTGAGCTGCGGCAGATCGGCGTCCGGGACAAGGCCAAGATGGTGGGCGGCCTGGGCATCTGCGGCAGACCCTTCTGCTGCGCCAGCTTCCTGGACGATTTCCAGCCCGTGTCCATCAAGATGGCCAAGTCCCAAAACCTGAGCCTGAACCCCACCAAGATCTCCGGCACCTGCGGCAGACTGATGTGCTGCCTGAAATACGAGCAGGATACCTATGAGGCCCTGATCCGCACCAGCCCCAAGATCGAATCCTTTGTGGATACCCCCGAGGGCCGGGGCACCGTCATAGAGGCGGACATTCTGCGGCAGCGGGTGAAGGTGCGCATGGAGAGCAGTCCCGATACCGTCTCCACCTTCGCCAATGAAGAAGTGGCCGTGCTGCGCAGCGGCAGGGCCAAGAAGAACGACCCGCCCATCCCGGCGGATCTGGCCCCCATCTCCGGAAACGGCATCCGGCCCAAGGCGGCAGCCAAGCAGGAGGACGATATGGTCCTGGAGCCCATCCGCTTCCGCTACAGCACCGAGTCCCTGGTGGAGGAGACACCGGCAGAGCCGGAGCAGGAGACCGCCGAGCGTCCGGCCCCCAAGCCCCGGCGCAATGACCGCCGCCGCCAGAGAGCCCCCCGGGCAGAGGACGGGAAAAAGTCGGAGGACGGAAGGCAGACAGGGGACGGGAAGAGAGAGGAGCCCCGGCAGGGGGCTGCCGAGGGGCCCGCCCAGCAACCCAGAGGCGAGGGAAGACCCCGCCTGCCCCGGAAGCCCAGACCCCCGAGAGATGCCAATGGAGCACCGGCAGACCGGAAGGAGAACGGCACTCCTCAGAAAAGCGCCCCCGCCGAGGGCAAGGAGAGCACGCCCGGCGAGCAAAAACCCCACCGCCGGGGTAATTACAGAAATTACCGGAAAAACAGGGGACCGGCCAAGAATTCCGGGGGAAATAATTGAGAAAAAGCAGATTCTACCGGCAGTAGAGTGGGAAAAACCGGTAGAGTAGAGTCCGTTTCCGTGCAGTCGATACCCGGCTGCACGGTTTTCCTTGCCTAAAAGAGGGGGGCGGGGTATAATGATTTCAAAACATTTGGAGGAGAAGCCTATGTCTTTTGTCGTATTTGCGGACGGCAGCGCCAATCTGCCGAAGAGCTGCCTGGAGGGCATTACCATGCTGCCCTGCACCTACTATGTGGACGGCGTGCAGAAGGAATATGAGGGCGATGTGGACAGCTTCGATGTGCACCACTATTATGACGCGCTGCGCAGCGGTGCGAAGATCACCACCAGCCTTTTGAATACCCATTTGTTTATGGAGCACTTCCGGCCTGTGCTGGAGGCGGGGCAGGATGCGATCTACATCGCCATGTCCTCCGGCATCAGCGGCACCTATCAGGCGGCCATGAACGCCAAGCAGGAGCTGGAGGAGGAATACCCGGACCGGTACATTCATATTGTGGATTCCCACGGTTGCGGCTTCGGCAGCGGTCTGCTTGCCATCCGGGCGGCGGAGCTGAGCAAGCTGGGCACCCCCGTCCGCCAGGCCGGGGCCATGCTGGATGGGGATGTGCCCCATATGTGCCAGTATTTCACGGTGGACGATCTGAACTTCCTGAAGCGCAGCGGCCGGGTCAGCGGGGCCACCGCCATGATCGGCACGGTGCTGAACATCAAGCCCATTCTCTATGGAGATGCCACCGGCCATATCGTCTCCTGCGGCAAGGTCCGGGGCCGGAAGAAGGCCATCGACGCCATTGTGGAGAAGTACGCCCAGAAGCAGATGGACGCGGAGCACCGTGTGGTAGCCATTTCCCACGGCGACTGCCCCGAGGAGGCAGAGCTGCTGGCGGAGAAGATCCGCGCCGTGGCCAACCCCGGAAAGCTCATCATCGTCCCCCACGAGCCCTTCTCCGGCGCCCACGTAGGCCCCGGCATGCTGGCCCTGTTCTTCTACGGGTCGGAGCGGTAAAAGGTTTTTAAAAAAATGATCGGGCTGTTAGAAAAGTATGTCGCTGCGAACCAGTGACCGACGTCACTGGTGTGGCAGCCCCCCGGTTGGATGGAAACAGCTTGGTTTTACGGCCAAGATGTTTGAAAATCCGGGGGATTGCCACACCAGCGTGCGCGCTGGTTCGCAATGACAGAGCGTTTTCTAACAGCCCCATTTTCTGCAGCAAGCTTCATACAGATACCGTGTTCGGCAAGAACTCCACCTTCAGGGTCATTCCCATGGCGGCGGCCAAACGCTGCAACGTGCGGATAGATGGATTGGCGTTCCCGTTTTCCAGCTTGCTGATGTCCCCTTGGGCAATACCGGTTCTTTCAGAAAGCTCTTTCTGGGTCAGTCCCGCATTTTTGCGCGCATCGATAATGGCCTGAACAACCGCGTGTTCCGGCTGTAACGCTTCATATTCCTTGCGAAATTCAGGGTCTTGCAGCTGCTCCTGGAGAAAATCGTTAAATTTTGTGCTCATAATGTACGCTCCTTCCGTTTCAGATAGTCAGAACGATATCTTTTTGCTTTCTCAATTTCAGATTGCGGCGTTTTTTGCGTTTTTTTGATAAATCCGTTTGTCAGTATTATATGCCGGTCTACGTAGAAAAAATACATAACCCTGGTTATGTCCGAGCCCTGTTTTGCACGTAGTTCAAAGATTCCCTCTGAAATATGCTTGGAGTAGGGCTCACGAAGCTCATATCCGTTGTCTTGAAGAATCATGATCGTATCGGCAAGTTTTGCTCTGAGTTTTTTGTCCAAGCTTAGCATAAACTCTTTTGCAGGCTGCTCCCCATTTTCTTTTTCATAGAAATCCACTTCAAATCTCGGCATATCCTCACCCCATTTTTAGTATATAGGATATATACTATATTGTCAATCATTATTTTCCAGTTTACACCCATCTTGGAACGCTGCGGTAAAAATCACGACGATTGCACGAGTAAACCCTCGGAGCGATGTGGCGCAATCGCCCCCTACGGATATTCACAAAACGTTCATTCATGCAATCGTCGTGTTGCCTATGGCTGCTTGCTTTTTGTTTGGAAATATGCTATACTGCTTTTACAGACGTTTTTCCGGATTTTCCGGGAAAACGCCAATTTTTTAAAGGCTGCACTGCATAATTTGTCTGCGGTGCTGCCTCAGGAAACGGGGTTTTATTTTGTCTCAAAAGAACAGGCCGCTGTCGGAAAAGCTCCTGCCGGGATTTACGGTTCCCCGGGCGCTGTGCATTGTGGCGGGGGCGGCCATTGTGTCCTTTGGACTGTACAATGTCCACCGGCAGAGCGGCATTACGGAAGGCGGCGTGCTGGGCACGGTGCTGCTGCTGCACCACTGGTTTGGCTGGCCCGCCTCCGTCATCACGCCGGTGCTGGACATCAGCTGCTATCTTTTGGCCCTGAAGGTTTTGGGGCCGGACTTTATCAAGTGGTCCGTGGCCTCCACTTTGTGCGTCTCCGGCTTTTTCCGGCTGTGGGAGACCTGGCCGCCCTTCCTGCCGGACCTTTCCGGGCAGCCGCTGCTGGCGGCGGTGCTGGGGGCGCTGTTTGTGGGGGTGGGCGTTGGGCTCATCGTGCGCCAGGGAGGCTCCTCCGGCGGGGACGATGCCCTGGCCCTGTCCATCGCCAAGGCGGTGAAGTGCCGCATCTCCTATGCCTACCTCTTTACGGATCTGACGGTGCTGACCCTTTCGCTGAGCTACATTCCCTTCAAAAGAATTGCCTATTCTCTGATCACCGTGACGCTGTCCTCCTGGATCATCGATCGTTTCCAGAAGGGAAAGAAAAATACCTAAAGACACATTGACAAACTAGGCATTGAGTGCTATGATACGTCCATCCAAAGGAAAGCCAAGACTTTCCGGACCGGGAGGGCGGGCAGTATGTACTATGCCGCATTTCGATGTTGAAGAAGAACAGGTCTCCAGTGAAAGTATAGAGACCGTTGCTGCGTTAGCGGCTTATGGACTCTTAATGCACAGCGGGAGCTGGCTTGGCGTTAGCTTCCGAAAAGGGGGCTGTTAGAAAAGTATGTCGCTGCGAACCAGTGACCGACGTCACTGGTGTGGCAGCCCCCCGGTTGGATGGAAACAGCTTGGTTTTACGGCCAAGATGTTTGAAAATCCGGGGGATTGCCACACCAGCGTGCGCGCTGGTTCGCAATGACAGAGCGTTTTCTAACAGCCCCTGGCTCGCGTCAGCGAGACTGAGGGGTTCTACCGCCGAACCCCTCCGGCCTGCGGCCACCTCCCCTTTCAGGGGAGGCATAAATTCACATTCTTATACAACGAAAGGAAGTTTTTCATATGTCTAAGATCTACACCTCTGCTGACCAGCTGATTGGCCGTACCCCTTTGCTGGAGCTGACCCATATTGAAAAGGAAGAGAAGCTGGAAGCCAAGATCCTTGCCAAGCTGGAGTATTTCAACCCCGCCGGTTCCGTGAAGGACCGGATCGCCAAGGACATTATTGACGATGCCGAGAAGTCCGGGGCTCTGAAGCCCGGCGCAACCCTCATCGAGCCCACCTCCGGCAACACGGGCATTGGCCTGGCCTCCGTGGCAGCGGCCCGGGGCTACAAGCTGATCATCGTCATGCCGGACACCATGAGCGTGGAGCGCCGCCAGCTGATCAAGGCCTATGGCGCAGAGCTGGTGCTGTCCGAGGGCGCCAAGGGCATGAAGGGGGCCATTGAGAAGGCCAGCGAGCTGGCCGCCTCCATCCCCGGCAGCTTCATCCCCGGCCAGTTCACCAACCCCGCCAACCCCAAGGCCCACTTTGAGACCACCGGCCCCGAAATTTACGAGGATACGGACGGAGACGTGGATCTCTTCGTGGCAGGCGTGGGCACCGGCGGCACCGTCACCGGCGTGGGCGAGTACCTGAAGAGCAGGAAGCCCGAGGTCAAGGTGGTCGCCGTAGAGCCCGCCTCCTCCGCCGTGCTGTCCACCGGCAAGGCCGGCCCCCACAAGATCCAGGGCATTGGCGCAGGCTTTGTGCCCGATGTGCTGAATACCAGGATCTACGATGAGATCATCCCCGTGACCAACGAGGATGCCTTTGCCGCCGGCCGCCTGGTGGGCCGCAAGGAGGGCGTCCTGGTGGGCATCTCCTCCGGCGCTGCCGTGTGGGCTGCCATTCAGCTTGCCAAGCGGCCCGAGAACAAGGGCAAGAACATTGTCGTCCTGCTGCCCGACACCGGCGACCGGTACCTGTCCACCCCGCTGTTCGCGGAAAAGTAAGTCGATTCCCCCCTCTCTTCAAAATTTTGGGGCTGCTAAAACGGTGTCATTGCGAACCAGTGACCGACGTCACTGGTGTGGCAATCCCCCGGTTGAATGGAATTGGCCTGAATTTCATGCCAGGAAATTCCAATATCCGGGGGATTCCCACGCCAGTGTGCGCACTGGCTCCGAATGACAGGCGCTTTTTAGCAGCCCCAAACGTATTTTTCTCAGCCTACCCGGAAGCGGTTCAAAGCCCCCGAAACATTGTCGTGGATGACCAGGGCGAATTTTTCCACCAGCTTTTCGGGGTCGGCGCGCATGTCGTCCTTGATCCAGTCCAGCATGAGGCCCACAAAGGCATAGGAGTACACCCGGGCGATGAAGGCCTTGTCCTCCTCCCGGACCACCATGTTGGCGGAGAGCTCGTTGATGACCCCCATGATCAGGTTGTCCGTCAGCGGCGTCAGATACCGCTCCACCTGCTCCCGGCTGACGCAGCGGTACACGTTCATCACGAAGGGCTTGTTCTCCTGGACGGCCCGGAAGATCTGCACAAAGCCCTGCTGCCAGGTTTCGTAGCTCTTTTTCCCGTCCAGCGCCCGCTGGGCGTCCTCCAGGCAGGCCCACTCCACAAGATCGTAAATGTCCTTGAAGTGGTAGTAAAAGGTCATTCGGTTGATGCCGCAGTCCTCGGCAATATCATTGATGGTGATCTTGTTCAGGGGCTTTTGCAGAAGCAGATGCTTCAAAGAATCCTCCAGCGCCCGTTTGGTAAACTGTGACATATTATTTCCTCCTTGGGGAACTCTGAACAAATCGTCTGCGGCTGAGCAGCGAATCTTTTCCTCCCATGCTGCGGGATTGAAAATGGGAAATACACAAAGTATTCCCTCATTTTCAATCCCTTGCCTGGAAGCAAAATCTTTCGCTGTCAGCTCTTGCCGATTTGCCCAGAGCTCCCCTATAATCTGTGCTAATTTTAGGAGAAAAATCGAAAGTCAGAAAAAACAAAATGTGAAGGTTTTGAAAACGAAAGCGCCCCCAAAAAAACCTTCCCCCACGGGGAAGGGGGACCGCCGCAGCGGTGGATGAGGGGCGTTGCGGGAGTGAGCTGTCGGAAATACGCGCGTTCTAAGGGGGCTGTTAGAAAAGTATGTCGCTGCGAACCAGTGACCGACGTCACTGGTGTG
>ERZ773115.2843-NODE-2843-length-12832-cov-13.506144_pt1 | contig 12832 bp, 9 predicted proteins | sample MGYA00511116_ERZ773115 | MGnify/ENA primary metagenome ERZ773115 (study PRJEB29015, sample SAMEA2737869) | human gut metagenome | biome: human gut; feature: human-associated habitat; material: faeces | place: China | collected 2012 ... | reverse complement strand
TTTGCCGCAGCTGGTGTACTGCCGGGACTGCGGTACTTACGACGGCCCGGCCTTTTATCTGGACCCGCAGGAGGGCTGTCTGCTTTGTGCCGCCTGTGCACAAAAAGCAGGGAAGACCTGCAATCTGGATGCCGGGGCATTGTTTGCCCTGCGGCATATCTGCCTTGTGGAAGACAAGAAAATTTTTGCATTTAAAATTTCGGTCGGGAGCCTTGCAAAGCTTGCCATTGCAGCGGAGCAGTATGCCCTGACCCATCTGGACAAACCGTTGAAGAGTTACGACTTTTTAAAATCGGTATTACCATAAACAAAGGAATCTACTATGGAAACAAGCTATTTAAAAACACTGGAGCTTGACAAGATCATTGCACGGGCGGCGGAGGGCTGTGTGTGCAAGGAAGCCCGGGAAAAAATGCTGGAACTGGAGCCCCAGTGTGACCCGGATGAGGTTCGCTATGCATTGGAGCAGACGGATGCGATCAACACCCTGCTCATCAAAAACGGTTCGCCCCGGTTTGGTGGGGTAGAGGGTGTCAGCCAGCTGACCACGCGTGCGGTCAAGGGCGGCGTGCTCTCCATGGGCGAACTGCTGATGGTGGCAGGTGCACTGCGTAATTTCCAGAATCTGAGCAGCTGGTACGGCTCCTCGGACCATGACGCACTGCCGACCGATGACCTGTTCTATGCGCTGGCCCCGGAACCAGGCCTGGAACAGCAGATCTCCAGTGCCATTCTGGCTCCGGATGAGATGGCGGATACGGCTTCCCGCACCTTGAACGAGCTGCGCAAGAAGATCCGTGCAACCGAAAACAGCATCCGTGACCGGCTGGAAAGCATGGTCCGCAACATGGATACTTCTAAATACCTGCAGGAGAGCGTGGTTTCCATGCGCAATGGCCGCTACGTTGTCCCGGTCAAGAGCGAGTACCGCGGCGAGGTCAGCGGCGTTATCCATGATGTTTCGTCCACGGGTGCAACTGTCTTTGTGGAGCCGCAGGCAGTCGTGGAAGCCAACGCCCGCATTTTGCAGTACCGTGCCCAGGAAGCACAGGAAATCGAGCGCATTCTGGTGGCCTTTACGGCCCAGGTGGCGGCCATTGAGCCGCAGTTCCAGTACAGCTATCAGGCAATGTTGGACATTGACGTTCTGCTGGCAAAGGCCCGCCTGGCGCTGGATATGAAAGCCTTTAAACCGGCTGTCCGTACGGATACGTCATTCTCCCTTGTCCGGGCGCGGCACCCGCTCATTGACCCGAAAAAATGTGTCCCGGTGGACATTGCGCTGGGTAAGGAGTATGATTCGCTCATCATTACCGGCCCCAATACGGGCGGTAAGACGGTCACGCTGAAAACAGCAGGCCTTTTGTGTGCCATGGCGCAGTGCGGCTTCCTTATCCCGGCTGATGAACGGAGCGAGGTCTGTGTTTTTGATGAGTTCCTTGTGGACATTGGCGATGAGCAGAGCATTGAGCAGAGCCTTTCCACATTCTCTGGCCACATGAAAAAAATCACCGGCATTCTGGAGCTGGCCATGCCTCACACGCTGGTCCTGCTGGATGAGCTGGGTGCCGGTACGGACCCGGCCGAGGGTGCTGCGTTGGCAGTGGCCATCATTGAAGAGCTGCGCCGCCGCGGCGTGCTGCTGATGGCCACCACCCACTATGCAGAGCTCAAGGTCTTTGCGCTGGAAACGAAAGGCGTTGTCAATGCAAGCTGCGAGTTTGATCTGGAAACGCTGCGCCCCACCTATAAACTGAGCGTTGGCGTGCCGGGCAAATCCAACGCGTTCCTCATCAGTGAAAAGCTGGGCATCCCGGAGCGGGTCATTGAGGCAGCGCAGCAGCATCTGTCGGCCGAGGATAAGCGGCTGGATGCCGTTCTGGGTCAGCTGGATGATCTGAAATTGCAGCTGAAGGAAAGCCAGCACGAGGTGGAAGAGCTGAAGAACGAGGCATCCCACCAGCTGGAGGCTGCCCAGAAAAAGCGGGATGAACTGATCCAGCAGGGCGAAAATGAATTGGAAGCTGCCCGTGCCAAGGCGCGCACGCTGGCACAGCAGGTGGAAACGCAGGCCTACGCACTGACCGATGAACTGCGCCAGCTGCAAAAGGACGAGCGCATGAGCGCCCAGCAGAAGGCGCAGCGTGCCCGCGAAATTGCCAAAAAGGAGACCGAAAAGCTGTTTGCCGGTACGGAGGTGGTGCATAACCCCGTCAAGGAGTTTGTACCGCTGAAGGATGTAAAGGTGGGACAGGAGGTCTGCATTGCAGAATTGAACCAGCTGGCCACCGTTCTGGCGCTGCCAGACAAAAACGGCGATGTTCTGGTGCGTGCCGGTATCATCAAGACTAAGGTGCCCCTCAAGGGCCTGAAGCAGCCGGAAAAGCTGGTAAAAGAATCCACTGCGCCTAAGACAAAGGCGCAGCAGCGGTATTCCCGCCTGACCGGCGATACCAACCGTCCCAACGGCAGGGTAGAGCGCGTACAGCGCACCGCCAAAATGGAGTGCAATCTGCTGGGACTTACGGTGGATGAGGCACTGTCGGAGGTGGATTCCTTTATTGACCGCGCCATCCTGAACGGACAGACGGTGGTCTATCTGATCCATGGCAACGGCACCGGCGCACTGCGCACCGCCATCCATAAGCATCTGCGCGGCAACCGTATGGTCAAAAGCTTCCGTCTTGGTCGTTACGGCGAGGGCGAAAGCGGTGTAACGGTTGTAGAACTGAAATAACCCCAAAGGACTGCCTTTTGAAAAATTGGCAGTCTTTTTTTGTTGCAGTGCAGGGAAAAGGCGAGTATACTCGTATTATAAATGTAAAACGAACAGGAAGTAAAACTTTATGCCAACCAGTCATCGCAGACCCGCAAATAAGCATAGTAAACGCAAAACGCACCGCCGCAAAGCTCAGCGTCGGATTTTGCATGGACTACTGCTTGTTTTTGCGGCATTGATGCTCTGTTTCGGCCTGTTTTTATGGAGGGCGGCGCTGGAACTGAACGCACCCGCAGAATCCGCAGTCTCAGTCTCAGCGGAGGACTTTCGCCCTGTGGTGGGCGACCCGCCGTACCGTGTGGCAGTGGACGCCGGACATGGCGGCAACGACCCAGGCGCAAGGGGAGTAGTCGAGGAAAAACAGGTCACCGCAGCCACGGCTGCTGCGCTGCTCCAATGGTTAGAAGAGGATTCGAATTACATCCCGCTGCAAACCCGGGAAAGCTTTGATGCAACCGCCACGCCTGCCCAGCGTGCAGCAGCAGCCAACGCCCAAAGCCCGCAGCTGCTGCTGTCCATCCACGGCAACTCCGCAGCCAATGGCTCTACGGCAGCCGGTTTTGAATGCTATCCGGCAGTGCCCGGGCGTACATGGCATCAGGAAAGTTTTTATTTTGCAAAACTGCTGGCCGGTGGAATGCAGAGCATTGGCGCAAAGCTGCGCGGACGTGGGGGAGTGCGTTACATTTATTATCTGGAAAACGACCAGAAGCAGCTGGTGGAGAATACCTACACGCAGGTGCGGCCTGAGCGCAGCTTTACGCTGCTGGAAGATGTGGATTGTCCGGCAGTGTTGGCAGAGCAGTGTTTTGTGACGAACGATGAGGATGTGGAGCATTTTGGCAGTGAACAGGGCTGCAAGACTGTGGCACGCATTTATTACGAAGCCATCTGTACATACTTCGGCACAGAACCGCTGCCGGTGAAATGAACATCGCATCACCAAAGGAAAAGAAACGATACTGCTTTTATGACAGGACCTGTAACGCACTGGAACGGCTACCGCAGGCATAAGTTGAACGCTTGAACATGCTGGTAATACGTCCAGCGGCGCAGAAGCGGGCATGTGTAAACTGAATAGCATCCACAGAAGCTGCCGAAAATCTGACAGAAAGAGAGAAGGGCAGCTTCTCTTTTTAATTGTACATGTTTCGTATAATGCACGTTATGCGAAACTTAGGGAAGCGAAAAATGCCCATTTCCCGGATTTTTGGCGTTCCAGCCTCAGCTGGCTCATTTTCTGGCTTAGTTCAGCCGTTTTGCACATTCTGCAAATTTTATCATATTTTATGGTTTTATTTGTCTCATGCTTACAGATGCTTCCTGTGTTATGCGCTGCTGCATCAGTTCATTTGTAATTCATTTTATTCCAGTAAGCATCTCTGCGCTTGATTTATAACATTTCATGTTGTGGCTGTGGTTGTTCATTTGTTTTTGTGTAGACATTACGTTGCGCGTTTCTAATGTAAATTATAAAGACCCATGACGTTATCCGGTCAAGCCGGATCGCGCCATAGGTCTTTGAATCGTCTCAGCCGTTTTGTGCGGGTTCAAGTATCGATCGATGAATCGTTGGTTTCTTTGTTGGACATTGCCGAGATATCTGCCCGGAAGCCATCCTGTGCAGCGCCCTCAAAGGCCGCCATAGGGCCGGACGGCTCAGAAGCGTCCTCTCCCACAGGGTCATTTTCAACAGATGTCTCCCCTGCTGCATCTGTTGTATCCAAGCTTGCTTTTACAGCTTTGATGGGTAGTACCTTGCCCAGCGGGTTTTCCTCAATGGCAGAGCGCACCTGAAATTCTTGCAGGTGCGTATAAATTTGTGTTGTTCCTACACTGCTGTGCCCCAGAAGCTGCTTGAGGGTAAGAATATCCACATTGCCGGTCTGATACATCAGCGTTGCGGCGGTGTGACGCAGCTTATGGGTGGAAAAGCCCTTTAGCCCCGCAGCCTTCATTGCACCGGAGATCAGCTGTTCTACTCTGCGGTTCGAAATACGTTCCTTGCGCATACGGGTAATAAACACCGCTTTTTCCTTGGGTGAAAGCCCCTCCAGGGTGTTGCGCTTGCGCAGATATAGTTGCAGTGCCTCCACGCAGGCATCATTCAGGTAGACCATACGCTCTTTATGGCCTTTGCCGAACAGGCGGATCTGACGCTGCTCTAAATCGATGTCTCCAAGGTCCATGCCTACCAGTTCCGCAAGACGCATACCGCAGTTGAGGAACAGCACCACCATGCAATAATCCCGCTCCGGGAAATCACTCTGGGTCTGGGTGCTCTCCAAAAGCGAAATGGATTGCTCTGCCGTCAGGTACTTGGGCAAGACCTTATCCTGTTTGGGCGGGCGGATGGCCGCCGTAGGGTCCTCGGATAAGCGGTTGACCTGATTGACCAGATAATCATAAAAACCGTGCAGACTGGCCAGCCGCCGGGCGGTAGAGGATTTTTTGTTGCCGCACTCCCGGTTCAGAAAATACAGATATTCGTAGATATCCTCTTTTGTTATGCTGCCCCAGAAGGCCGTATCCAGCCCCTTGGGATCGATCTCTTTGAATTCTGCATCCGTGGCCACAAGCCCGCGGCGGTGCTTCATAAAGCGGCTGAAGGAGCGCAGGTCACAGTAATAACTGAACGCCGTATTGGCACTTTTGCCGGCGATCACTTCAAGATAACGCACATATTCTACAATATCCGGCGCAGCATCCTCAAAGGGTGCGTGCTTGCCGGGGTTTCTTTCGTCCAGATAAATCGACATAGGTTCCTCGTTTCATCACAGGCGGTCATTTTTTAGCGCATTGATGGCATCTGCGATATACGCTGCACCGACCAGCTTCATGCCGGGATAATCTGCGGCATTCAGGTGTGCAAGGCTGTGCTTGGGGATAACAGCCCGCTCAAAGCCGATACGCTCAGCCTCGTGCAGGCGCTGTTCCAGATTGGGCACACTGCGCACTTCCCCGCCCAGACCTACCTCACCAATGGCGATAAGCTTATCGCTGACCGGGCGGTCCAGCAGCGAGGAGACCATGCTCAGGCAGACTGCAAGGTCGCAGGCGGTATCCCGCAGTGCAATGCCGCCCACGATATTGACATAGACATCCAGATTGCCAAAGAAGTACCCTGCCCGCTTTTCCAGCACGGCGATCAAAAGGTTCATGCGGTTATAGTCGTATCCGCTGCAGGCGCGACGGGGTGCCGGAAAATTCGTCTTGGTGGCAAGTGCCTGTATCTCGCTCAGGATTGGACGACTGCCCTCCATGGTACAGGCCACACAGTTGCCGGAAACCCCCAGCGGACGTCCTTCCAGCAGCATCTGGGATGGGTTTTCAATCTCGGCAAGTCCTGTGCCGGTCATATCGAACATTCCCAGCTCATTGGTGGAGCCATAGCGGTTTTTGGCTGCCCGCAGAATGCGGTACGGCAGCATCTTGTCGCCCTCAAAGTAGAGCACCGTATCCACGATATGTTCCATGACCTTGGGGCCTGCAATTGCGCCGTCCTTGTTCACATGACCCACGATAAACATGGGAATCTCCTGCTTTTTGGCTACCGCCAGCAGCCGGGCGGCACTCTCCTTCACCTGACTGACCGTGCCGGACGAGGACGAGATATCCATGCAGCGCATGGTCTGGATGGAGTCAATGACCACAAGGTCCGGCTTTTCTTTTTCGATCAGACCGCAGATCTCATCCACGTCATTTTCCGCCGCCAGAAAGATGTTATCCTGCGGTACCTTCAGCCGCGCTGCACGCAGCTTGACCTGCCGGACAGACTCCTCGCCGGTGATATACAATACGCTGTGCTGGTTGGAGATGGCGCCGCACAGCTGTAACAGCATAGTGGATTTACCCACGCCCGGCTCACCGCTCAAAAGCACCACGCCGCCCAGCACGATGCCGCCGCCCAATACGCGGTCCAGCTCCGAGATACCGGTCAGGATGCGGCTTTTTTCCTCCGTGGTGCTGATCTCTGACAGCCGCCGGGCGGTCAGGGTGGTCACGCCCTCCTGACGAGCCGCGGCAGCCTGACGGGCGGCAGGAGTCCCCGCCTTTGGCGCTTCAGCAACAACATCCTCGTTCATGGTATTCCAGCTGCCGCAGCTGGGGCAGCGCCCCATCCAGCGGGGGCTTGTCTCTCCGCAATTGGAGCATACATAGACGGATTTCAATTTCATGTCTGTCCCTCATTTATTATGGTCTTTTGTTATTGTAACACACTGTGCCAAAACCCGCAAGAAAAGGATGCTGTTCACAGGCGACTGCCAAGATACGAAAGCCCTGCTGCCGCACCGCACAGCGGCAGCAGCACCACCATGGTCAGCAGATATTGTCCCAACAGTGCCTGTACCCCGGGGCGGGCTTGTCCGCCGGGATGCCTGCGGAAGGAGTAGGCGTGGATCCGGCTGCTGACCTGCAAAGCACAAGCCCCGAAAAAGCACAGACAGCCGCTTGCTGCTGCCGCCGGCAGGCCTGTCCACAGCAGCGCCAGAAGTACCGTTTTCCATCCGCCTGCGGCGCAAAGCTGTACCATAAGCAACCCGCTGCCCAAGCCGTACAACATCATATTGCCAAAGATCATTACTGGGCCAAGGGCAGAAAGCCCCAATACCAGAAATAGGCTGACCACAAGGCCGAGTGTCAGGTATTCCATGCCGAAAAGCTGTACCGCTCCTTGCATACTGCCCGGCGCAAACAGCCTTTGCCACGCTTCCAGATAATACTGCAGCAGTTCTGTCTGCCGGGCATCGCATACGGCCTGCAATACACCGGCTGCCGTACACCCCAGCAGAAACGCCGCAGCCAGCAGCCAGCAATCTCGGGTGGCGTGGCGCTTTGCCGGGGTGCAGGGCTCTTTTTGCGTCAATTGTTCTGCCGGTTCAGCTGCCTGTGCCGGCGCGGGCGACAGGGCAGACTCTGCTGTTTGCACCGGTAGGCCGACCGTCTGCGGCAGCAAAGAAAAGTTTTCTTCTGATTTTGTCTGTTCATAGATCCACATACGCTGTTTTCTCCCTCTGATGGATTCGATTTGCCGGATCGATCAACGAAGCGTGTGTCTGCGACTGCGCAGGGTGACTCCAAGAAGCCCACCAATGCAACCGCAGAGTAGCACCGCCAGAAGGCGGCATACCACAGCAGGCTCAGCGGCTGTGCCGTTCCATACAGCAGAAAGCGCCAGCGGCACTGCCAGAAATGTACTTTGGAGCAGTCCGGTCAGCAGACCGCGCGCCTTTTTACGAAACGCTGCCGTCAGTGCACACAGCAGGCTGCCCATGCACACGGCTGTTGTGGCAAGTATCGGCACTACACTGCCGGAGCAGCCCTGCCCGGCCATCAGCTGCGCAAAACATGCCAAAGCTGCCGCCGTTACAGCTACCCCCAGCACCCCGAAAAGCAGAAACGAAAGAAGCTCCGCCGGGAAACCTCGAGACTCAGACATAACAAAACCGCCTCCCTGCACATAGTCTATGCAGGGAGGCGGTTCATGTATGCACGGTGTAAACGCTTACTTCTTGTCGGCAGGAGCCTTGTCCATGTTCAGCTTTTCGACCGAAGAGATCGCAGACTTGGTGAAGCGGATCTTCACGCGGTCAGCGCCGGTCTCCAGAACAAAGGTGTCATCCTTGATGGCGACAACGCGGCCAATGACACCACCGATGGTGGTGACCTGATCGCCGATCTCCAGACTGCTGCGCATAGCGGCATCCTTCTTTTCCTGCTTCTTCTGAGGACGGTAGATCATGAAGTACAGCAGGACCAGCATCAGTGCCAGCGTGAAGAACAGGCTGATATAGCCTTCGGACGTGGTAGTCAGAAATTGCATGGGGCAAAATCTCCTCTCAAAAATTCAGATAATGCTATTATACCCTCTTATCAGCCTTGTTGCAAGGCTAAAGTTTAAATTCGGGTATCCAGAAGTTTAACGTATCTGTCATGGAAGGCGGTAAAGGTGCCGGCATCCAGTTCGTCCCGGATACGTTCCATCAGATGATTGTAGAACCACAGATTGTGCATCACGGTCAGGCGCATCCCCAACATCTCATCTGCCTTGAGCAGGTGCCGGATGTAGGCGCGGGAATAGTTGCGGCACACCGGGCAGCCGCAGGCGGGATCAATGGGACGCTCGTCCCGCTCATACTTGGCATTCTTGATGTTAATGATGCCGCTCCATGTATTCAGGTGGCCGTGGCGGGCATTACGGCTGGGCATAACGCAGTCAAACAAATCCACACCACGGGCTACGGCCTCGATGATGTTGCCGGGAGTGCCGACACCCATCAGATAGCGGATCTTGTCCTTGGGCATGTGCGGTTCCACCTGACTGATCATCTCATACATCACTTCGGTGGGCTCGCCCACAGCCAGACCGCCGATGGCGTAGCCGTCCAACTCCAGCTCTGCAATCTGCTTCATGTGCTCCACGCGCAGGTCTGCATAGGTACAGCCCTGATTGATGCCGAACAGAAGCTGATCCGGGTTGACCGAGATACCCTCGTGCTTCAGGCGTGCCATTTCGGCCTTGCAGCGCTTCAGCCAGCGGGTGGTGCGTTCGCAGCTGTCCTTGGAGTAATCGTGCTGGGCGGGGTTCTCTACGCACTCATCAAAGGCCATGGCGATGGTAGAGCCCAGATTTGCCTGAATCTGCATACTCTCCTCGGGCCCCATAAAGATGCGGTGCCCGTCCAGATGGGAGGCGAAGGTCACGCCCTCCTCGGTGATCTTGCGCAGCTTTGCCAGACTGAACACCTGAAATCCGCCGCTGTCGGTCAGGATAGGCCCGTTCCAGCGGGTAAACTTGTGCAGGCCGCCCATATCCGCTACCAGCTTGTCGCCGGGACGCAGATGCAGATGGTAGGTGTTGCACAGCATGACCTGCGCGCCGATATCCTTCAGATCCTGCGCCGACAGGCCGCCCTTGATGGCACCAGCGGTGGCAACGTTCTGGAAGGCAGGGGTCTGAACCGTGCCGTGCACGGTTTTGAACTCGCCCCGCCGGGCGCTGTGCTCCTGCTTGAGCAGGGTGTAAGTCGTCAAAGAAGGCATGATTATTCGTTCCTTTCTGCGCACGGAAAACAGCCGTGCAGCCTCGATGCAGGCCACGAGCCTGCAAGTTATCAGAATGATCACAGCAGCGGTCTGCCGTAATTGTAAGGGGAGCGGCGGATGCAGATCGCATCCTTACCTTTCACATACAAATATCGCAAAAAGCGCGAATTTTGCATCAGACTATCAGCATCGCATCGCCAAAGGAGAAGAAACGGTACTTCTCTGCCACAGCTACCTCATAGGCGTGCATGGTCTTTTCGTAGCCGTACAGGGCGGACACCAACATGATCAGGGTGCTCTCCGGCAGATGGAAGTTGGTGATCAGACCGTCGATGCAGTTGAACTTCACCCCCGGGTACAGGAAGATGGAGGTGTTGCCGCTGCAAGCCTTGATCTCGCCGTACTTGGCAGCGGCAGCCTCCAGTGTGCGGCAGCTGGTAGTGCCCACAGCGATGACCCGGTGGCCTGCGGCCTTGGTCTCGCGGATGCGCCGGGCGGTCTCCTCGCTGATGGAGTACCACTCGCTGTGCATCTTATGGTCGGAGATCTCGTCCTCCTGCACAGGTCGGAAGGTGCCCAGACCAACGTGCAGGGTGACCTCGGCAATGCCGACCCCCATGGCGCGGATGGTGTCCATCAGCTCCGGGGTAAAGTGCAGCCCGGCGGTGGGAGCAGCTGCGCTGCCCAGCTCCTTGGCATAGACGGTCTGGTACTGGCTCTGATCCTCCAGCTGCTTTGTGATGTAGGGCGGCAGCGGCATCTTGCCAAATTCATCCAGCTTTTCATAAAGCGTTTCGGTATCATAATAGAATGTAACGTACTTGTTGCCGTCCTCCATGGTCTCGTCCACCACAGCGGTCAGGCTGCCGTCACCAAAGCTTACCTTCGTGCCGGGCTGCATCCGCTTGCCGGGTTTTGCCAGGCACTCCCACTGGTCTCCCTTCACCTGCCGCAGCAGCAGCAGCTCGCACACGGCACCGGTAGGCTGCTTGACGCCCACGATGCGGGCGGGCAGCACCTTGGAATTATTCACTACCAAAAGATCTCCCGGCTCCAGAAATTCCGGCAGGTCGCGGAATACCTTGTGCTGGATGCTGTCGTCCTTTTGGCTCAGAACCATCAGCCGTGCCGCATCCCGAGGGGACGCAGGTTCCTGTGCAATGAGCTCTTTGGGTAAATCATACCAAAAATCTTTTTTTAACATACTGTGCATTTGCCTTTCCGATGATTGACACGGACAACGTATCAATGATATTATAGAATCTGTATAAACAGTATCTATTATATTGCATCGCTGTCCGGTTTGCAAGCCGTGTTGTGCACAATGATAAGATTTGCTGTTTGTTTTTTTGAAAGGAAAGGTGCTGGAAATGGATAGACAGTATAAAGTGGGTATCGTAGGCGCAACTGGTATGGTGGGTCAGCGTTTTGTGACTCTGCTGGAGAATCATCCCTGGTTCAAACTGACCGTGCTGGCTGCATCCGGCCGCAGTGCGGGCAAAAGCTATGAGGATGCAGTGGGCTCCCGCTGGGCCATGACTACTCCCATGCCGGAGAGCGTGAAGAAGATGACCGTTCTGGACGCTTCCAAGGTAGAGGAAGTTGCTTCGCAGGTGGATTTTGTTTTCTGCGCTGTCAATATGCCCAAGGACGAGATCAAAGCACTGGAGGAAGCATACGCCAAGGCTGAGTGCCCGGTGGTCTCCAACAACAGTGCCCATCGTTTCACCTCGGATGTTCCTATGGTGGTACCTGAGATCAATGCCGACCATATCGAGATCATTCCCGCCCAGCGTAAGCGTCTGGGCACCAAGCGCGGTTTCATCGCCGTCAAGTCCAATTGCAGCCTGCAGAGCTATGTGCCTGCCCTGCATCCCCTGATGAAGGACTTTGGCGTGAGCAAGGCGCTGGTGTGCACCTATCAGGCCATTTCCGGTGCTGGTAAGACCTTTGACCGGATGCCTGAGATCGTGGACAACGTGATCCCCTACATCGGCGGCGAGGAGGAAAAGAGCGAGCGCGAGCCGCTGAAGCTGTGGGGCCACATTGAGGGCGACCAGATCGTCAATGCTGAGAAGCCGGTCATCACTGCACAGTGCTTCCGTGTGCCTGTTTCGGACGGCCACACCGCAGCCGTGTTCGTAAGCTTTGACAAAAAGCCCACCAAGGAGCAGATGTTGGAAGCTTGGGCGAACTTCCGCGGCCCTGCACAGGAACTGAACCTGCCCAGCGCTCCCAAGCAGTTCCTGCACTACTTTACTGAGCCAGATCGTCCGCAGCCCAAGCTGGATCGCAACACCGAAAACGGTATGGCAGTGTGCATCGGCCGTCTGCGGGAGGACACCCTGTTTGATTACAAGTTTGCCTGCATGAGCCACAACACCCTGCGCGGTGCTGCCGGCGGTGCTGTGCTGCTGGCCGAGCTGCTGGCAGCAAAGGGCTATATGGACTAATGCCTGAATTTTTGCGCGATACACGCAGCAAAGGAGTTTTTTACTATGAAGAAGCCTGTCTTTACCGGTGCGGGTGTTGCCATCATCACCCCGATGTACGAGGACGGAAGCATCAACTTTGACGAGTTGGGCCGCATTATCGAGGATCAGATCGCCCGCCACACCGATGCCATCATCATCTGCGGCACCACCGGCGAGTGTTCTACCATGACCGATGAGGAGCAGCTGGCCGCCATCAAGTTCACCGTGGATACGGTCAATCACCGCGTACCGGTCATTGCCGGTGCCGGTTCGAACGATACCGACCACGGCTGCGCACTGGCAGCAAAGTCTGCCGCCTGCGGTGCCGATGCCCTGCTGATGGTCACCCCCTACTACAACAAGACCTCGCAGGCCGGTCTGGTGGCGCACTTTACCGCCATGGCTGAGGCCGGCGGCATCCCGGTCATCCTGTACAATGTACCCTCCCGCACGGGTCTGAACATTGCACCCGAGACTGCTCTGGAGCTGAGCAAGCACCCGCTCATCAACGGCATCAAGGAGGCCTCCGGCA
>ERZ773115.2832-NODE-2832-length-12869-cov-3.130170_pt1 | contig 12869 bp, 12 predicted proteins | sample MGYA00511116_ERZ773115 | MGnify/ENA primary metagenome ERZ773115 (study PRJEB29015, sample SAMEA2737869) | human gut metagenome | biome: human gut; feature: human-associated habitat; material: faeces | place: China | collected 2012 ... | reverse complement strand
AATTTTTATTAATAAAGCATTCTTAATCAATAACAACTTTTCCATTCTGAACCGAAACTCTGTTATTCGCAATCAGATCAATTGCTTTCGGAAGGATTTTCCATTCTGCTTCCTCCATAACACGACGTTGAAGCACCTCCGGAGTGTCTCCCTGCTGTACTTCCACCGCTTTTTGAAGGATGATCGGTCCTGTATCTGTACCGGTATCCACAAAATGAACCGTTGCACCGCTAACCTTGACTCCGCGTGCAAGCACACCCTCATGGACATGAAGACCATAAAATCCTACGCCACAAAAAGACGGAATGAGGGATGGATGAATATTGATGATTCTGTTCGGATATGCTTCCACGATCATAGGTGGAATTGCCACCAGAAAGCCTGCCAGTACGACCAGCTCCACCTTATTTTCCTGTAATTCCTGCAGAAGCGCTTTATGAAATTCTTCTCGATTTTCAAATTTCTTCGGAGAAATGCACTTAGCCGGGATTCCCCGGCTCTCTGCGCGTTTCAGTGCATATGCGCCTGGATTATTACTGATCACCAGACCGACTTCCGCATTTGTGATCACACCGCTGTCAATCGCATCCATGATCGCCTGCAGATTTGTACCGCCTCCTGATACCAGAACACCAAGCTTTAACATAAAGTCACTCCCTTTTCACCATCTTCGATACGTCCTACTACGTACGGAGTATCACCTGCTGCTTTGATCGCTTCCATTGTTTTGTCCACATCTGCTGCATCTACAGCAAGGATCATTCCAAGTCCCATGTTATAAGTATTGTACATCATCTGTTCATCAATATTGCCTTTTTCAGCAAGAAGTTTGAAGATTGGAAGTACCGGATAGCTGTTCTTTTCCACAACTGCACGTGTTCCCTCTTTAAGCATACGCGGAATATTTTCATAAAAACCGCCGCCTGTGATATGACTGCATGCGTGCACACGAACTCCGGCATTTTTGATGCTCTTTAATGCTTTTACATAGATTCTTGTCGGGGCAAGAAGAGCTTCACCAAGTGTTGTTCCAAGTTCATCATAATAGGTAGAAAGGCTTTCCTTTGTCATATCAAATACTTTGCGGACAAGCGAGAATCCGTTGCTATGTACACCCGTTGATGCAATACCAATCAACGCGTCACCCGGCTTGATGTTCTGTCCTGTGATCATATCCTTCTTATCGCAAACACCAACTGCAAATCCTGCAAGATCGTACTCATCCTCCTGCATCAGTCCCGGATGCTCCGCGGTCTCACCACCGATCAGTGCAGCATCTGACTGTACACAGCCTTCTGCGACACCGCTGACGATCGTTGCGATCTTCTCCGGATAATTCTTTCCGCATGCAATATAGTCCAGGAAGAACAATGGCTCTCCACCTGCACAGGCAATATCATTGACGCACATTGCAACTGCATCAATACCGATTGTATCATGCTTATCCATCACCATCGCAAGCTTTACTTTCGTTCCACAGCCGTCTGTTCCGGATAACAAAACCGGCTCTTCCATATCCTTGATCGTGCTTAATGAAAATGCTCCGGAAAATCCACCAATGTTGGTCAGCACTTCTTTTCGCATCGTCTTCTTGATATGCTCTTTCATCAGTTCTACAGACTTGTAACCTGCCTCGATATCAACGCCAGCTTTTTTGTAATCCATAATCTTATCCTCCTGTTTTGGGCGAACCCTGTCTTCTTTTCATACTCGATAATTATAGTCGATATAGAACAGTTTGTAAACCTTGAAAATGTGTATTTTTTATGTCGGATTTTGTTGAATTTTCAGCGTATATATGCTACTTTTATAAGTGGGTGTTACTATTTTATTATCAGGTCTTTGTGCACAGGGTCTGTGCCGCGATAAAGACTTTCGGGGGTGTAATAATTTTATGAAGAAAAGCAACAAACGGCTAAACATTGGTTTTTTCACTTGTCATCTGGATAACGACTATGCTTACGAGGTTTGTAAAGGTGTCGATTATGCAGCAAAAGAACTTGACGTTAATCTGATCGTCTTTCCGGGCATGTATATGAACGCATCATATAATGATCCGAAAAATGCGCGGTTTGACTACCAGTATAATTCTATTTTTTATTATGCATCCAAGCATACACTGGATGCCCTGATCGTTTCGATTGGTTCAATCGGAAGCTTCCTGTCAGAAAACGATATGATTGCATTTTTGAAGAATTTCAATATTCCAATCCTCACGATTGAGATTGAAGTTCCAGGCTACCCATATCTGTATACAGAAGGTCGTACCGGCATGCGGCAGGCAATCGAGCATCTGATCACCGAACATCATAAGACAAAAATCGGTTTTGTCAGCGGAAGAAGAGAAAATGCAGACGCAAAAGAACGTCTGGATACCTACTGCCAAGTTCTGATGGATCATAACATTCCGGTAGAAGAAGACCGTATTGTGTATGGAAATTTCTCAGAATTTACTGAGGATATTGTAAATAATCTGCTGGATGCAAACCCGGATCTGGAAGCGATCGTCTTCGCAAACGATTCGATGGCAATCGGCGGTTACAATGCCATCAAAGCAAGGGGACTGGAAATTGGCAAGGATATTCTTGTGACTGGTTACGATGATGCCCCTGCTGCACTGGTATTAGATCCACCACTTACAACCGTTCATAACCATATCATCGACATGGGCTACCATGCCGTATACGAAGTATTGAATTTACTCGACCACGGAAGTACAAGCACAAGTATTTTAAGTTCCAGCCTGATCGTTCGTTCTTCGTGTGGCTGCGGCAATTATAAATTAAACAAAGCCAAGGAGCTGACTTCCGTTTTTGCAGCCAACGATCTGCAGAAAGCCAAAAATTATGTCTTAAATTATCTCTTTGATGATTACAAAGACAATTTCTACTACGAGGAACTGATTGAGCGGTTCTCAGAACCTTTGGAACTCATTTTAAAGCCGGTTGCGGATGGTTCCATGGCATTTGACGCTGCCGCTATTTCCGGTAGTCTGCTGGCCTTGATTGCCACAGACTTTGTCGATCTGTACTTCAGCAACGACAAGCTCACTCATGCGATACGCGAGTTGAATCAGTTGCTCTGTTCCCTCGTGGATGACAACAACCGGTGCAAGATTATGCGGTTATTCAACCAGCTTTATTCTGATATGCTGGCAAAATCGTCAAGCACCTTATATAACACGATTCACGATCACAAAAAGGCTGTGTGGTCCTCTATGTACATCACAAGAGATACACTGACATATAGTGACGACGAGGAATCCTGCTTCCGTCTCATCATGGATAAATTACAGGATGCACATTTTATAAGCTCCTATATGTACATCTATGAAGATCCAGTCATGCTGATGTCTGACGGTTCATGGAAGATTCCAAAGAACCTTTATCTTCAGGCATGCAACAATAACGGAAAAACCGTATACTTAAGCGGGGACGACCGATTGATTTCTTCGGATAAATTATTCTTCAACCAGTACACGTCCTATGACCGTCGGCGTACCCTCGTGATCACGCCACTGTTTACAAATAATATCCAATATGGATTGTTCGTCGGCGAGATTGGCATCGAGCATTTCCAGAATATCTATCCAAACAGTTTACAGCTTGCAACTTCATTGAACTTTATTTCTCTGATGAAGCAGCAGCTTCTTACCCAGAGCAAGCTTGCCAGCTCCGCATCTGAGCTGAGTGAAAAAAACAAGTTATTAAACAAACTGTCAATCACAGATGGTCTGACCGGCATTAACAACCGTCGCGGATTCTTAGACAGTGTACAGCACCTTGTCAACTCTTCCTACAACGAAGGAAAACCTGCTATGCTACTGTTTGCTGATATGGATAATCTAAAGCAGGTCAATGACCGCTTCGGACACAAAAATGGCGATTATGCAATCAAGAGCATTGCCCAGATCCTGCAGCAGAGCTTCGACACTGACGACGTCATCGGACGTATCGGCGGCGATGAGTTCGTAGCATTTTGCTTCCTAGACGATCCACACACACCGGATCATCTGTGCAGCAAAATAAAAACGCTCTCCGAACATCTCAACGAGACGAACGGAAAGCCGTATTATGTCGATATCAGTTTGGGTGTTTCTACCTTCATCTGTAACCCGACATTGAACATCGAGGATGTTCTGCATCAGGCAGACGAATCGCTGTATGAACACAAGAAAAATAAACGAAAAGACGTATTGAAGCCAGTTTAAAAGCTGGCTTCATAAATTTGTTTTGTCACATCTGCTTTATTCATCGAATAAATATGTACGCCGGCAACGCCGTGTTTCTTGAGATCCAGAATTTGATTCACGGCATATTCAATGCCGGCTTTCTTCATATCTTCTGGATTCTCGCCGTACTTTGCGATCATATTACTCATTTCTACCGGAACCGAAGAGCCGGACAACGTTACACTCGTACCGAGCTGCTTTGCCGCTGTCACTGGCATAATACCTGCATGCACCGGAATATCAATGCCCGCTTTCTCCAATTTATCCATAAAAGAATAAAATGCGTTATTATCAAAAAACATCTGTGTGATCAGACAGTTCAATCCCAGATCTACCTTCTGTTTCAAATGTTGGATGTCCTCTTCCTGATTCTTAGACTCCGGGTGTACCTCTGGATAGCAGGCACCCGCGATAAAGAAATCTCCATTTTTCTTGATCTCTGGAATCAGATCGGTTGCATACTTAAAATAGCGCTGGTCGAATTCCTCCTGTGACATTGTTCTCGGCTTATCGCCACGCAATGCCAGAATATTCTCCACGCCTTTCTTTTTTAACTCAAACAGCAATGCACGAAGGCTTGCTTCATCCATCCCGACCGCTGTCATATGCGCAAGCGCTTCCACCTCACAGATATTCTGAATATACGCTGCAATCGTTGCCGTTTTCTTACTGTTACTGCCTCCTGCACCATAAGTCACACTGATAAAATCCGGTTTCAATGTCTTAATCTCATCCAGTGTTTTATAAATCTGATAGATGTCATCATCACGCTTTGGTGGAAAAACCTCACACGAAAATACGACGCCCTTATGTTCCTTTTCCTGAATCATGTCATTCTCCTTTTGTATTTCCTAATATGCTTCCGGATTTGCCATCAGCAACAGCTTATCATATAATTCCGGTGCTTCTTTTTTCAGACTGACCGGTTTGAAATCATTGTTTAAAAAGCAATGTGCTGTCGTTGCCGTATGCTTGACCGTCTTCATCCCTTCATCATAGATTTTGTAACTGATATAAAATTTGTATGCACTAACCTTGTAAATATCTGGAACTACCTTTACCACTTCTCCAAACTTCAGGCTCTCCGTGAATTTCTCAGATAACTCCAGCACAGGAATCATATATCCCATGCGTTCCAGCTCCGCATATGGCAGTCCGTAATACGCCATCATATCGATACGGCAGTCTTCCAGAATCCGCGCATAATTCGAATGATGTACAACCCCCATCCGGTCTGTCTCGTAATAATGAATGGTTCTTTCATAATATGGATATCTCGTCATGACTTCTGTTCCTTTTCTTCTTTTCCTGTTTCTTCTTCATATTCCAATTTCACAGGTTTCTTTTTCGCCGCTGCAAGCTTTACCTTGTTCTTCTCATCATATAACTCATTCGAGAGAAGCTGTCCAAGCTCCAGAATCTGTGCATAACGTTCTTCCTTGCTGAGCCGGAAGCAGACATAAGTCACAAATACGGATTTATTCTCCGGACGTTTGAAAATGCTGTCGCGGTAGGCATAGCCACATTCATCTACAGCATAAACACGCTCCTCACCGTGAATGTTCACTGTTTCGACAGAGGTGATCAAGTCTTTCACTTCCACACCATAGGCACCGATATTCTGCACGGCACTCGCTCCCACTTCACCGGGAATAAGGGAGAGATTTTCCGTTCCATACCAGCCATGCTCTACACAATATCCTACAAAATCATCCCAGACCACGCCTGCTCCTACCCGCACGGCTACACTCCGTTCATCCTCTTCCGTCACCTCGATCCCTTCGATGCGGGAATGTAAGACCAGCCCTTCATAGTCTTTGACAAAAAGCAGGTTGCTTCCACCGCCTATATGCAAAAAAGGTGTCGTAAGGGCACCTTGAGCTATCAATGTCTTCAGTTCTTCTACCGAAGCATATTCCTGAAACCGTTCGGCATAGACATCAATGCCGAACGTATTGTGTGATAAAAGAGAATACATATCTTCCGTTTTTTCGTTGCTAAATACTGGTATCTTCAAACTTATACAGTTGCCATTCGCCTGCTTTCCGCCTGAAATATAGAATATTAGAGAAGCCGTTTCCGATTCCCTTCAAGGCGAGAATCTTTGTCGGCGAGTTATCATCATTCCGCTGTCCGTAATTGATATTCGAAAGGCGGTCTGTAGGCAATGCCGGCTTGAAAGCAAACCACTGGTTCAAATCAAGAGAGGTCTCCAGAATAGAGAAGTCATCGTCCGGATCTGAGGTGACAAAAGCCAGAGGCTCCTGCACACGCCGGCTTTGAAAAAGGCTGTCGGCAGCAAAATGACTGAAAAACTCCACAAAGTCTTCATTTTCATTCCGCTCAACAGGGCGCAGATTGATAGCCTCCAGTATCCATGCCCCTTTGATACGCTCAAAATAATACTTTTTCACCATTCGGGTTTTCACGAATATCCATTCCACCTGAACGGAGGTCAGTGAGGTGTCCCCCACCAAATCCATGTCTTCTTCTTTATCAAACAGGAGCGTATAATAATGCTGTTTGGTAAATAAGTCATCATGCTTCCAGTTGCGTTCTTCGATATTGGTTTTCTCATCTCCCTTGTAATAGGGCAACGGAAACTTGACACGCTGACGCTGCAAGGCATCATCGGAAGCAAAATTATAGATAAAATCGTCGAAAGATTCGTCCGCTTCTGTCGGTTTGGGCTCTTCCGGCAATTCCTCCTGATGGATCGAATCGGCTTTGTGCCGGATAGAATCCACCTCTTGAGTGATAGATGCAAAGGGGTCGATGTTCGTTTTCTTGTTTCCACAGGAACCAAGGATAGTAAGCACCAGAACCCCCGCAATTAGTTTTTTCATTTTTTCAGTTTCTCTCTTAGCTTTTCAAGCATATCCACCGTCATGCTTTCCAGATCGTAAGCCGGCTTCCATCCCCACTCCTCGCGGGCGCAAGTGTCATCCAGACTATCGGGCCAGCTGTCCGCTATGCGCTGCTTCAAAGGATCTACATCATAGATCATCTCGAACGCGGGCACATGCTTCTTGATGGCATGGAAAATCGTCTCAGGGTCGAAACTCATAGAGGCGATATTGAAAGCGTTGCGGTGTATCAGCTTGGTCGGATCTGCTTCCATTAGCATGATTGCTGCGTTCAGCGCGTCCGGCATATACATCATATCCATTAAAGTGCCTTCTTTGATAGGGCACACAAATTTTTCTCCTCTTACTGCCGAATAATAAATATCGACAGCATAATCGGTGGTTCCTCCTCCCGGAGGGGTCACGTTCGAAATGATGCCCGGGAAACGGACAGCACGTGTGTCAACACCGTATTTGTTAAAATAGTAGTCACTCAGCAACTCTGTCGTTACCTTGGTGACTCCATACATAGTACGGGGACGCTGGATAGTATCCTGTGGTGTCTGTGTATGAGGCGTGCTTGCACCGAACGATCCGATAGAACTGGGGGTAAATACCGCACATCCCTGCTCACGCGCCACTTCCAAAACATTCCACAGTCCGTCAATACCAATTTTCCAGGCTAGCTTCGGCTTGGACTCAGCCACCACCGATAGCAGTGCAGCCAAATTATATATGGTATCAATGTGGTATTCCTTCACCACCGATTCAATCATTTCACCATTCGTTACATCGACAACTGCCGACGGTCCCGACTCTTTTAACTCTCCTTTGGGCTCTGCACCCTGGATGTAACCTGCTACTACGTTTGTGTTTCCATAACGCCTGCGTAACTCCATCGTCAACTCGGATCCTATTTGTCCGGTGGCTCCAATAATCAAAATGTGTTTCATTTTTCCTTTTAAATAAAAGTGTTAAGCTAAATAGTGCGCAAAGTAAGCACTTTTTTTTCAGATTTAAATCAAAAAGATATTGTTTATTCCAAGAAAAATCGTGTCCTTTGCACCATTAACTTAATCACTCAAACATTATGTACGGTAAAATGAAAGAACACCTCAGCCAGACACTGGCTGAAATTAAGGAAGCCGGACTTTACAAAGAAGAACGACTGATCGAAAGTGCGCAGCAAGCTGCCATCACTGTAAAAGGAAAAGAAGTGCTGAATTTCTGCGCCAACAACTATCTGGGACTGTCCAATCACCCCCGTCTGATTAAAGCTTCTCAAGAAATGATGGAGCGCCGTGGATTTGGTATGTCATCTGTCCGCTTCATCTGCGGAACGCAAGATATACATAAGGAACTGGAAGCTGCTATCTCGGATTATTTCCAGACAGAAGACACCATTCTGTATGCAGCCTGTTTCGATGCCAACGGAGGTGTGTTCGAACCGCTTTTCAGCGAAGAAGACGCCATCATCTCGGACTCTCTGAACCATGCTTCTATCATCGACGGCGTACGTCTTTGCAAAGCGAAACGCTATCGCTATGCCAACGCGGATATGAAGGATCTGGAAAGATGCTTGCAAGAAGCTCAGGCACAACGTTTCCGTATCGTTGTTACCGACGGTGTATTCTCTATGGACGGAAATGTAGCACCTATGGATCAGATCTGTGACCTGGCCGAGAAATATGATGCACTCGTAATGGTGGACGAATCGCACTCTGCCGGTGTGGTTGGCGCTACGGGCCACGGTGTCAGCGAACTGTACAAGACTTACGGACGCGTAGACATCTATACGGGAACACTGGGCAAGGCTTTCGGAGGCGCATTGGGAGGATTTACCACCGGCCGCAAGGAGATCATCGACTTACTGCGTCAGCGCAGCCGTCCTTATCTGTTCTCCAACTCGTTGGCTCCGGGTATCATCGGTGCAAGTCTCGAAGTATTCAAGATGCTGAAAGAAAGCAATGCGCTGCATGACAAGCTGGTAGAGAATGTAAACTATTTCCGTGACCAAATGACAGCTGCCGGATTTGACATCAAACCGACACAAAGTGCCATCTGCGCCGTTATGTTGTATGATGCCAAACTCTCTCAGATTTATGCCGCACGCATGCAGGAAGAAGGCATTTATGTGACGGGATTCTATTATCCGGTCGTTCCGAAAGAACAGGCACGTATCCGTGTACAAATCTCTGCCGGACACGAGAAAGCACACCTCGACAAATGTATCGCTGCTTTTATTAAGGTTGGCAAAGAACTAGGAACCTTGAAATAAGTAATAAGTAATAGGTAATAGGTAATAATCGTAGCTGCCGGTAGCTTTACCCGCATGACTTATTACTTATTACCTATTACTTATTACCTATTATTTATTACCTATTACCTATTTTTCAAGATGGAAGAACTTACGCTCACTACTCCTGCTTTGCTTTTTTCGGCTGTTTCGCTGATTTTGCTGGCTTATACCAATCGTTTTTTATCGTATGCGCAGCTGGTGCGACAGTTGCGGGACCGCTATATGGAAAATCCTACGGATATCACGGTAGCACAAATCGAGAATTTGAGGAAACGGTTGAATCTGACACGCACGATGCAGGGACTGGGGATAGCAAGCCTCTTTTTCTGTGTAGTCAGTATGTTTCTTATTTACATCGGACTGCAGTTGTTATCGGTTTATGTATTCGGACTGGCATTGATACTGTTAATCGCTTCTTTGGGTGTATCCTTCCGCGAAATACAGATTTCTACCCGCTCGCTGGAGATTTATCTGGGAGCTATGGAAAAAGGAAAGATAAAGAAATAGCCCGGCAGGGAAGTTGATAAGTAAGATAAAAAAAGAAGCTGTCTGAATATAAACCCAAACAGCTTCTCTTATATAATTTTCTATTTTTCAGATCATTATCAGCGTTGTCCCAGTTGTGAATCAACAAAGAAAATACCGGTATCACCAGCTTTCTTGATTTTATCCACAATTCCCTGTGCAGTAGCTTCTTCTTCTACCTGTTCGCGGACAAATCCCCACAAGAAGTCCTGAGTAGCTTTATCTTTTTCAGCAGCAGCCACATCTACCAGCTTGTCTACCAATGCAGATACATGGCATTCGTGTTTGTAAACGTGTTCAAACACTTCCAGCGGAGTACCCCAGCCATTGGGAACCACATCAATCTTGTCAACTATAGCAGTTCCGCCACGTTTGATGATGTAATCGGCCATTGCATAAGCATGTCCCATTTCTTCCTGAGATTGTTTCTTCATCCAATGTGCAAAGCCACTGAAACCTTCTTTCTCAAAGTAGAAAGACATTGCCAGATACAGGTTAGAAGACCACATTTCAGCAGTGATCTGCTCATTGATTGCTTTCTGTAATTTTTCTGAAATCATAATCGTATATTTTTATTAAGTTGTTAATGTAGTTTTCTTTTGAACTCATTACAAAAATAACAAGATTTCAGTTAAAATTGTTCCAAGCTCCCTGCATTTTTAAACTACATTCACATTTTATTTACACCAGCTCGTCCGAAGTGTATCCTTTCGGCAGTTCACGGCAGTTGTATCCGGATGCCATAATCTCACCGTAGGCACCTGCGGAACGAAGTGCAATCAGGTCCCCCCGCTTCACTTTGTTCAGGTCAATCGCTTTACCGAAAACGTCTGATGATTCACAGATCGGACCTACTACGTCATAAGCCTCTACAGGTTCTTCCGAAGTAATGTTTTCCATCTTGTGGTAAGCCTGATACAAAGCCGGACGAATCAGGTCTGTCATACCTGCATCGAGGATGGCAAATTTCTTCTTGGCTCCTTGCTTCACATACAGCACTTTGGATATCAACGTACCGCACTGCCCCACGACGGCACGCCCCAATTCAAAATGAAGTGTTTGATAAGGACGCAGTTTCAGTTGTCCGGCATAGGTGGCAAAATAATCTTTGAAGTTCGGGATAGCCTGACGGTTGGGATGGCCGTAATCTATCCCCAGACCACCACCGACATTTATATGTTCTACCAGAATCCGACGCGCTTCCAACTTGTCCTGCAATTCATTGACACGATTGCACAAAGCGACGAAATCGCCCATATCGAGAATCTGCGAACCGATGTGGAAGTGAAGGCCGATAAACTTGATATTCTTCATTTCCAAAGCCACGTCTATCACTTTATCCATATCCTGCATACTGATACCGAATTTATTTTCGGCAAGACCGGTAGTGATATTGGCGTGAGTATGCGCGCCTACATCCGGATTGATGCGGAAAGCGACATTGGCTATTTTGTTTTGAGCGGCTGCCAGCTCGTTGATTACTTCAAGCTCGGGAATAGATTCTACATTAAAACAGAAGATTCCATATTCTAATCCGAGATTGATTTCCCAGTCTGCTTTACCCACTCCCGCAAAAACGACTTTATTGGCCGGGAATCCTGCACGGATAGCGGCACGGATCTCTCCACCGCTCACACAGTCGGCTCCCATTCCGCTTTCACGGATGATGGCAAGTACCTTCGGATTGGCATTCGCTTTGACAGCATAGTGTACTGAATAATTAGGATATTTGGCAACCTCATGGTTAATAGCCGACAATGTATCACGCAGCACTTTGGTATCGTAATAATAGAAAGGTGTCTGCAAAGTGCGGAATTTATCGATTGGAAATATTCCCTTCATAATTCAAAAACTTGTTTAGTTGGTTAAAAAAAAGCGCTTTTATCAGTTCGGTAAAAGCGCTCATATTATTGATGGAATTATTTGCCGTTGAAAAGCATATCGCTCAACGACTGTAAAGCCGCCTTCTTGTCACACTCCCGAATGAGGAAAGAGATGTTGTAGTTGCTTCCTCCGAATGAAATCATTCGCACCGGTATGTCGCGCATCGCATCAAGCGCTTTGGCTTCAAAACCGACATTTTCCCATTCCAAGTCACCTACAACGCAGATGATACACATTTCTTTATCAACGGTTACCGTTCCATATTTCTTCAGGTCATCCAGAATTTCATTAAGATGTTTCGTGTTATCTATCGTTACAGAAACACCGACTTCTGACGTACAGATCATATCGATGGATGTCTGATAACTTTCGAAGATTTCGAACACCTTACGCAAGAAACCGTGAGCCAATAACATACGGCTGGATTTGATCTTGATAGCAGTAATGTTATCTTTGGCGGCTACTGCTTTGATTTTTCCTTTCTCTGTATCATTGGAAATCAATGTGCCGGGAGCGGTCGGATCCATCGTATTCAGCAAACGTACAGGAATATTGGCATATTTAGCCGGCTGGATGCAGGTAGGATGCAGAATCTTCGCACCGAAATAAGCCAATTCGGCTGCTTCTTCGAAATGTAGCTGACGTACCGGAGCTGTCTTGTCAACGATACGCGGATCGTTATTGTGCATACCGTCAATGTCTGTCCAGATCTGAATTTCGGAAGCATTCACCGCTGCTCCGATCAGAGAAGCCGTATAATCGCTACCACCACGTTGCAGATTGTCTATCTCACCATAAGCATTGCGGCAGATGAAACCTTGCGTGATGTAGATATCCATATCCGGATAAAGTTCGAGCTGTGCCTGCAACTTCTCCTTAATATATACGGGGTCCGGCTCCGCGTTCTTATCAGTACGCATGAATTCCAAAGCCGGAAGCAGTACGGACTTCGCACCGCATTCCTGCAGGTAGAAGTTCACCATTGCCGTAGAGATCAGCTCTCCTTGCGCCAAAACCACTTTCTCTTCAAACAAAGTGAAAAGGTCTTTAGTATAGGAGCGGATGTAGTCGAAGTGAGACTTGA
>ERZ773115.2828-NODE-2828-length-12904-cov-2.811736_pt1 | contig 12904 bp, 15 predicted proteins | sample MGYA00511116_ERZ773115 | MGnify/ENA primary metagenome ERZ773115 (study PRJEB29015, sample SAMEA2737869) | human gut metagenome | biome: human gut; feature: human-associated habitat; material: faeces | place: China | collected 2012 ... | reverse complement strand
GTGTTTATCGTATTCACCAGTTTGAGAAGCAGGAGATGATCGTTGTCTGCAAGCCAGAAGAGTCCAAGATCTGGTATGATAAATTATGGCAGAACACCGTAGATCTGTTCCGTTCTATGGATATCCCTGTAAGAACCTTGGAGTGCTGCTCCGGTGATCTGGCTGACTTAAAGGTAAAATCCTGTGATGTAGAGGCTTGGTCCCCACGTCAGAAGAAGTACTTCGAGGTAGGTTCCTGCTCCAACTTAGGAGATGCACAGGCACGTCGCTTAAAGATCCGTGTAGACGGTCCGGACGGCAAGTATTTCGCCCATACCTTGAACAACACCGTAGTTGCTCCGCCACGTATGCTGATCGCGTTCTTAGAGAACAACTTACAGGCAGACGGCAGTGTGAAGATTCCGGCAGTCCTGCAGCCATATATGGGTGGTAAGACGGTTCTGGTTCCAAAACACAAATAAAGACAGATATCAGATAAAAAGGCATCCAGTTCAGAACTGGATGCCTCTTTTATGGTTAAGGACTGTAAATCAGACTGTAAATCATCTGCCTTCGTGGACCTCTGGTACTGGAATCCCCGGCACTGCCACCAGTGAGTAATTGGTATGGTAGATCACAAATCCCGGTGCACCACCAGCGGCCTTTTTTACATGCTTTTTCTGGATGTAATCGATCTCTACCTTATCATTGCCCCGCCCCTTGGAATAATAAGCGGCTAATGCGCCAGCCTCCTCAAAACAGCGGTCCGGCAGTTCTTTGCCCTCGGATTTGACGATCACGTGAGAGCCTGGAATGCCTTTGGCATGGAACCACCAGTCGTTGCCGGTGGCAAATTTGAAGGTCAGCTCTTCGTTCTGGTAGTTATTTTTGCCCACGTAAATATGGAACCCGTCAGAAGAGACATAATGGAACGGGCGGCTGGTGATCTTTGGCTTTTTGCTTCCGGCGGCGCGGCGGCGGATATAGCCATATTCCATCATTTCCTCTTTGATCTGGACCAGATCGTCCTCCTTTAAAGCAATATCCAGAGCCGTGTTGATGGATTCCAGATGTTCGATCTCCCGGTGAGTCTCTTCGGTTAGTTCGGTTAACGCTTCGTAGGTACGTTTTAACTTATTATACTTGTCGAAAAATTTCTGGGAATTCTCTCTGGCAGTCAGCTGGGGATCCAGAGGGATGCGGATCTCTTCGTTGGTATAATAGTTCAGGCATTTTAATTCTTTTTCTCCACCAGACAGTTCATAGCCATAGGTATTTAACAGTTCTCCGTATACCTTGAATTTATCCCGTTTTTCTGTATCCTTTAGTTGCCGTAATTGTAAATCGTATTTCTTATAATTCCGTTCCAGGGCCGTCTGGACGATCTTACGAAGGTCTACGGATTTCTGGCGGATCCGGGTGATGACGCTGCGGGAAGCGTAGTAGATCTCCAGCAGTTCACTGATGGAGGCGCAGCTTTCCGCATGATATCCGTCACGGTCGTAGCAGGTCAGAGGAACAGAAGCGAATTCTACCGGTTCCTCTCCATGATAGATGATATTCGGGGAAAAATGTCCTTCTGCCACGTCCTCCATCATCAGATGCAGGGTGTGGTAGAGGTGGGTCAGTTCCAGGTCAGACAGTTCTCCGGACCAGGCATCGGCATCGATAGACGCCAAATGACAAAGCTCTGTTCCGATCACCGGGCTGATTCCGGTCAGTTTCTGATAGAGCGCCTTCTGTACCGGGGAGCTGGCTTCTTTCATCAGGGTGTGGAACGCTTCTTCTGTTATCGTAAGAGGGTCCTCTTTTTCTGTGGTGTGAGGGATAAAATAGGTCCGTCCTGGCAGAACCTCCCGGACAGAGCTGACCTGGGCAGACACATGCTTGATGCTGTCTAAGATAGTGCCGTCTTCTTTGCAGAAAATGATGTTGCTGTGCTTTCCCATCAATTCTACGATCAGACGTTTCCGGCATAGATCCCCCATTTCGTCTAAATGTTCCAGCTCAAACTCGATGATGCGCTCCAGCCCGGGCTGGCTGACCTTTAAAATGCGGGCAGAGCCGATATGCTTACGCAGAAGCATACAGAAATTGGGGGCCGTTAAAGGGCTTGGTTTGTTGTTTTCTGTAAAATAGATAAAGGGCAGACTGGCGCTGGCTGAAATCTGTAAACGATAGGTTTCTTTGTTGTTTTTTATGGTAAATAAAAGCTCATCCTTTTCTGGCTGAGCGATTTTGCTGATCTTGCCGCCGGTCAGCTTCTGACTGAAATCAGAAGTTAAATTGGCGACAACCATTCCGTCAAATGCCATGTAATTTTCCTCCTTTTTGGGATGCGGGACAAGCCAGAAAATATCAGACCTGTCCGGGCAGTCACCTAAAATATTATACAGGATTCCAGCTATATTTGCAATCAGATCAGAAATTGCAGCGGAAAACCAACAGAAAGCCATGGCACGCTACTCAATGCATTTCTTAAAAAACAGTGATTGACTTGTTTTCGTCAATGAACTATAATATTTCTAACTATGTGACAAGATGAAAGTGAGGAATACCGATGATTAAAAGCATGACCGGTTTCGGGAGATGCGAAAAGGTGACAGAAGAATACAAGCTTTCAGTTGAGATGAAAGCAGTCAATCATCGCTATCTGGATATGAGCATCAAGATGCCGAAGAAGTTCAATTACTTCGAGGCAGGTATCCGTAATCTCCTGAAGAATGATATTCAGAGAGGCAAGGTCGATGTTTTCATAAATTATGAGGATTACACAGAAAACAAAATGAGCCTGAAGTACAATGCTTCTTTGGCGGCTGAGTACATGGAATATTTCAAAAAGATGGAAGAGCAGTTTGGTATTGCCAATGATATTAAGGTATCCGTTCTTTCCAGAATGCCAGAGGTGCTGACGATGGAGGAAGTACCAGATGACGAGGATTCTATGTGGAAGATTCTGTCAGAGGTGGTAGAAGAGGCGGCAGACAGCTTTGTGGAGAGCAGAGTCCGTGAGGGAGAGCATCTAAAGAATGATCTTCTTGGTAAGCTGGATTATATGTTAGAGCAGGTGGCATTTATTGAAGAACGTTCTCCAAGAGTTGTCGCAGAGTACCGCATGAAGCTGGAGGAGAAAGTTCATGAACTGTTAGAGAGCGCGTCCATCGATGAAGGCCGGATCGCTACGGAGGTGACTATCTTCGCAGACAAAATCTGTGTGGATGAAGAGACTGTCCGGTTGAGAAGCCATATCGAACATACCAGAAAGGAGCTTTTAGCTGGTGGAAGCGTTGGCAGAAAGCTGGATTTTATCGCCCAGGAGATGAACCGTGAGGCGAATACCATTCTTTCCAAAGCGAATGATCTAGAGATTTCTGAACATGCCATTATCTTGAAAACTGAGATTGAAAAAGTGCGTGAGCAGATCCAGAATATCGAATAATACAGGGGGAAGCATGATGACGAACGGGCAGGGTATTTTAGTGGTTGTTTCTGGATTCTCAGGAGCCGGCAAAGGCACTCTGATGAAGGCACTTCTGGAAAAATATCATAACTATGCGTTATCCATTTCTGCCACAACCCGTAGTCCGCGGGAGGGTGAGCAGGACGGCAGAGAGTATTTTTTTGTGACAAGGGACAAGTTTGAGAGCATGATCGAGGAGAAGGAACTGATCGAGTATGCCCAGTATGTGAATAATTACTATGGGACTCCAAGACAGTATGTGTTTCAGCAGATGGCTGACGGCAAGGACGTGATCTTGGAGATTGAGATCCAGGGTGCGCTGAAGATCAAAGAACGTTTCCCGGAGGCGCTGCTGTTGTTTGTGATGCCGCCAAGCGCGGATGAATTAAAGCATCGTCTGACTTCCAGAGGAACTGAGACAGCAGATGTGATCGCAGCGAGACTTCACCGGGCAGCAGAGGAAGCTGTTGGGATCAATTCCTATGATTATATTCTGGTCAACGATCAGATCGATACCTGTGTGGAGGAGATGCATCAGCTGATCCAGGCACAGCATAATAAAGTGAGCAACAATCTGGATTTCATCGAGCAGATGAAAGAAGAGTTAAAAAAATTATAATTTATCCAACCTGAAAGGAGATTTTTTATGTTACATCCATCATACACAGATCTTATTAACGCAGTTAACAGCGGAGCGGCAGAGTCTGGTGACGAGCCGGTAGTTCAGAGCCGTTATTCTATCGTGATCGCGACTGCAAAGCGTGCGAGACAGATCATTGCAGGCGATGAGCCAATGATCGCAAAGGCATATAATAAGAAACCACTTTCTATTGCTGTTGAAGAGCTGTACGAGCAGAAAGTTAAGATTCTTCCAGAGGATGAGGATGCTGCTTCTGAGGAGTGATGATGATAGGAAAAGCCGTCTCCCAGTGTTGTGAGATGGCTTTTTCGTCTAACAGGAATAAGAGCAAAAAAGAATAGGAGTCTATATGAAAATATTTTGCGTTTCCCTGGGCTGTGACAAGAATCTGGTAGATACCGAGATGATGTTGGGCCTGTTAAACAAGGACGGATATACCTTTACAGACGATGAACATGAAGCAGATGTGGTGGTGGTCAATACCTGCTGCTTCATTGGAGATGCCAAAGAGGAAAGCGTTAACACGATCCTGGAGATGGCAGAATTAAAGAAAGATGGCAGATGCAAGGCCCTGATCGTAACCGGTTGTATGGCTCAGCGTTACAAACAGGAGATCTTGGACGAGATTCCAGAGGTAGACGGTATTCTGGGAACTTCTACATACGACGAGATTTCCAATGTATTAAAAAAAGTATTAGGCGGAAGCAGAGAAAGCTGTTTCCATGATTTGAATGCCCTTCCGAATGTGGAAGTGCCGCGTGTCGTGACTACCGGTGGATATTATGCATTCTTAAAAATTGCAGAGGGTTGTGACAAGCGCTGCACTTACTGTATTATTCCGGATTTACGAGGCAGCTACCGCAGTGTTCCGATGGAGCGTCTGATTGAGGAGGCGAAACAGCTGGCTTCCCAGGGAGTTAAAGAGCTGATCCTGGTGGCTCAGGAGACTACCTTATACGGTATTGATCTCTATAAGAAAAAGAGTCTGCCAAAGCTGCTTCATGAATTATGCAAGATACCTGGCATCCAGTGGATCCGTATCCAGTACTGTTATCCGGAGGAGATCACCCAGGAACTGATCGAGACCATCCGTGAGGAAGAGAAGGTCTGCAACTATTTGGACATCCCGATCCAGCATGCCAGCGACCGGATCTTAAAGCGCATGGGACGCCGCACCAACCAGAAACAACTTCGGGAAATGATTGCTTCCCTGAGGAGCCAGATCCCGGATATTGCCCTGAGAACCACACTGATCTCCGGTTTCCCGGGAGAGACAGAGGAAGACCAGGAAGAAGTGATGCGGTTTGTGGATGAGATGGAATTTGAACGTCTCGGTGTATTTGCGTATTCCCAGGAAGAGGATACACCGGCAGCAGAATTTCCAGATCAGGTTCCTCAGGAGTTAAAAGAGGAGAGAAGAGACGAGATCATGGAGCTTCAGCAGGAAATTTCCTATGAGAAATCCCAGTCCATGATCGGAAAAGTGCTGGAAGTGATGATCGAAGGCAAAGTGGCTGATGAGAATGCCTATGTGGGACGTACCTATATGGATGCGCCTGGCGTAGACGGCCTGATCTTTATCAATACGGATCTGGATCTGATGTCCGGCGATTTCGTCCGTGCAAAAGTGACCGGAGCCTTAGAATATGACCTGATAGGAGAGATTTGCGATGAACCTGCCCAATAAACTGACGGTACTGCGTGTGTGCATGATCCCATTTTTTGTGGTGATGCTTCTGTTGAATGGCGGTGAGAACCAGACTTACCGCTACATAGCCGCAGCGATTTTCATTGTAGCCAGCCTGACAGATATGTTAGACGGTAAGATCGCCCGCAAATATAATCTGGTAACGAATTTTGGCAAATTCATGGATCCGTTGGCGGACAAGCTGTTAGTATGTTCCGCACTGATCTGTCTGGTGGATTTAAAGCAGCTTCCGGCCTGGATGGTGATCGTGATCATCAGCCGGGAATTTATCATCAGTGGATTCCGTCTGGTGGCTTCCGACAATGGAATCGTCATTGCAGCCAGTTACTGGGGCAAATTTAAGACCACCTTCCAGATGATCTCAGTGATCCTGCTGATCGTCCGGATTCCGGCACTTACGGTACTGACCCAGATCTGCGTCTGGACAGCTCTGGTGCTGACGGTTATTTCTTTAGTTGACTATATTGCGAAAAATCATAAGGTGCTGACAGAAGGGAGCATGTAATTATGGTAGTGGAACTGATTTCCGTAGGAACAGAGCTGTTGTTAGGCAATATTGTAAATACCAATGCCCAGTATCTGGCAGAGAAATGTGCACTTCTGGGGTTATCTATGTATAATCAGTCTGTCGTTGGAGATAATCCAGCCAGACTGGCAGATACCATTAAGACGGCGTTAGACCGGTCCGACGTGGTGATTCTGACCGGAGGTCTTGGACCGACAGAGGATGATCTAACGAAGGAAGTCTGCGCAGAGGTCATGGGTTTTGAACTGGCTGAGGATCCACATACCAAAGCAAGGATCCAGGAGTATTTTAAGAACAATATCTACAAGGTGATCACCGATAATAACTGGAAACAGGCGATGGTTCCGGTAGGAGCGATGGTACTGGATAATGACAATGGCACTGCGCCAGGTCTGATCATGGAGAAAAACGGCAAACATGCCATTTTACTGCCAGGACCTCCAAATGAGCTGTATCCACTGTTTTCCAGACAGGTGTTCCCATATCTGCAGAAGCTGCAGCCGGAGATCATTGTCTCCCAGATGGTGAAGATCTGCGGTTACGGCGAGAGCCAGGTAGAGGATAAATTGATGGATCTGATTGACGCCCAGACCAATCCGACCATCGCGACTTATGCGAAAACTGGCGAGGTACATCTGCGGGTTACTGCGAAAGTTCCCAGCAAGGAAGAGGGGGAGAAGCTGATCAAGCCGGTGGTAAAAGAAATCAAGAAGCGTTTCGGAAATGCAGTCTACAGCATAAAAGAGGAAGAAACCCTGGAGATGGCGGTTGTGCGCCTTTTGAAGAAATATGAGCTGACTGTAACTACAGCAGAATCCTGCACAGGTGGCCTTCTGGCTGGACGTCTGGTCAATGTTCCAGGCGTGTCCGAGGTGTTCCGCGAGGGTTTTGTGACCTATTCCAATAAGGCAAAACGGAAGATCCTGGATGTAAATAAAGCAACCTTAAAGAAATATGGCGCAGTCAGCAAGGAGACTGCCAAAGAGATGGCCATGGGCGGTGTATTTGCCACAGATGCAGATATCTGTGTAGCAGTGACCGGACTGGCTGGCCCGGATGGCGGTTCTGAGGAGAAACCAGTGGGGCTTGTCTACATGGCATGCTATATGAATGACCAGGTGACAGTGGAGAAGTATCAGTTTAAAGGCAACCGGGCCAAGATCCGGGAACAGTCTGTGGTGAAGGCGCTGGATCTGCTCCGGAGAACCATCCTGGAGCAGTGTAAATAAGAAAAGTAAGGGGAGGGGACCTGAATGGGAACTCACGCAAAACGAAAACAGATGACCTGGGCTTACCGTTATTCCAGCTCCAGGCTTGCATTGAATTACTATGCTTTTTATGAATCTTTATATGAAAATCCATCGGCAGATCCGAAGGTACTGGCTCGTTATGAAGCATTCCACCCGCTTTTGCAGGGATTTTTAAATGGAACTATAGATCTGGAGGCATTGGATTCCCTGCGCAATCAGGTGATCCACGATATGGAGATCCTGACCGCATATGTGGACTGCTTTCAGATTTATGAGTATGTGCTGAACCGCATGGAGCGTCGATTCCTGGAAGCAGATCCGGTGACGATGTCTATTGATGAATTTGCATCCAGAATTACGGGAGTGATTGCCGGAAATGGAGATACGGCACTGATGAACCAGCAGATCCAGGAGGTTATGGGACAGCTTCCAATCCGTTATACCAGACAGAAATTTTACAGCCTGGTGATGGAACGTCTGACTGTTTATGCGGGCGCAGGGAAGAAGAGCCTGGAAGACCTGCTCTATATGCTGGAGACTTCCGCCATGGTGAAGCTTCCGGCTGGTATGAAAGAGGAAAGGCCAGAACTGTATGATCTTTTAGAGGTGCTTCGCCAGGCGGATTACCGGGATATGGAGAAAGCTGCGTTTGAGAACTGCCAGGGCTGTGTGACCCTTGGAAGCAGCCGCTTGAACAATTCCGCTGATGATCTGTTGATCCTGATGGATCTGATCAATGACCTCTATGTGCTGCAGTTATGCAAAGAAGAGGCACTGATGGATGGCATGGAAGAACAGGCTGTCCGCCAGATTTTATCAGGTGTGTGGGATCATTTTGAAGCAGGAAGAAAAGAAATGCTTGCTGATGAGATCACAGAGATGCTGTCCAAATTAGAAGGAATCCAGGAGTCGGCGTTCGGTTCCTTCCTCCAGAGCGGAGATCAGGAACAGGAGAAAGATCCGGTTATGGTCAAAATCGACCTTCTGCTATCCGGCAGTTCCTTTGTCAGCCTGGAAATCGAAGAGGGACAGGAAGAACCTGCGGACCGGAAATGGATCGAGAAGCAGGGCGAAGCTTTTTGCGGACGGCTGGATGAGACGCTGAAAGCGCTGTCCAAGCCGGTGATGCGTGCTGTGATGGCGAAGATTTTATCGGCTCTTCCGAACATCTTTACCAACGCCCGGGAACTGGAAGATTACATCAAAAACAGCCTGGAAAGCTGTACGGATGTGACAGAGCGGGAGACCTCCATGGAACTGTTGAGCGGGGAATTATTAGATGAGGATGCTTTGGTATAGTGGACTTTACACAGGAAAAAAAGCGGATCTGCATCGGGCGGATGTGATCCGGCAGATCCGGGATGGAAAAAGCCTTCCATGGGTTTATGTGGTTACACCAGCGTCAAACCGTGAGAACATCCTGGATATTTACCGGGCAGATGATTTGAAAAATCCGGCCTATCGGGGGCGGGAATTTCTGATTCTTGGAGTCGCAGATGGTTACCAGGAGGCGTTGGAGGTGGCGGCTGGGATCGTTGGTGAACTCTATGAGAAAACCGGGGATTTCCATCTGGAACGGCTGATTCCGGAGGTGGAAGCTTGCTGGTCTTGACGATTTTAAAAATCATAGGTATTCTTTTGCTGGTGCTTCTGGGGCTGCTGTTTTTTGCTGCTCTGCTGGTACTTGTTGTTCCACTCCGCTACAGAATCTGGATGGAATACCGGGAGAGCCTGAAGGCAAGGATTTCCGTGTCCTGGCTGCTGAAAATGGCGGAACTGAAGGCGGTATATGATGGGGAACTGGATATAGACGTAAGAGCACTTTGGTTCCATCCGCTGCGAGATGGTGGAAAGGAAGAGCCTGCGGAGACAGAAGAAAAAAAACAGCCACAGGAACCGCCAGGACAGCTGGTGATACAGTCGGAACCACAGTCGAAAATACAGTCAGAAACACAGTTGGAACGACAGTTTGATACACAATCAGAAACACGGTCAGAAATGCACCCGTTAAAACGAGGTGCGGAGGAGTGCGAGGCTGATCGGGATGGTAACCACCAGTCTACAAAAAAAGGCTCTGGCCGTCCGTGTGCAGAAAATCGTTGGAAACAGATATCGGCTGCTGGGTTACGTTTTAAAAGCCAGATTTGCCGGAAATGGAATGGATTCTATAGAAAAATGATCAGTTATCGGAATTTTGTGACCAACGAGCGCAACCAGCGGGTGTTTTTTATGATCCTGGGGCAGAGTAAACGGCTGGTGCATCACATATTACCGAAAAAAGTGCTTTTGCAGGCAGATATTGGATTTGATGATCCGGCCACAACCGGCAATGTGCTGGCGGCTGCCAGTATTTTGTATGCATTTTATGGCGACAGGATCCAGGTGACGCCGTATTTTGACCAGGAAATCCTGGAAGGAGAGGTGGAAGCTTCCGGTCGGGTACGTCTTGGAACTCTGCTTTATCTGGCGGCGAAAGTATGGTTTCATAAAGATTTCCGGATGCTGCGGAAAGAGTATAAGAATGGAGGAATATAAGATGGCAGACAGTACCAATCATTTTACATCAGCGATCGAAGCCATGTTCCAGGGCGTTGATCAGCTTGTTACAACGAAGACCGTCGTAGGAGATGCAGTGCGGGTGGATGATGCCATCATTCTTCCTCTGATGGACGTTACCTGCGGTATGGCTGCAGGCGCTTTCGATGAAAATGCCAAAAAGCGGGCAGGCGGAGGTATGAGTGCCAAGATGAGCCCAAGTGCGATCCTGGTGATCCAGAACGGCTGTACCAGACTGGTGAACATCAAGAACCAGAATACAGTCAATAAAGTCCTGGACATGGTTCCGGACATTGTTAATAAATTTACCAGTGGAAAAGTAAGCGTTGGCGAAGAATTTTCCCAGGATGCAGTAAAAACAGCGGAAAAGATGGCCAAAGAGCAGAAGTAGAAAAACCGATAGGAATCAGACTTGCGGAAGCAGCAGGGCAGCACAGGCAAAAAGCCAGATGTAAATGTTGGAAAACCTGCATATGATACAGTAAGCAAAAAAGAAAGTGATGTGCATCAAGTGAAACGTTTGTGCGGTCTGATGATGTTCTGCGTTGGCGCCGGGATGGCGCTGAAAGTGTTGTTTCCTACAACGCTGACGCTGCTTATATTTATTGTAGGTCTGATGGCAGTGGGGTATCATTTGTTCTGCTGCTGTTAAATTCAAGTCTATTACTCATCATCTAAAAGAGCTGGGAGTCTTCCCGGCTGAGATAAAAAGGACAGTACCAGTATAAGGCACACATATGTGCTGCCGAGTACTGGTACTGTCCTTTTTATGATACAAATAAATGAACTCCCAAAAGTCACCTCTTGGGAGTCAATTCATACAAATCAATATCAAATTAAGCTCTCTCAACTAAGCCTGTACGCAGACAAGATGTACATACATACATCTTCTTTGCTCCTCCGTTAACTTTAACTTTAACAGATTTTACGTTAGCTTTCCACATCTTATTGGATCTTCTATGGGAATGGCTCACTGCGTTACCAAAGTGAGCAGCTTTCTCGCAAATTGCACATTTAGCCATGATTGCACCTCCTTCAAAGCTACTTGAATTCTGCACTGAGAATCCACAACACGAATATGATAACAGATATATCCATAATTTGCAAGTACATTTTAAAAAAATATGAGAAATTTTTGTTCCAGACCATCTTGGAATGGACACAATATCTTGTCTGTGGTATACTAAGATAGTTAAAAGGCAGAAAAGGCGGCAAAAATGAAAGTAAAAGACTTGTCTGTGAAAACGGATACAGTCTGTTATAAAAAATAGAGATAGGGAGGTTCCTTTATGAAGGGTCGAATTAATAACAAACTGGGCGAGATCCAGATCAACCCGGAAGTGATTGCAAAGTACGCAGGAATTACGGCGGTGGAGTGCTTCGGTATTGTCGGTATGGCTGCTGTCAGCATGAAGGACGGACTTGTAAAATTACTGAAAAAAGAAAGCCTGACACATGGAATTAACGTAGACATCGAAGAAAATCACATCATTTTGGATTTCCACGTGATTGTCGCTTATGGAGTCAGCATTTCGGCAGTGGCAGATAATCTGATCGAGAATGTCAAATACAAAGTAGAAGAATTTACAGGCATGGAAGTAGACAAGATCAACATCTTTGTCGAAGGTGTCCGTGTGATTGATTAAGGAGGAAGCAACCCGTGGGTATGACGATAATTGATGCAAAGACTCTGAAAAAGGCATTTCTTGCCGGAGCCCAGAATCTTGAAGCGAAAAAAGAATGGATTAATGAACTGAACGTTTTCCCAGTTCCAGATGGAGATACAGGAACAAACATGTCTATGACATTTAGAGCTGCTGTTAAGGAAATCGAAGGAATGGATAACAAAAACATTGGTGAAGTTTCTAAGAAACTAGCTAAGGGTGCTCTTATGGGTGCAAGAGGAAACTCAGGTGTTATTCTTTCACAAATTCTTAGAGGTATATCAAAAGGGCTTGAAGGAAAAGAAGAGGCTGATGCAAGTGAATTTGCTAATGCACTTTTAGAGGGAAGTAAATCAGCGTATAAGGCTGTTATGAGACCAACAGAGGGAACAATACTTACAATTGTTAGAACTGCTGGTGAAGTGGCTGTAGCCTTAAAAGAAGATAATATAACTGAACTTATGAGAGAAGTATGCAGAGAAAGTAAAAATTTACAACCACTATACCAATTACAAAGGCAGGTTGTTTGTGAAAACTTTGTGTGATTTGTTCAACGATGCGGCCGAGGTACAGACCGAACTATATAAGGTGGATGTGGATACCTTGAATGCACAAGGGTTTACCTGGATGTTGCATCGTCTGCATATCCTGCTCCATAAGATGCCTTTAAAGGAAGAAATCGTGACTATCGAGACCTGGCCTTCGGGGATCGACCGTTTGTTTGCCTTGCGTGACTACCGGATGTTCCGGGAAGACGGGGAGGAATTGGTGCGGGCAACTTCCGAATGGATGTATATCGATATGAAACGGAGAAGACCTTTGCGTTTGCCGGAGAATGTCATTGCCATGAGTACGGAGCATAACATCCCTAAGTTGGTGTTGGCCCCTTTGCTGGATGAGAAGGAATTCGGCGGAGAGAGACAGGGAATACGCCATTTTACAGCGACTTTCGATAACATTGATTTTAACGGGCACGTGACTCAGGCTTCGTATGTCCGCTGGATTACCAATTCGCTGCCTTTCGGGTTTCTAAAAGAGCATGTGTTGACAGAAATTGAAGTGATTTATGCCCATGAGATTATGCCGGATAGTCAGATTCATTCCGCTTATCGCATGGAAGA
>ERZ773115.2825-NODE-2825-length-12910-cov-3.064177_pt1 | contig 12910 bp, 10 predicted proteins | sample MGYA00511116_ERZ773115 | MGnify/ENA primary metagenome ERZ773115 (study PRJEB29015, sample SAMEA2737869) | human gut metagenome | biome: human gut; feature: human-associated habitat; material: faeces | place: China | collected 2012 ... | reverse complement strand
GCTCCGGATGCCACTGCACCGCGACGCAGAACGGCTTGTCTATCTTTTTCACCCCTTCAATGATGCCGTCCTGCGCCCACGCCGTCGCCGTCAACCCAGATGCAAGCTGCTTCACCGCCTGATGATGGTGCGAGTTCGTCATCAGCGACTCAGCGCCAATGATGCGCGCCAAGCGGCTCTGTGCATCCACCCGCACGGGATGCGTCGCGACTTCCGGCGGCTGCGTCTGCTGATGGCAAATGGGGGAGTCAGGGCGCTGTGACGGCAAATCCTGAACCAGTGAGCCGCCCAGCGCGACATTCAGCACCTGAAGCCCCCGGCAGATGCCCAGCAAGGGCAAATGGCGATGGAGCGCTTCCCGGCACAGCGGCATTTCCCAGATATCGCGGATGGGTGTAATCAGCCCGCATTCCGGCAGCGTCTTTTCGTCGTAATACGCCGGATCAATGTCGTCGCCGCCCGCCAGCAGCAGGCCATCCAGCAGCGACAGCACCTGCGATGCGCGCGACACATCTTCCTGCGGCGGCAGAATCAGCGGCAGTCCGCCGCACGCGGAAATCGCCTCGCAGTACATCCGCTTCTGCTGAAACGAAAGGCGATCGTCCGACACACTTGCTGTAACCCCAATCACAGGCAGCATTTCAGTTTCCTCCAATTATATTATCATGTTCTGACGCCTAAACACGCAATTTGACATTTTTCAGACAAGAGGATGCACCGGGTCAAATTGGGCGCTGGCGAAAAGCTGCTCCTATATAATAGGATAAGACTATTGTATGTCAATCACTTCGCGCTGTCAATGTTGATTTTTGAACAGAACCAGCAGCACAAAAATGCATGGTCGCCGCGAAATATTGCATATCTAATAGGAGAAAAGTGCGATTTTCCGCGCATATGAATCAAATTTTTGCGGAATCTGCAAAAATACTTGCAAAATGAATTTGAGAATGCTATAATAGCGCTGTAAGCCACTCTGGTATCCTCGGAAAAAATAAAGGAGGCATCCCCATGAGTCAAGTACACGTTCTCAACCATCCGCTGATTCAGCATAAGCTGACCATCATGCGCAAGAAGGAAACGGGTCCCAAGGAATTCCGCGAACTGCTGGAAGAAATCTCCACACTGATGGTCTACGAAGTCACTCGCGACCTGCCCACCGAGGAAGTCGAGATTGAAACGCCCATCTGCAAGATGAAATCGAAGGTGCTTGCGGGCAAGAAGCTGGGCATCGTGCCGATTCTGCGCGCTGGTCTGGGCATGGTGGACGGCATGCTGAACCTGATTCCCGCTGCCAAGGTCGGCCACATCGGCATGTACCGCAACGAGGAGACGCTGGTGCCGGTCGAGTACTACTGCAAGCTGCCCAGCGACATCAATGAGCGCGAGGTCTTTGTTCTGGACCCGATGCTGGCCACCGGCGGCAGCGCCTGCGACGCCATCGGCCAGATCAAGAAGCGCGGTGCCAAGCACATCAAGTTCATCGGTCTGGTTGCTGCCCCTCAGGGCCTGAAGGCTCTGCATGAGGCTCACCCCGATGTGGACATCTATGTCGGCGCACTGGACGAGAAGCTGAACGAAAACGGCTACATCGTCCCCGGTCTGGGCGATGCCGGTGACCGTATCTTCGGCACGAAGTAAACACAACTAAAAAGCCTTCCCCCGGCGGGGGAAGGCTTTTTTATTATTTGTCAACGCCCGACTACCGTGTCGGCCTCCAAAATCGCATCGTTCTGCTCCTTGTACTTGGCGGCAGTCTCCTCGTCGAGCAGATAGACCGTGACCGGAACGACTGCGCTTGCGACCGACTCATCGTAGGTCTCATAGTACAAGTCGATGAAGGCCTTGCCCTGCAGCATGGCGGTGCCGGTGTCCGCCGCGTAGGCGTAGCCGTAGACAAAGCGGCCGTCATCGCTGGTGATGTACATCAGCGAGCCATAGGGAATGACGGCGGGGTTGACTGCGACCGTGCCGTAGGTCAGGCGGCGGCCGCTGGCCCCCTTGGCCGTGGCGGACGCCGAATAGCCTGTCGAGCGCTGCCCCGTGTAGACCTCGGCAACGCCCTCTGCCGGGGCGCCGTCCACGATTTCGGGGCCGACAAACTGCGACACCGGCACCTGCTCGCCGTAGATCTTCTGCACAGTAGGCACCATGCCGATCTGTGTCTCACGGCCGGTCTCCTCGGTGCCGGTCCATGCACCGTCCACCCAGGTTTCCCGGTAGCTGACGGTGTCCAGACCGTCACTGCCCTGCTGCACGGTGACGGTATTCTCCGGCTGACGGTAGAACAGGCTGGAGGGGATCTCCTCCAGCTCGGTGGGGATGACCTCGTTCTGCGTGTAGTCCACATAGCTGACCCGCTGCAGCGTCAAGGTCTCTCCCTCGGGGACCTGCTCCCCCGGCGCGCAGCTGAGGATATCGTCCTCCGTCCATGTCAGCCCGGCCTGCGCCAGCAGCTCTGCTGCCGTTGCGCCGGTGGTAATGATCTCCTGCGTGATGCCGTCCGCCGTGACCGGCACGGTGTAGGCGCGCAGGATGTCAAGCCGGGTGCCGTCATCCGTCTGGGACCAGATCGCCTTGTCATTCTCGCCCAGCGGCGGCGTTTCCGCCTGCCGCAGCACAGTGGCAAGGTCGGTGGCCGCTGTCAGGATGCGCACACGGCCGCCGTGGGTGTCGGTGACCGTCGTGAAATGCAGCGCCGACCCGGTAAACCCGATCGAGAGCGCCAGCGCCGCACCACCGCCCAGCAGTGCCCCCCATTTGGGGACAAGCAGCGCCGCCGCGCGGAGGATATGCTCTTTGGTTTTCAGTGATAAAGCCATAGAAACTCCTTGCAGAATCACACAAAAAGTGCCGACCCGGCCAGCGGATCGGCACCATAAATGCTGGGGTAAAAGCTTTTGCTGCGCAGCAGAAATCAGCGCTTGCTGAACTTATGCGGCGCAGAGGATGTGTTATTGATATTTCAGTCTTTGCGTTTTCGGATTGAAATAATAACACAAAATCGTAAGTTTTGCAAGCCTTTTGACAAAATAGCCGCACTTGTAACAAAAATCAACTATGTGCCTTGCTTCTTTTGTGCTTCTTACCCATGGCAGCTCAGGGCTGTGGGCAACAAGCAAAGACGGCAAGGCTCATTTTTACTTCGGGAGGACTTCTACATTTTCCTACACATTTGCCGCTCCAACAAACGGGCGAAGTTGTCCTTGCAGCATATCCTGTACTGAAGTCAAAAGACCACTTACCGTATTTGATGCCTTTTCAGCCAACTCCTTATTTTTCAATCCATCTTTTAGCGCTTCTTCTAGCGGTGCACACGCAACCGGAAGGATCGCTTTAATGACGCTATTCCATAGGTTTGCTAATTCATCAAAATCTGTATTATTCTTGAACGAAAATGCCCAGCTATCATGCACCTTTCTTCCGACAATAACTTCCATACATTTGGAAATCGCATAAAGTAGGAGCATTTTAGAACCACGCTTGGATAAATACTTATGCTGCCTTTCTTCATTGTCCGTTCTATTATCGCCCTTTTTTTGAAGTTCTAATTTATAATTATCAATTGCTCTGGAAAGTGCATATGTGAAAATTATATGTTCGGCAGTCAAGTTTTCTGGGAATATCACACTATATAAATGGTCATTACTCCACAACTCGTTTTTTGAGTTGTATGCCGTAACGCAGTCTCCATGAAATGCCAAAAGCGCTTGTGCTACAACGTAAGGATCCAAAATTTCTTTGCTGCGCGAAGGTCTAACATCGCCCCTTCGGCCGCCACTGTAGTAGAGCCCCGTATACGGCTTAAATTCTTCTCTTAGCCTATTTTGTGTTTTATCATTGCTCCGCAAATCAGATGGCAATATCTCATTCTGTTTGTTGTTATTATTGATTATATCGTCAATAATTTGTGCATCATTGCAAACAATAAAGCGAATTGGTACCCACGCATCTTTTAGCGTTTCCACACTGCTAATTGCTCCTGTTGTTTGAGCCCCATTAATAATCGTAATTCCATCGATTGATAAGTTTTCTTTTCCTTCTTTCTTCGTAATTTCATAATTATTTACTAGTGCTGTTATTCCATTGTTATATGTCCAAAAATTTTTCGGTTGTTGATCGATGGTTTCTTTAATGCCTAAGTTGATTTTATTCTTTTTCTTGCCTGAGCCAAGATATGTTCGCGGATTTCCAGAAAAAATGTCATCCTTATATGTAATATACTTTTGCTGTAGCCATTTTGCCGAGACAGCTGTGACATATGCTTTCCACTTTTCTTCAACAAGTTCGTAGCCAACAAGAGGTGTGTCCACTTCAAGTCTATCTGTTATCGAGATTCGTTTACTGGACGCATTATACCACTTTTCAATCGTTTCATTTCCAACCTCAATCGCAAACAATTCAACATCATTTTGAGGATAAAGAGTTTTTAGAAGTGTCCTTGCTGTCGCTTGCACCGCCCCTAACTCCTCTTTGACTTGAGAGCCATTCCGTTCATTTAGGTTATGTACATACCAGAAATAAATAGCACTCACGGAGTTATTCTCAATGGCTGATTGTATTGATTGCACTTGCTCTCGGATCCGTTCTGGAACATCTTCCGGATTTTGCGTAAACACCCACGCCGCAGCTGTATTTAGATCACTTGCCTTATTAGATGGAGCCAAATCCGTTTCTGCTGGACTTTGCTTCATATAACCTTGTGCAATTACTGCCACGCCTGTATCTGGATCGATATAGATTAAATCACACTTTTTATCATCGCCACCATCAGTTAATGCATCGCTTGCCACAGATATAATATCTGTAATTTCAAATCTAAGCTGTAGAGCATAGAGCAGTAATGCGTTATTTCCATACCGTTCAATCAAATCTGTTCTTGCTTGAAAATCCGCTATATAATTCACTAACAGTTTCCTCCCTTGATCGCTATTTTCACTTTCATATCACGCTCATTCGACATTGATTGTTCCGTCCAAAAAGAATTTTGGATAGGATATTTCCATAATCATCTTTTCAAAGACAACTATATAGGCATAAATTTCACCTTTGCCAAAACGCATATGATGTAATGTCTTCCCATTAGGATCCATAGAGATTTCATCCGGCAATCCAACCAGATATGGTATCTTTATGGTTCCCTTATATTTTTCCGGAAATGATGCTTCTATTCCAACGACTTGGCCATTGCCAAAAGCAATATGCTTAACAATTGCCCCTGCTGAAACAACTGGTGCCATGTGGGATTTTATATTCATTTTCTTTGCTCGAATTTCTTGTTCCCTTTGCATCACAACTGCATTGATATACTGTTTCCAATCTGGCGCATTCAAAACATCTCTCTTCGTTTCACATTCTAGAATTAGATCCCGCAGATGTTCCGGTTTAGCCTGTTGCTTTTCAAACATTGCTACAAAGTAGCTCTTAAACTGTTCCAATGTCAGCGGAACGATATCAAGCCGCTGCTTTACATCCCCTTTTGCATACCAAATGCCATGGCGGAACGTCTCCGCCGTATTAGTGTCAATCTTAATGGCAATAAACATACCATATACCGGCTTATTGTACTTCAAAACAGCATCTGATACATGGCGTCTGACCGGCTCACCTTCCATAGCTTCTTGGCGTGACGAAGTAGACATCGTAACCTCTGTCAAAATTGTAAAATCATTAAATTCACAATAAAGATCACCTCGACCACCGCCCGCAGCAGAAACAGGCATAAAGTCGGAATCCAGCTTAAATCCTCTAACCTCATAAGGTTTGTTCAACATATGATCAATTGCAAGTGCAGCACGCCATAGTGTCCATTCAAGATAGACTGGCGTTTCATCTTTTGGTACTTCAATAGCACTATCCTCATCATAAACGGTTTTACCACCGCCCTTAATGAGCAATTCCATATAATCAGAAATTTCTTTCCACTGGTTGCATTGATCAGCTGCATATTGAATTTCATCGGTTTGTGCAAGGATACTTTCCAGTCGTTGCCTTGCTATATTAACCTCTGTGGGTGTGGTTAATGGCAAATCCGAAATATCAAACACAATATGCCGCTCTTTCATCTGTTTGATAAGGTCATCCAAAATTGTTCGTGCTATTGTAATATCATCTGTTGGAAGCGGTGCGCCTTTGCAAAGTATCTCATACTGTTCAATAAGCACTTCCTCACTGGCCGTACTCTTTGCTAATTTTTCCGCCAATACATGTTTTGCAGGTACAATAATCAGCCCACGCCCTTTACGCTGGAGAACACCCGAAATGCGAAGATAACGCATATTCATGTCACTATAATCCAAGAAATTGTCAGACTTTTTATCGTAACATTTTCCGCGTTCAGCAATTTCTTTTCGATCAAAAGTGCGTTTTGCAGGAGCAACAGATCTGCGGCCTCTAAGATCAAGAATATGATCAACAACTTCTGAAAGGTTATAGCTCGGATTTGTTGTATGCCCCCATAGTGCAAATTCTATTCTGCTAAGTTCAGATGAACCTGTACGCTTTTCAAGTTCAAGCATAATCGCAAGCAGCCATCTTAACGGTGAGAAATAGCGCTTTCCATCCGGCATCGGAAACTGTTCTACGCTCATCGCTCGTAAATAGCATTCTTGTACCGCTGCATAGGTATCTGCCTTTAAGAACATTCTTCCAAACGGCGTAATATCATCCACTGGACCAAGATCTACTTGCTTTCCATCCTTCTTTTTTATCTGAGGATAAATGAATCCATTTTTGGCAAACATCAGTCTCCATTTTCTTGCATGGCTTCCCGATTCATCTTTGCCCTCTTCATTCTGAATAATACCTTTTTCATTCAAAAGACTCATAAAGCCGATCTCATTATCTTTTCCATGGAGATTGCCTACAAACGGAGAGCCTGCAAAAACTTTGAAACCATCTTGAATACGATTGGGATTGCGCAAACCCGTATTGCCTACCAACCAGATATCGATCTGCTCTTTCATATCACACCTTCAATCAGTATCCAACAAACAGATATTCTTGAACAGAATTTCTGTGTGTTTTCGCCTCATTTTGATTTCCGAATGAGTATCTATAATCTATTGGAATCACTTCAACATGTTCTTTATACTTAGCCATGATTGCCACCATTTCATCCTGTGTAGGCAAACTGTTTGACGAATAAGATACAATCAGGATGCTATTGGCAAATTTCTTAAAGAGTTTATCAAACGCATCCGCAGCGCCTTTTCTTGTAGAAAATGGTGTCGGATACGATTTGAATTTTTTCGTTTGCGTATGCTCTTGGATCTCTACGCCTTTCCAATCTCGTGCCAAGCCTTCTACAAAGTGATAGCGCCGCACATACTCATTATCAGAAAGCGGCGAGTAATACGGCGGATCGATATACACCATGTCTGCATGATCCACCCGCAAATCCATTGCATCCCCATTTTTTGAGCTATTTCTTTTGCCGTTATCAAAAACTGCACGATTTACTGCTTCAACCGCCTCTAAAAACTGCTGCGAAAGAGATTTTTGTAAATCTTTTCTTCCGTCATCGTATCGATGCCCGGTGTACGTAAAAATTCCTCGCGGTCGTTTCTTTGTACACGCTCTGATTAACGCACTCATTGCAATAGCATGTTTGTACGGATCACGAATTGAGGCAATATTGGTACGCAACGTATCAATTAGAGCGTTTTCCTCATCAGAATAATAAAGTCCTTTGAATGTCGTCTCAACAAAATTATCCGACTCTTTTCTCTTTTTCAGTAGCTTTTTTGCCTCGTCCATAGGCAATGTAACATTATTGTTTTCGACCATTGCTTTGGTAAATGTTGCCGACATTGCCATATAGTCGTTGCTGATAACGGCTTTCCCCTGTGTCTTAAACATATAACCAACAATGCCAGATCCAGAAAACAAATCTACTACTGTGTCAACCTTAAACTGTGATGCAACGGACCATATTTCCGAGAGTAGTTTACTCTTTGACCCCATAAATCTAGTTGGTGGGTATAGTGACACTTGCTCCGGTAACGGCTTCGGTGCCAACCTAATCAAAGTTTGCTGCTTAGGCGGAACCGTAACAACAACATCTTCACCTTTTCTGGTCTTTCCATTGCATGAAATATGTCTTTTTGTTTGAACCACATCAATGGTAAATGGAGCATATAGTTCATGCACCAGCGGATGATTCGAATTTGTCAAAATGACATAACATCCCCGTTCATGCAATGTCATAACCATTTTTGCCAGTTCCACATGATCTTCTTCGTAAAACTGTTCTTTTGTATACCGCTTAAAATCGGAATATTCGGATATAGGCAAATACGGTGGATCTAAAAAAACAAAGTCTCCCGGTTGTGCATAATGTTCCAAGATCAGCAAATAATCTCCGCATAAGATTTCAGCATTTTTCAACACTTTTGATGCTGCTCTAAGATTTTCTTCATCACAAATCTTTGGATTCTTATATTTTCCATAAGGCACATTAAATTTGCCTTGCTTATTAACACGGTAAAGACCATTAAAGCATGTTCTGTTCAAAAAAATCGTCCGCGCCGCTGCCTCTGCTTTTGGCAAAATGGTCCATTCCAAACCCCGCACCTCATAGAACATCTCACTTGTATTTTTATACTGTTGCAAATATTCAATTACTTCTTCAACATTGTTTGCAACTTGTCGATACATGTTGATCAGTTCCGGATTGCTATCTGCAATGATAGCGTTCTCAGGCTCAAGAGCAAAAAACATTGCCCCACCACCGAAGAATGGTTCTATATAACGGCCATATGAACGCGGAACTTTAGGAAGCAGATCGCCTAACATTTGCGTTTTTCCACCGGCCCATTTCAAAATAGGTTTTGCTTTTGGAAGGATTTCTTCTTTAAGTGCTAATTCCGCCATATACTCACACCTCCTTTACTGCTGCGTCTCAGGAACCAATTCCATAATATCTCCAATGTCACAGTGTAATGCTGTGCATATTTTCACCAGAACATCGGTAGTGACATTTTCATTTTTCCCAAGTTTTGCCATTGATGCATGACTAATTCCGGCAGCTATACACAAATCTTTCTTTTTCATATCATGGTCAATTAGCAGTTTCCATAGCTTTTTATAACTTACAGCCATTTTACACCCTTATGATTTATACAAAATCTCTCATCTGTGAATTTATTTCAGCGATCGCTGATTTTCAGTATATAGTATATCACACTATATCTGTTTCTACAATATGTCATCCGATTTCTATTTTAGTTTTCATCTTCTCAAAACGCATTCATTTAGACAGTCAATCAAATATAAAATTGCCACAGTATGTGGGTATGCTACGAGCAAGCACGGCATTTGGTACACCAAACGCCCACTTGTTAGGGATGTCCCTAAAACCCACCCTTCTTTCCCTTTCAAATTGCTTATCAGAAGCCAAACAATTTGCAGTAGAAGGGTCTTAGGGTTCACCCTAACAAGGACGTTTTGATATTGTGATATCACAATGCCGTGCTTGCTCGTACTGTACCGCCTCACTACAGCACAGTACGAAGCCATCTGAAAAAGCATTTTTCCATCAAGAAGGCAAGATGCCCTGTTCCTAAAGATAGGGGCATCTTGCCTTCTTCCTTTATGCTTCGGGCAGTGCCCATAGCCACTGTTTACTGATTTTAGTTGAGGTCACACCTAATTCATATCGCGCATTGCGCAAGGTCTTGGGGCGTATCCCTGCCTGTTGTGCGGCTGCTTCAATCTCTGTTTGCGGCAGCGGGCCGTCCGCCAATACTTCTTTCAGAAAGCTCTGCGCCTCGCGCAGCTTATGCCCTCGGCTGCTGCCGGAAAGCAGTTCGTCCACACTGATGTCATACGGTCCTGCCCATTGAAAGCCCTGCTCTGGGTCAAGACGAAAGGCAACAGCCCCGCCCTCCGGGGCCAGTGAGCTTTTTGCCGGGCAGACAACACGCAATGTGGGGTCATCTTTGATACGCCCTACTACCAGCACACTCCTTGCAGCCGCCTGAAAATCAATAGACCCTAACCCGCGATAGCTGGATTTCTCGCCGCTGTTCTTGTTCATGTGCCCAATCAGAAGAATGGCACATCCATACTTTTCAGCCAGCTTTGCAATTCTGTACATCAGTGGTCTGATTTCATTTGCACGGTGCATATCTACACTTGCGCCGATATACCCTTGAATTGGATCCAACACTACCAGCCGTGCGCCGGTTTGTTCTATTGCCTGTTCCAGCCGGTCATCGTCCAGTGTCAGCGCCCTGTCGAAATCGTCAATTACCATCACCCTTGCACAATCTGCGCCCGCTACCACAAGGCGCGGCTTGATGGTATCGGATAGACCGTCCTCTGCCGTCTGATAAATGACATTGACCGGCTCCATTGGCGGCGCTCCCTCCCACACAGGCTTGCCGGTTGTCAGCGCTGCGATGATTTGCAGCGCCAGTGTAGTTTTTCCCTCGCCGGGGTCGCCCTGTAAAATTGTGATTTTCCCCAGCGGGATAAACGGATACAGCAGCCATTTTACTGCCTTTATCGGAATTGTATCCATAGAGATCAGCTTTACATGATTTCTTTGCATAAGCCCCACTTTCTTCTTCAAAAATAGCGGCTGCTGTGGTAGAATATCAGTGGTGCCTGATAGTTACACACAGCAGCCGCTGTTGGTACTGTCTTTCATCGGGAGCGTTTACCCCTGCACGGGTAAACGCTCTTTTTGTTGTTCAACTTTTTCCCTCGGCATTGAAATAGCCGATTTCTTCCCAAACCTTGCGGTCAGGGCAGTAATAGTTATACTCATTTGATCCGTCCAGCTTGATTGCATAGCCAAACTTGAATGCGCCCTGCTGTAAGCCAACTCTTACATACTGCGCGTCCTTGTGCATAGCTTTTGCAATTTCCGTTACAGGCACATTTCTGCCGGTAAAAGCCGGCATTGCCGTATAGGTCTGCCTCTCAACCATTTCTTACACCTCCCTCTGCTTGTGATTGCCTTTCAGCAATTTCATTATACGCAGAATTATTGCATATGTCAATATTGTATACGCAAATTATTTGCGTATTAATTTTCAAACATGCTTGATTTCTTCGCATGTATATGGTAGTATTAAGGCGAGGTGAGAAGCCATGAATCTTACAAATGAACAAATCGGGCAGCGAATCAAGGCTGTCCGCTCAGAAAAGAATCTGACACAAACCCAGCTTGCACAGCTTTTAGGGAAAAGTCTGCGCACCGTGCAAAGCTACGAAAGCGGCGAAAGCCGGATTTTACTGGATACTGTAACCACTATCGCACACGCTTTAGGCGTAACGCCCGCATATCTGCTGGGCGTAAGCGAGCCGCAAATCAAGCTGAATACCCTTGCCGATGTGGTTACTGTACTTTATGAGTTAAACAAGAAGCAAGAACTTCACTTCGACATTGACATTACCCACGAGCGCTGTGATGACGGCAATTTTACCGCTTCACTGAAATTCCGCGCCACAGACCCGGATGCCACTCTGAACGAAACGCTCTGCTTTTTGCTGGAACAGTTTTCTTTTGAACGCTCTTGGAGTGAGGAGTACTGGCATGACCCCAGCCGTCTTACCGGCTTCACAAATGAAAAAATCGCACAATATGCCAACAAACCATTGACCGACAAACCCTTGTACACTGCCGATTTAAGCAAATACGACATGGCAGAATTAAAGAATATGACCAAGGAACAGTTGGACAGTCTGAAATAATGTTGATAAGAGGTCATTCCTCTTTATCATAGAATGTGCCTGAGCGAAAGGAAGTTTGATAACAACATGAGATTACCCAATGGCTACGGCAGCGTAGTCAAAATGTCCGGAAAACGCAGAAAACCTTACATGGTACGCAAAACCATCGGCTGGCATTTAGACGAGACAAAAGGCAGGCAGATTCAGGATTTTCAGATTATCGGCTATGCCGAAACCCGCGCCGAGGGTCTGAGAATGCTGGCTGAATACAATCAGAATCCCTATGATGTTAATGTTGCTAAAGTCACCTTTTCCGAGGTCTACGAGCGCTGGTCAAAGTATAAGTATCCCATCATATCCGACTCCAATGCAAAGGGCTACACGGCTTCCTACAAGGTCTGTGGTATCTTGTATGACAAGCCTTTCCGCGAGATCAAACTCTGTGATTTGCAGCTTGTAGTTGACACCTGTGGCAAAAATTATCCCACACTCAAAAAGTTAAAGGGCTTATTCAATCAAGTGTACGAATACGCCATGAAGAACGACATCTGCAACAAAGATTATTCGCAGTATGTTGATCTGACAGGCTACCGTAACAAGAACCCCAACAAGCGCGACCGTAACATCTTCAGCAAAGACGAGTTGGCAAGACTTTGGGCGCACGAGGCTAATCCTTACTGCCAAATCATTTTGATGCTGAATTACAATGCCTGCCGCATCTCGGAATTTCTCGATTTGAAGAAAGAGAATGTCCACCTGAAAGAACAGTACTTTGATGTAGTTGCTGCCAAAACCGAAAACGGCGTCCGCAAAGTGCCGATTGCCGACAAACTGCTGCCATTCTACGAAGCGTGGTTCGAGCGCTCTCCTTGCGAATATCTGCTCTGCACTACCGAGGGGCAGCACCTTGACTACTTCAACTACTGCGACACCTATTGGGATCCGCTGATGGAAGAATACGACATGAAGCACACGCCCCACGACACACGCCATACCTGCATTTCCATGATGGCCGATGCCGGGGTTGCTCCTACCATTCAAAAGAAGATTGCCGGTCATTCCGGCGCTATGAGCCTGACAGAGCGCGTGTACACCCACTTGGACATTCAGACACTCATTGATGGCATCAACATGATTTGTCCAGTGTAAGGCTTTCTTTTTTACAAATAAAAAGCAGGAGACATTCTCCTTGCGGAAAACATCTCCTGCGATAAGACTTATGGCGCTGTGG
>ERZ773115.2822-NODE-2822-length-12935-cov-3.775466_pt1 | contig 12935 bp, 7 predicted proteins | sample MGYA00511116_ERZ773115 | MGnify/ENA primary metagenome ERZ773115 (study PRJEB29015, sample SAMEA2737869) | human gut metagenome | biome: human gut; feature: human-associated habitat; material: faeces | place: China | collected 2012 ... | reverse complement strand
GCAAGTCCGAAGATAAGCCCTACCGTAGAACCGCTCCGGCTCTCTTGATAAGCCTCCCCCGTCCAACTATATCCGAAATTCGTACCCAGTGTATTCCGGACCAATCGCTCCATAGCCGCCATACCCTCCGACGAACTTATCCCCGGAGCCGGTATCGCCGTGAGTGCAGCCGATGAATACATATTGTACCGGCTTACTAAATTTAGTCCCATCGTCTCCTCGACCTGTGTAAACGAAGAAAACGGAACCATGCTACCGTCCCGGTTTCGCACGCTCAGTTTCATCACATCGTCGATATGAGCCCTCGCTCCGGCCTGAGCGCCCAACTTCACCTGATAGATACGGCCGAACTCCACGAAATCATTCACATAAGCCGATCCCATATAATACGACAAAGCCGAGAAAACACTGCTGAGAGTAAGCCCCTGCATCTCCACCTTATCGCGATCTATATTCAAGGTATATTGCGGGGTATTCCCTTGAAACATCGAGTTTATCTGCATCAAGGCCGGCTCGCTACCGATATTACCGATCAAAGCATTCGCTGCGGATTCCAATTCGCCCGCCCCCAAATTGCTGCGATCTTCGAGTTGCATTTCGAGACCGCCCGAAACACCCAGTCCGCTGATAGCCGGCGGATTGACGGCAAACACGATAGCCTCTTGCAAAACAGATGCATCCCGGTTCAGCCGCTCCACCACAGTAAACACGCTATGTTCTTTCCCCTTCCGGTCGTCCCAAGGTTTCAGCACCACGAAAAACGTTGCCGAATTGGACGAACTTCCGCCCTGTAACGCCGAAAAACCCACGATATTCAAGGCATTTTCCACTTCGGGGTACGACTGTATAATTCGATTCAAATCATCGCAAACCTTGCGGGTCCGTTCCATCGATGCGGCATTGGGCAACTGCACCGACACGATAAAATAACCTTGATCTTCCTGTGGAATAAACGAAGTCGGCCACTTGGCAAATCCATAGAAAGCAGCCAAAGCCAACACGATAAAAGCCGACAACGACACCAAAGGTTTACGCAACATCGAGCCGATAACTTTCACATATCCGTTCAACGTCGCTCCATATCCCTTATTAAACCACTTGTACAAGAAAAACGAAGGTTCGCGGGTCGGTTGGAGAAACAATGCGCACAAAGCCGGAGTAAACGTCAGCGAATTGAACCCGCTGAATACGGTAGCGACAGCGATCGTCAAAGCGAATTGTTTATACAGTTCTCCTGTGATACCACCGATAAAAGCTGTCGGGATAAACACGGCCAATAACACCAATACCACGCCGATAACCGGACTCGTAATCTCCTCCATGGCCTTCTCGACCGCCTCCTTGCGACTATACTTTCCCGTATCGATAAGCCGGGTCGAATTCTCGACCACTACGATCGCATCGTCCACCACGATAGCTATCGCCAAAACAAGGCCGAAGAGAGTAAGCGTATTGATAGAAAATCCCATCAACTTCATCACGGCAAATGTCGCGATAAGCGAAACCGGTATGGTCAGAGAAGGAATAATCATCGCCCTGAAATTTTGTAAGAAAATAAGAATGACCAGCATCACGATAAGAGAGGTCTCCACAAACGTAACCAATACCTCATCGATAGATGCACTCACGAATTGAGTCGTATCGAGCACCACCTTATATCGCACATCGTTCGGGAAATAACGGCTCAAATCCATCATCTTCGCTTTCACGGCTTTCGCCACATCGAGAGAATTAGACCCCGGCAACTGATAAATGGCGATAGCCGCCGTTTCCTTACCGTTAATAGTCGATGTCGTATGGTAAGTCGCACTTCCCAAATCTATGGTAGCGATGTCGCGCAACCTCAGATATTCCCCGCCGGGCAACGACTTGATGATGATCCGTCCGAACTCCTCCGGCGTAGAAAGGCGGCCTTTCGAAACCAATGTAAACTGGAAAGCCTCGTCCGTATCCGTAGGAGGTTGTCCCACACTACCGGCCGACACCTCCATATTTTGTGCCTGAATAGCCGAATAGACATCGGCCGGCGTAAGGCTCCGTATACGCATCAACTCCGGGTCGAGCCAGATACGCATGCTGTAATTATCGGCGCCGAACACCGTCACACCGCCTACTCCCGGCAAACGGGACAACTCGTCGGTAATGTTCAACTTGGCATAATTCGACAGATATAAACTGTTATACAATGGATTATCCGATTCCAACGCCAAGAACATGACGATGTTGGTAGACTGCTTCTTCGTGATAATTCCCTGTTGTATGACAGCCTCCGGTAAATTTCCCTGCGCTATGTTCACCCGGTTCTGTACCAACACGGTCGCCATATCTATATCGGTTCCCACCTCGAAAGTAACGGTCAGCGTATATTGCCCCGACGACGAAGACGACGAACTCATATAAATCATTCCGTCCACACCGTTCACCTGCTCCTCGATAGGTACACCTACCGTTTTCGCCACCGTCTCGGCACTCGCCCCGGGATATACAGCGGTCACCTGTACCGTAGGAGGTGTTATATCGGGAAACTGGGCGACCGGGAGCGTATAGATGGTAACCAATCCCACCAGCACCATAACAATGGCGATGACCGTAGCGAAAATAGGCCTGTTAATAAAAAATTTCGAAATCATACCCATTCATTTTTAGGAACCATTAATTCTTTTCCAAAACCGGACGAACCGGCATGCCCGCTCTCACTTTCAACAAAGCCTTCGTAACATAACGATCGGTCGGTGAAATCCCCTCGTCGATCACTCTCAAAGTATCGTTAACCAACTGTCCCGTCTCCACAGGGCGATATTCCACCACATTAGAATCGTTCACCACATACATATACTTGCCAAGTTGGTCCGTGGCAATAGAAGCATCCCTCACCAATATCGCATGCTCGCGGCTACCATACGGCAACCGGATAGAGATATACAAACCACTCTTCAACTCGCCGGCAGGATTATCCACCTCGGCCCGTATCGAAAGCGTACCCGTCGACAAGTCCACATTCGGCGACAAATAATCGAGTCTGCCGTAATAACTGCGGCTGGTAGGCTCCTGAAAAAGGATCTCCACACGATCGCTCGGTACGGAATGTTTACCTTTACTCTGGTTCAGCAACATTTTCAAATATTGATTATCCTCGATATTGAAATAGGCATACATTTTCTTATCCTGATAAATAGTCGCCAACTTCGTCGATTGCAAAGACCCGCTGATATAATTACCCACATCGTACAAATTGCGTGATATCCGGCCCTCGAACGGGGCTTTCACATAACAATACCCCAACTGTATGCGAGCCGTCGACAACGCAGCCTCGGCATTCCGAACAGAGGCCCTACTTTGTTCCAATTTCGACTCCGCCTGTATCAAATCGATCGTACTGATGGCATCGCTTTGCGCCGCCTCTTTCATTCGGGTGTAATTATTCTCTGCATAATCATACTGTGCCTGAGCCGTTTTCAACGCTGCCTCGGCCTGTTCCACGGCATCCTCGTATTGCGAAGGTTCGATAACGAAAAGCAACTGTCCCTTCTTTACGATCTCACCCGGTGTATAGGCCACCTGTTGCAGATATCCGTTCACACGAGCTACCAGATCGACGGTTTGTAGCGAAGTAAGGTAACCCGGATAACTCTTTATCAAAACCACCGAATCGACCGCCGGATAAGCCACCGATATTTCGGGCAGCCGAACATCGCCACTTTGCTTCTCCCCCTTTTTCGATTGGCAGGAAAAAAGCGAAAACAATACAGCCACAGCCACTATCGGCATATAAGAAAACAAACATCTCATAAAATATGAATTTTAATTTTAGGGTTGACTCGAATCTATCCAACCGCCACCCAGCGATTGATATAAAAGAATAAGCGCATTGATGGCGTTTCCCTGCGCCGACACATAAGAATTTTGATACGAAAGCAATGAGCGCTGCGCATCGAGTACATTTTGGAACCCCGACAAGCCTCGCTTATACAAGTCGAGCGAGAGCGACAACGTCTTTTCACCCTCGGCCACCAGCTCTTTCAACATTGCAATTTGTTTGACGATATGCGTATAACTGTTCATGGCATTCTCCACCTCTTGGACAGCCGTCAACACAGTTTGGTTATACTGCTCTATGCCGCTATCGAGTTGAGCCCTCGCCGATGCCAAAGCCTGTATGCGCTGTGTCCCTTGAAACAAAGGCCACGAGACCGTAGGAGCCAACTGATAGGTCATACTCCTCTTATTGAAAAAATGGCCCATATCTCTGGAAGCGAATCCGATACTGCCGTTCAAATACAATTTCGGCATAAAATCAGACTTGGCTGCACCCACCGAAGCCGCATACGATGCTACCGTCCGTTCGGCCTGCCTCACATCAGGACGGCGGCGGAGCAAATTCATGGGAATACCTATACCCACTAACCTCTGATAATCGGGCAACGGCTTTGTCGTCCGAAGCATCGGACGCAACTCATCGGGATACTTCCCCAACAAAATAGCGATAATATTGATCTGTTTCTCTATACCCGCTTCAAGAGACGGCAAAGAAGCCTTTGTATTGAAATAAACCGTCTTGGCTTGCGAAACGTCGAGTTGCGACGCCAATCCGGTCTCGTACCTCACCTCCGTAATGTGCAGGATACTCCGTTGCGATTGGATATTGCTCTCGGCCACGATATACTGTTGCTGATACGTGCGCAATGTCATATAAGCAGTCGCCACTTGGGCACACAGAGACACCATCGTCCCGTTATATTCGTCCCGGGAAGCACGAAACAACTCTTTCTTCGCTTTGGCCCTCTGACGTATCGAACCGAACAAATCGATTTCCCAACTCACCGACAAATCACCCGAAGCATATTGGGAGTAAGTGTTATCGGCAGCCTCTCGCCCCAGATAACCGCTATTACGGGTCTTCGTCCAACCGGCCGAAAAATTCACCGACGGATAGAAACCACTCTGTTCCATACGCCAAGCCGCTCTGGCCATACGTATGCGATCAGCGGCCGCCAACAAATTATGGTTACTGTCCACCGCCTCTTGAATCAACGTGTCGAGACAAGCATCGTTAAATCCACTCCACCATAAATCCTCAGGAGGCAACTGCTGCGAAAACAATGTATCGGGAGTCCACGCCTTCGGTATGTCGTCAGACAAATAACGAGTAGCCGGTTGCTGGGCATAAACAGCCCCTCCGCAAAGGAGAATCAATACCGATGCAACAAGCCGACTTCGAATAAAAAAAACTTTACACATAACGTTAAACAGTTTCTTAATTGATTTATATCGTTCAATCGAAACAAATTTTCGAGACAACGCCTTTTTCGATAATAAATTATAACGGTCGTAATTCGAAATAGTTTACAAAAATCCAAACTCCTGCCTCCTTCCGCCTTTATCGAACCTCTCCCACCTGTAAGAGAAAGCGGAAAACGCTTATCGAGTCACACCATAGAAAATCGACCTCCTCAAAGATTCAGTTCCGAATTTTCCTTCCTACGAAACAATTCGCTATCTTTATCAAAAAAATCGAATGATGACAAATGATAAATACACCCGTTTGGTAAAACTTCAAAAAGCATTCTTCAACGAACACATCACACGAGAAATTCCATTCCGGCTATGTGCTCTCGACCGCTTGGCCGAAGCTCTCGTTAGTCGGGAAAAACAACTCGGTGAAGCCCTGCATGCCGACTTGGGAAAATCTGCATTCGAAAGCTATGCCACCGAAATCGGATTCCTACTTCACGAAATACGGACGACAAAAAATCACTTGCAAAGCTGGGCTCGCGACCGACATCGTCCCACCCCCCTCTTTCTTTTCGGCTCGAAAAGTCGCATTCACTACGAGCCATACGGTTGTACACTCATCATTGCCCCGTGGAATTACCCGCTACAATTAGCTTTATCCCCCCTTATCGGAGCCATAGCGGCCGGTAACTGTGCCATCGTCAAACCATCGGGCGAAGCACCCCGTACGGCAGCCGCTCTGCAAGAACTTATCGACGAATGTTTCGAGGAAGAGTACATCGCCGTTACCGATGCCGATCGGGAAACCACCGAGCTACTCCTGCAAGAACGATTCGATTACATCTTCTACACAGGAAGTGTCGAATACGGGCGTCACGTCATGCAAGCCGCATCTCGCCACCTCACCCCCGTCACACTCGAACTGGGAGGAAAAAGTCCCTGTATCGTCGATGACGATGCCGATTTGAAAGCCGCCGCACGCCGCATCGTATGGGGCAAGTTCCTCAACTGCGGACAAACCTGCGTAGCCCCCGACTACCTCATGGTACATCGCAAAGTCCAAGACAAACTCACAGAACATATTCGTGACGAAATCACCCGTCAATACGGCGAAAATCCACAACAAAGCCCCGATTATCCCCGTATCGTCAATGCTCGGCATTTCGACCGCCTGTCGGCGCTCCTCTCGCACGGCACGATGCTTTGCGGAGGCACAAACGATCCCTCCGACCGATACATGGCCCCCACGCTGCTCACCGACATACCCCCGCAATCCCCCCTGCTCACCGACGAAATCTTCGGCCCCATACTCCCCGTACTCCCGTTCGACGACATCGACGACTGTGTCGAATACGTCAACGACAGGGAAAAACCCCTCGCCCTCTACTACTTTACCCGCAGCAAAAAACGGGCACGCTACATGATACAACACACCACATCGGGCGGAGCCTGTATCAACGACACCATCGTACAAACCGCCAACGGAAACCTCCCCTTCGGAGGAATCGGGAACAGCGGAATAGGAGCCTACCACGGCCGCGAAAGTTTCGAGACATTCAGTCATCGCCGCAGCATCGTCGACTCCTCCCTGTACCTCTATCCCAATTTCAAATTCCCGCCATATGCCGACAAACTCAAATGGCTTAAACGATTGATGAAATAACCCTCATATCCCGAAAAAGAAAAACGCAATCTCTCCTCCCATTGTGTCGCATTTCACCGAAATTAAGGCAAAAAAATACATCTCCCCCTCCTCCCCTGTGTTTTGTAGAGCAAAATATAGGGGAGGTGTCCGCAAGGACGGAGGGGTTAATAAAAACGGCGGCGCTTCTTGATTCGTTCTTCTCGTTGCTGAGAAGAATGAACAAATAACGCAAATTAGTGCAACCGAGACTATCTTTGGCAGGGAAAGAAAATTATTAGTATCCAACCTTCTCCCCCTGCCGTGCCCCGAAGCATTGCGGGGTGTGGTGCAAGAAAATATAGGGGAGAACTGAGGAGCGTAGCGACGAGGAGAGGGGTTAAAAACACCCGTAGTGAAAGTAATAGAGGTAAACCTCCTCTCCCCCTGTGTCGTGCAACGATATAAAGGGAGTGTCCAAAGGACGGAGGGGGTTGAAAAAAAGAGGTTAATAAAAAAGAGGTGATAATTCCGGGTTCATTCTTCTCGCTATTGAGAAAAATAAACGAATAGAAAGTATAATCATGCCATAATTCCACTATCCCACTATCCTACCTTCGCAAAAAAATCAAACGAGCGATGATAGATACAAGATTCGAAACAACCATAGACCTGAGAGGTGAAATCGAGAACTACCGACAAGTAGCGCTCATCAAATACTACAAGATTCTCCTCGAACTCGACCCCCGCCGGGACAGGCTGACCATGCTCGCCGTCATTCGTTGTATCGACAAGCTCGAAAGACATTCCCAAGAACGAAAACGACCCCGAAACGACAAGAAGAAAATGCTGGCCGAAGGAACTCTCGCTTGGCACTATCAAAAACGCAACCAACTCTTCCGAAAAGCCGGACTATACGACATCGAGTCCACTCAGTTTCTCGTCGACCACGAAGAAATCTTCGACACACACGAGGAACGGGAAGAGCGCGAACGTTTCGAAGCCTGCCGTCGGGAAGCCCTCAGGAGGAAAACCGAAACGCACGAGGCCGAAGAAAAAGAATCCGTGCAACCGGCCTCCGCTCACGAAGCCGATAAGGACCTGCAAGAAGACTACACGACAGCCGGGTCCGGAATCCCGGCACACACCCCGCAGCCCTTATCGCCCCTATCCGGGAGCATCTGGTGCGGCGCTCCCGCCGGTAATCCCATTGGCGAACCTGCCCCCGGATTCCATCGATCCTCCTTCGATTGCAACAGACGGGAATAAATCCGACGGGTGGAGGGTGAACCCACTCAATCCGTTCCGATGAGTAAAACAATGGGAACTACCTTTCGCCACCGATCCGATGTAAATAGGAGAGAAAAGTTTTATAAACCCCTTCAATAAAATCCGATCGGCTCTCTCACCAGCCTAATAAGTTAAAAAAATAAAACATACTTTCAAATATTCGACACACTCTATTTCAAATCTACGAAAACTTCGTAGATTTGCGAAACAATCGTAATAACGCATGGAAAAACTGACACATCAAGAAGAAGAAATAATGCTCGTCATCTGGAAAAAGAAAAGAGGCATTATCAAAGATTTCCTAGAACAGCTGCCCGAACCGCAACCGCCTTACACGACAGTCGCTTCGATTGTCAAAAATTTGGAGAAAAAAGGATTTCTGTCAAGCGAGAAAATAGGCAATACCTATTTATATATTCCACGAATAACCCAAACCGAGTATAAGAAAAAATTCTTATCGGGAATCGTAAAAAGCTATTTTTCAAATTCCTATAAAGAGATGGTCACATTCTTCGCCCACGAACAAAAACTCTCGGAAGAAGATTTGCGGCAAATCATCGAAATGATTGAACGAGGTAAAAGCTAACCCATAAAAAACTGAAAACATGGCTTTCTTACTATATCTACTACAAATAAACATAGCACTAAGTCTATTATATTTATGCTATAAAGTTCTATTCTCGCAAAATACATTTTTCGGGTTAAGAAGGCTCATACTCATCAGTATCGTGTTATTCTCCACGACCTACCCGTGGTACAACATTCCCGACATCGACCCTATTATTCCGGCCCATCTGCAAATTACACTTCCCGAAGTACTTTACAGCATGGGAGAAACAGTCCCCCAGAAAGCCTTTGACATATACCCGTTGATAGCTTATCTATACGGAGGAATATGCTCGCTATTCTTGTTACGCATGTTTTTGAGAATAGCTTCGATAATAAAACTGCGGGCAAATGGAAAGCTCCGTATCATCGGGAAGAGCCATATAGTCATCTGCGACGAAAACATACAACCCTGTTCCTTCTTCCGATGGATACTTCTTCCTCATTCCATTTTGCAAAATAAAAACACGCTCACAAGAATCCTCCGACACGAAAATACACACATACGACAATTACATACCATAGATGTCCTATTAGGCGAAAGTATGGCAGCATTATGTTGGATAAATCCGTTAAGCTGGTTATTGCTGAAAGAAATCAGACTGAATCTCGAATATATGGCCGACAAGGCTGCGATTCCCGACGAACAAGAAAAAAAGACATACCAATACCTGTTACTCGACATTTCACGATCGAATAACGAACTCCCTTCCGCAATACCGTTCAATTACTCTTTTTTGAAAACCCGCATTCGCATGATTAACCGGAAGCGATCACAAACGACATCTGTATTCAAATATCTGCTGATACTACCCCTTTTCTTGGCTATCGTAACTGCCAACCAATGCTGTACAGACCAACAACCGCTTCAATCCGAAATTGAAAAAGTATTCCCCAAACCCTCGGAAGTTCAAACGAAAGATAGCTCGACAACCGCTTCCGAAACATCGGAAACTCCCCTCGAAGTCGCGGAAATCATGCCCGAATTTCCCGGCGGAACCGAAGCGTTGCTCTCTTTTATCAAAGACAACCTCGAATACCCGCAAAAAGCTATCGACGAACAAACCGAAGGGCGGGTAATCGTACAATTCGTTATCGATAAAACCGGGAAAGTATCGAGCTCCGAAGTCATTAGAGGCGTAACCTCGGAACTTGACCAAGCTGCGTTGGACATCGTCTCGGCACTCCCCGACTGGAAACCGGGCGAACAAGACGGACAAAAAGTAAATGTGAAATACACACTGCCCGTAGTCTTTAAGTTGAAATAACGAGAATGCCGATACAATAGATTTATCTCTGAAAATACGATACGGTTCGAGGGGAAAACCCCGTTCGTTCGAGTTTTCCCCTCGAACCGTACATAACTTTTGCACAATATACCCCCTTTCCGCTTATGAAAAAATTACTTTGCTTTATCGGTCTTTTTCTGGCTCTATTCGCCTTGAAAAGTCATGCCGGTATTCCCGGCGGAACCATACCATTTATCTTTGACAGTCATTTATATCTTCAAGTAAGGCTGAACGACACCATTCCCGTCACTGTTATCTACGATACGGGCTCCGACTTTCTATACCTCGATGAAGATTATTTGAAACTGAATAATCTGCAAAATGCTTTCGGGAAAAAAGGAACAGCAAGAATGGGAGGTGCAGGTAACAACGAGCCCCAATCCGTCGACATCTTCATCGAACCTATTAAAATCCACTGTGGAGAATTAAATTATCAAAACAAGATAACCCCGGTCATTAAATTGCGTGATATTCTTGGAAAGCACACCGATGGCTTGCTGGGCAATACCCACCTGTTAAATATGCCTTTGGAGATTAATTTCAGTGAAAGCTACATCAAGCAATTAAAAGAACCGCTCCCGGCCGACTCGCTTGACCGTTACCACAAACTTGAAGCTCGATTCAAAGAAAACCGCATCGATGTGAAAGCCAATCTGCAAATCGATTCCGCAAATACGGTAGAAGGCTGGTTTAGAATGGATTTAGGGAGTGGCTCCACCATCACTCTTTCAAATGAAACGACATCTGCGTTAAACCTTGCCGGCGTACGCAAAGCCTACTTCGAAACACAGGCCGGGGGAATAGGAGGAAGTTCCGAGGAATTTGAATTAAGAGCCGAAAAATTCTGTATGGTCGATACGCTCGAAAATCTTGTAATAGACTGCTCCCTCAATAAGAAAGGAGCATTATCATCGGGCAGGCCCTATGTGGGCATCATCGGCAATGAAATCTGGTCGCTCTACGACATTATTTTGGATCCCGTTCATTCCTCCGTATGGGTAAAACGAAACAATAATGAAGGCTCCTATTCCCGATCTTCCATCACGCATATGGCCGTTATCGACCGTACGGACATTTGCGACGGTTGGATTATCAACGGCCTTTATAAAGGTGGAATCGCAGAACAGGCCGGTATTGAAATCGGAGACATAATTATAGCGATAAACGACCGGCCCGTTAAAGAAATAACTTGGGAAGAACAGCGAAAAGGGTTAGGTCTCAACGGCAAGACAGAATACACGATAAAGAAAAGAAACGGTGAAATAGTCACTTGCGTCCTATACATTCGTAATCCAATCATCTGACCTGTAAGGTTGCGGAAAACAGCCTGTTCTTTTCATTCGATATAGAAATTCAAATGCACGGCACAAGAACAAAACGAGGAACAGTAGAACAAAATTATTAAATCTGCAATGAATAGAGAGCAACTCTTAAACTCCTCCCTTACCATGCCCCGTAGCATGGCGGGTTATCTTTGTTCTCACTATCGAAGATATTCTAAAACTCCTCCTCTGTGTTTTGCACAGCAAAATATAGGGGAGGTGTCCGAAGGACGGAGGGGTTAGAAAAATATCGACAGTGACAGTAACAAAATCAAGTATCACCCTCTCCCCCTACCTGTCCCGTAGCATGGCGGGGTATCACACTGCGATATAGAGGGAGCAGGTTTAATGCCTTTCGGCCCGCGAAGCATCTATCCGCAACAAAACGAACAACAAAATGGTAAATCCCCACAGCGACGACCCCCCATAACTGAAAAAAGGCAAAGGTATACCGATAACAGGGCACAATCCTATGACCATACCGATATTCACCGCCAAATGAAAAAACAATATCGAGACCACACAATAAGCATATACCCTTCCAAAAGCAGAATGCTGCCGTTCTCCGATAGCTATAAGTCTGAATATAAGCGTGACAAAAAGAACAATCACACCCACGGCTCCCCAAAAGCCCTCCTCCTCTCCAATGGTACAAAAGATAAAGTCGGTATCTTGCTCCGGCACATATTTCAATTTCGTTTGAGTCCCATTCAGAAAACCTTTCCCCCAAAAGCCCCCCGAACCGATGGCGATTTTCGACTGGTTCACATTATATCCTGCACCGCGCAAGTCCTCCTCCATGCCCAGTGTCACTTTAATCCGTTTCTGCTGATGAGACTCCAACACTTCATTAAAGGCATAATCCACAGAAAACAGGAAAACGACCGATACGACGGCCGTTGCCAATATAGTAAGAATCCTCAACGAACGAGTCGAGAAGTAAAGAAGCACCAGATAAACGATGACGGCGGCCGTAGTCCCCATACAAACATACAAGAGATTAACCGGTACATCGAAATACATCAAAATGCCACATACCGCTCCTACCGCCAAATAACCAAGCATCAAATAACGAGCCGCACGATTGTTTCTCTGATAGAATAACAACATTCCGACCACCACCAAAAGAATAAGTACGAAAACCAACACTTCTCCGGCAGGAATCTCCCCCCATAATACACTCGAATATTTGACGGCAACCACAAAATAGACCACGGCGCAAAGACCATAGAAAAGGAACAATCCCGATAATCCTTCCCGATACAGAACAAATATCAACGATGCGAAAACCAACGCCGAACCGGTCTCCTTTTGAGCGATAATCAAAACAATAGGCAACAATATGATAAAAACCGCACGGAATAAATCCCGTCTGTTTTTCAAAGAAAACCCATACGTCCCGAAAGACCGGGCCAAAGCAAGAGCCGTGGCAAACTTAGCGAACTCGGCCGGTTGTAAACTGACAGGCCCCAACACCAACCACGAACGGGATCCTTTTATATCGGGGGCTAAAAATATGGTGGCGATAAGCAAAAGTATGATAATCCCGTAGAATAGATAAGCATAAGTTTCATA
>ERZ773115.2819-NODE-2819-length-12949-cov-4.406235_pt1 | contig 12949 bp, 5 predicted proteins | sample MGYA00511116_ERZ773115 | MGnify/ENA primary metagenome ERZ773115 (study PRJEB29015, sample SAMEA2737869) | human gut metagenome | biome: human gut; feature: human-associated habitat; material: faeces | place: China | collected 2012 ... | reverse complement strand
AAAGTGCCCGGTATAAAGCAAAAAGATGCGAAGGTTGCCCTTTGCGTGGCAGTTGTTTTAAAGCTCGGGGGAACCGTATTATAGAAGTCAACCACCGATTAAATCAATACAAACGGCAGGCACGGGAAAGGTTGCTCTCAGAAGAAGGTATCAAGCATAGAGGCAGGAGGTGTATAGAACCAGAAGCTGTGTTTGGACAAATGAAATACAACATGGCATACAGAAGATTCCGGCATGTGGGAGAAGACAAGGTTACAATGGACTTTGCTTTCTTTGCTATAGCCTTTAATATCAAAAAAATGTGTGCTAAACTGATAAAAGAAGGAAAGGGGCTCATTACAGTTGCCAAATATATGTTTATGGGACTATTTATAACCCGATATAATTGGAATATAGCAACTTGTTGCCAAATGCATGAGGAAAAAGTAGCATAGCCAAAAGAAAATATAGCAGAACTTAAAATATAAAAGAGGTTGTGCCAACGTTTTGACACAACCTCTTTCTTATTTGTTTTAATCTCAAAATCAATGATATATGGAAGATAAATTAGTTACTTTGGCAATCTTAACGTACGCGAAAGCTCAAATATTGAAGAATGTTCTTGAAAATGAAGGTATTGAGACTTATATCCACAATGTAAACCAGATACAACCAGTTGTTTCTTCTGGTGTACGTGTGCGTATTAAGGAGAGTGACTTACCCCATGCTCTGAAAATTACTGAAAGTTCTGCATGGTTATCTGAAGAGGTAGTGGGGGGGAAGTCACCTAAACTGGAGAAGATTAGTAATAAAGTGCTAATTCCAGTGGATTTTTCCAATTATTCTTTGAAGGCTTGCGAGTTCGGTTTCAATTTCGCTCAGAATATAGGTGCAGAAGTTGTTTTGCTACATGTTTATTTTACTCCTATATATGCAACTTCTTTGCCATACGGAGATGTATTTAACTATCAGCTAAGTGATGAGGAGAATGTAAGGAGTATCTTACAAAAAGTTCATGCTGATTTGAATGAATTATCTGATAAAGTAAAAGAGAAGGTAGCTTCCGGCGAGTTTCCAGATATTAAATATACTTGTGTTTTGCGTGAAGGTATTCCTGAAGAAGAGGTACTCCGCTATACCAAGGAATATCGGCCACGCATTATCATAATGGGAACTCGTGGTAGAAATCAGAAGGATATTGATTTGATTGGCAGTGTAACAGCTGAAGTGATTGAACGTAGCCGTGTACCGGTATTGGCCATTCCTGAAAATACTCCATTCAAGCAATTTTCTGAGGCTAAGCGTATTGCATTTATTACTAATTTTGATCAACGTGATTTAATAGCTTTTGATTCGCTAATAAATAATCTGAAATCATTTAAGTTTTCAGTGTCTCTGATACATCTTTCTGATGTTCAGAATACATGGAATGAAATAAAACTGGCTGGTATTAAGGAATATTTTCAAAAACAATATCCACAATTGGAAATATACTATGATGTGGTAAAGAACGATAATCTGCTTAGTAGTTTAGACAGTTATATCAAAAGTAATCATATTGATATTATAACATTAACTTCTTATAAAAGAAATATATTTTCGCGCTTATTTAATCCTGGTATTGCCAGAAAGATGATTTTCCATTCTGATACACCATTGTTGGTAATTTACGGAAGACCGAATACGTAGGTGTTGAATTGGATATATATAGTTTGATCAATATCAGGATTATGTTTAATATAATGCCGGGATAATTTAATCTAATTTTAGTTCTTCTTCTCTCTCACTTAAGAAATAATATTCTTTACTTTCTTTCAGAATAATAAAAGCCTAATTAAATTATTAATTAGGCTTTTATTATTCTGAAAGAAAGTATTACATCAACTTTTCAATTTCTTCGAATTCAGGGCCCATCTGCAAATTATAATACACTCTATATAGACCATTTAACCATAAATCTTTTTGATCAGGTTTCAGTTCTCTTGCCTTTTCATAATAAGGTTTTGCCTTTTCATAGAAAGTCTTCAGAGTAGCTTGGTCTTCTTTATACTTAGGATCATTAATATCTGTAGTTGCTTTTTCTGAGAAATCTTGTGCTTGTAAGCAGTAAATTAAACCTAAATTAGAGTATGCTTCTGCATAATTAGGATCTACTTCTATAGTTTTCTTATAGAATTCAATAGCTTTATCATAGTCCTTCATATTGTGATAAAGGTAGCCTTTTACATACAAATAGAATGTATTGTTAGGATCTTTAGCCAACATATCATCAGCAAACTGCATAGCCTCGTCATATTTGTTGTTATTGCTATAATAATCAATCAAATGACCGAAGAAGAATGAATGTTCAGGATATTTCTGGATACCTTCTTTCAAAGAAGCAATCCATTTAACAGTATCACCTTCGGCTTTCAATGCAGTAGAGATAAATTCCATAGCGTATTTCCCAACTTCTTTATCGTCTTGTGCATAAGGAGCATACTTCAAAATACTAGGATAATCTTCCATCTTAGCAGCTGCTAAACTTGCATAATATGCTATTTGAGGTAATACAGTATCTGTTTGTAACAGATTTTCCTTTTCAAACATCGGGTTGATAGCAATATCAATGTAGGTTGCAAAGAAATCCAACGCTTTTTTATTGTCTTCCTTGGCTGCATCGCCTTCTTTTTGTGAGGCCAAATTAAAGAATTGGATGCCGCCATTGATCAGATTACCGCGTTCTGCTAAAATTGTAGCAGAATTAGATTTTCTATATTTATTCTTGATTTTGCCCTTTTCATTGGGAATTTGTGCTAATTCGTCACATTTGAAGTAGAATTTACACATGTTTAATGCACTATTATATACCTGAAGAGTGTCATAAGGTTTTCTCAGATAGGCATTTTCCATTTCTTTCTCACTTCTTTTTCTTTGGATAAGACCTGCTACATCCCACGTTTCGGCATTGTCCTTTGTTTCGGGATTAGTTAAAGCTTGATTTATCAGTTCCTCTGCTTTGGCAAAGTCAGGATTTACTCCGTTAGCAATACTTTTAGCCTCTTTTACGTTCTTTTCTTGGGCGAAAGTAAAACTTGCGGCAAGTAGTAAAACCATTGAAAATAATACTCTTTTCATGATTGTAGAAAATTTAAATTAATATTATGTCTATTCTTCATTTTCACTGTTTACCTCGTTCTGAGGGCTTTCAAGGGTATTTTCTTCCCCCTCCTCTATAAGTTCCTCTTCATTTTCTGAAGTGACTTTACATACAGAGCCAATTTCGTCATTACGTTTCTCAAGGTTGATTAGGCGTACACCTTGTGTAGCACGTCCCATGATACGAACATCGGCAACTTTCAGACGGATGGTAATACCGGATTTATTAATAATCATCAAGTCATTTTCATCTGTAACAGACTTGATCGTTACTAATTTACCCGTTTTATCGGTGATATTCATTGTTTTCACACCTTTACCTCCACGATTGGTTTTGCGATAATCTTCAATATCCGAACGTTTGCCATATCCTTGTTCCGATACAACCATAATTGTTTCCGCCTCAGGATCTTTGATGCATATCATACCTACTACTTCGTCTTGACCGTCCTCATCCAATGTCATGCCACGTACACCGGTGGCAGTACGTCCCATAACACGCACAGCACTTTCATGGAAACGAATGGCACGTCCGTTACGGTTGGCAATGATGATTTCATTGTCGCCGTTTGTCATACGCACTTCGATTACACGGTCGTCTTCACGGATAGTGATAGCATTTACACCATTTTGGCGAGGGCGTGAATACTGCTCAAGCAATGTTTTCTTAATGACACCATTTTTGGTACAGAACAATACATAATGGCTGTTGATAAACTCTTGGTCGTTCAGGTTCTTCACGCGCAAATAGGCGTTTACAGCATCGTCAGAGTCGATATTCAACAAATTCTGGATGGCACGACCTTTCGAATTCTTAGTACCTTCGGGGATTTCGTATACCTTCAGCCAGTAACACTTACCTTTCTGTGTAAAGAACATCATGGTATTATGCATGGTTGCAGGATAAATATGCTCTACAAAGTCTGCATCGCGGGTTTCGGTACCTTTGGAGCCTACCCCACCACGGTTTTGCGCACGGAATTCGCTCAGCGGTGTACGCTTGATGTATCCCATGTGTGAGATGGTGATAATCATTTCATCATCTGCATAGAAGTCTTCCGGATTGAATTCTTCTGATGAGTAGACGATTTCTGAGCGACGTTCGTCACCATACTTCTCTTTTACTTCAATCAGTTCATCTTTAATGACTTTGCGGCAGAGTTCGTCATTGACAAGGATCTCTTCCAAATAAGCAATCTGCTTCTGAATTTCCTCATATTCGGCGTGCAGTTGGTCTTGCATCAGGCCTGTGAGCTGGCGCAAACGCATTTCAACAATAGCACGTGACTGAATTTCACTGAGTTGGAATCGCTCCATCAAACCAGATATCGCATCATTCGGTGTTTTAGCAGCACGGATAATCTTAATTACTTCGTCGATATTATCAGATGCAATGATTAATCCTTCCAGAATATGTGCACGTTCTTTGGCCTTGCGCAAATCGTACTGAGTACGGCGGATGACTACGTCGCGTCTGTGCTCAACGAAGTATTTTATCAAATCTTTTAGATTCAACAGACGTGGACGGCCATGTACCAATGCAACATTGTTCACACCAAAAGATGTCTGCAGCATTGTCATCTTGTAGAGCTTGTTGAGTACAACGCTGGCATTTGCATCACGTTTTACATCAATAACGATACGCATACCTTCACGGTCGGATTCGTCATTAGCATTGGCAATACCTTCAATTTTCTTTTCGTTGGCCAAATCGGCTATATTCTTAATCAATTCAGCTTTGTTGACGCCATAGGGAATTTCTGTCACAACGATTTTATCGTGCGTCGAACCAGTCTCAATTTCGGCTCTAGCACGCATTATGACACGTCCGCGTCCCGTGAGATAGGCTTCGCGAACACCGTTCATACCGTATATATAGCCTCCGGTCGGGAAGTCGGGAGCTTTAACATACGTCATCAACTCTTCTATATCGATGTCATTATTTTCGATGTATGCAATACAAGCGTCAATAACCTCAGATAGATTATGAGTCGGCATATTGGTAGCCATACCTACAGCAATACCAGATGCACCATTTACCAAAAGATTTGGAATACGGGCCGGCATGACGGTAGGCTCTTGCAAAGAGTCATCGAAATTGTTCTGCATGTCAACAGTCTCTTTCTCAAGGTCTGTCATCATGTCTTCACCAATTTTTCGCAAACGGCACTCGGTATAACGCATGGCAGCAGCGCTGTCACCGTCTACTGAACCGTAATTACCTTGTCCGTCTACCAACATGTAACGCATTGCCCAAGGCTGAGCCATACGTACAAGAGCTCCGTAAACGGACGAGTCGCCATGAGGGTGATATTTACCTAATACTTCACCTACAACTCTGGCTGATTTTTTATAAGGTTTGTCGGAGGTATTTCCTAATCCCATCATTCCGAAAAGAATTCTTCGGTGAACGGGTTTAAAACCATCTCTAACATCCGGAAGGGCACGTGAGACAATGACCGACATAGAGTAGTCAATGTACGATGACTTCATTTCCTCCTCGATGTTAATCTTTATAATTCTGTCTTGTTCAAGCATTTAAAAAGATTATTAATTATACATTTTCGGGTTCGTGAAAAACCACGCTAAAGTACTGCTTTTTTACGATATACAAAAGTTTTCCTCCATAAACTTTGTTGCCTGCAACATAAATATGGAAGTACTCCCTCCCTTCCTCACCAAATTGCTATTAATATATAAGGTATAAAGTGGAAAAACAGATTTGAAATTTGTGGCACGGGATTTGTATACTATTAAATCAGTTAAATATGATACGTTGAATTAATAAATGCGTATCTTTGTCGTGGATAACCTTTTTAATTGAGGAGAATTATAAAATATGAACAATCAATTTTCACAAAGAGTTTCAGACATAATTACTTATAGCAAGGAAGAAGCCAATCGATTGAGAAATCGTTATATTGGTCCGGAACACCTTCTGCTCGGCATGTTGCGTGATGGCGGAGGAAAAGCTATTGAAATATTGTTGAAACTTGATATAGATTTAAAACGAGTAAAAAGTCGCCTGGAGGGTTTCCTGAAAGATGCCGAGGACGATACTCTCTTGCCGGACGCTGAAGTGCCCTTGTCCCCGATGACGGCTAAGATATTGAAGATGTGTATGCTTGAAGCGCGTTTGCTGAAAAGTGCAACTGCCGATACGGAACATGTATTGCTGGCTATCTTGAAAGACGGAGACAATCTTGCTGCAACTGTTTTGGAAGAACACCGGGTGGATTATCAGGCTGTATTTGAACAGCTTTCGATGAAATCGACCAATCCGAATGCGGGAATGGGATTCACCGAGGATGATGAAGAGGATGAAGAAGATATGAATATGTCCCGCTCCTCCCGTACTGGGGGAGCTGGTTCGGCTTCGGCTGCACAGACTGCATCCAGAAAGCCGTCCAATGATACCCCCGTGCTGGACAATTTCGGCGTAGACATGACCCGGGCTGCCGAAGAAGGCAAGCTGGACCCGGTTGTGGGTCGCGAACGCGAGATTGAACGTCTGGCGCAAATCTTGAGCCGCCGTAAGAAGAACAATCCGGTGCTTATCGGTGAACCTGGAGTCGGAAAATCTGCCATCGTAGAGGGTTTGGCATTGCGTATTGTGCAAAAGAAAGTTTCGCGCATTTTGTTTGAAAAGCGCGTGGTGATGCTTGATATGGCCTCTGTGGTGGCGGGAACAAAATACCGTGGTCAGTTTGAGGAACGTATCCGCTCCATTATCAACGAGTTGCAGAAAAATCCGAATGTCATCCTTTTCATCGATGAAATCCATACGATTGTAGGTGCCGGTGCTGCTGCCGGTTCCATGGATGCTGCCAATATGTTGAAACCGGCTTTGGCGCGTGGTGAAATCCAGTGTATTGGAGCTACCACTCTCGATGAATACAGAAAGAATATCGAGAAAGACGGTGCTTTGGAACGTCGTTTCCAAAAGGTGATTGTAGAGCCTACCACAGCTGAAGAAACGCTTCAGATATTGAAGAATATCAAGGAGAAGTATGAAGACCATCATAACGTGAGCTACACGGATGAAGCCCTGGAAGCATGTGTCAAGTTGTCAGCACGCTATATAACCGACCGCAACTTTCCGGATAAAGCTATTGATGCTTTGGACGAAGCGGGTTCGCGTGTGCATTTGACGAATATTAATGTTCCGAAAGAAATTGAGGAGCAGGAAAAGCTGATTGAAGAGGCACGTGGCTTGAAGGCTGAAGCTGTAAAATCACAGAATTTTGAGCTGGCTGCCAGCTACCGTGACCGTGAGAAGGAACTTTCTGTCCGCTTGGAGGAGATGAAGGTCGAGTGGGAAGCCCGTTTGAAGGATGACCGCCAAACGGTAGGCGAAGAGGAAATAGCCAATGTTATTTCGATGATGTCCGGTGTACCCGTACAGCGCATGGCGCAGGCAGAAGGACTTAAACTGGCCGGAATGAAGGAAGAACTACAGGCGAAGGTGATAGCTCAAGATGCTGCGATAGAGAAACTTACCAAAGCAATCTTGCGTAGCCGTGTAGGGTTGAAAGACCCGAACCATCCCATCGGAACTTTTATGTTCCTTGGCCCTACTGGTGTGGGTAAGACGCATTTGGCAAAGCAATTGGCAAAATATATGTTTGGCTCTGCCGATGCCTTGATACGTATCGATATGAGCGAGTATATGGAGAAATACACCGTATCTCGTATGATTGGTGCCGCTCCGGGATATGTGGGCTATGAGGAAGGCGGCCAGTTGACTGAAAAGGTTCGTCGCAAGCCGTATTCCATTGTCTTGCTGGATGAGATTGAGAAAGCTCATCCGGATGTGTTCAACATCTTGCTTCAGGTACTGGATGAAGGTCGTTTGACTGACAATTATGGCAGAACCATTGATTTCAAGAATACGGTTATCATTATGACCTCCAATATCGGTACGCGACAGTTGAAGGAATTTGGCCGTGGCGTAGGTTTTACGGCGCAAAACCGCACGGATGACAATGAACATTCACGCAGCGTGATACAAAAGGCTCTGAACAAGACCTTTGCTCCTGAATTTTTGAATCGTTTGGATGAAATCATTACTTTCGACCAGCTCTCCTTGGAGGCCATCACAAAGATTGTGGACATTGAGCTGAAAGGCTTGTACGAACGGGTTGAAGCAATTGGTTACAAGCTGGTTGTGGAGGATGATGCAAAGACATTCCTTGCTTCGAAAGGGTACGATGTACAGTTTGGTGCGCGTCCATTGAAGCGTGCTATTCAGAACCACTTGGAGGATGGACTTTCCGAGCTGATAGTGGCGGCGGAGTTACAGCCGGGTGATACGGTAAACGTATCAGTAGACAAAGAAAAAGACGAGTTGAGCATCAAGAAGGCATAAGCTGTTCTTTATAAAAACCGTCAAAATGTCAGTCCTTATGGGCTGGCATTTTTTTTGTGCTATATCTGCCGGAATAATTAAAAATATAAATCTAAAAAATATAAATGTAGTATGCAAAAAGGTAATATTGGGGTAACTACTGAGAATATCTTCCCCGTCATTAAAAAGTTCTTGTATAGTGATCATGAAATTTTTCTCCGTGAGTTGGTTTCTAACGCGGTTGATGCTACACAGAAGCTGAAAACACTCTCCTCTATCGGTGAGTTCAAGGGTGAAGTTGGCGATTTAACCGTACGTGTTTCGCTGGGAAAAGATACCATTACAGTGTCCGACCATGGTATAGGTCTTACGGCTGAAGAAATAGACAAGTATATTAACCAGATAGCTTTCTCTGGCGCCAATGACTTCCTTGAGAAATATAAAAACGATGCCAACGCCATCATCGGCCATTTCGGATTGGGTTTCTATTCGGCTTTTATGGTTGCCAAGAAAGTCGAAATCATCACTAAATCCTATCGGGAAGGCACCCAGGCTGTAAAGTGGACATGCGATGGCAGTCCGGAGTTTACGATTGAAGACACTGATAAGGCAGAACGTGGTACGGATATCGTTCTTTACATAGACGATGACTGCAAGGAATTCCTTGAAGAAGCACGCATCTCCTCTTTGTTGAAGAAGTATTGCAGTTTCCTCCCTATTCCGGTTGCATTCGGCAAGAAGAAAGAATGGAAAGACGGCAAGCAGGTTGAAACTGCCGAGGATAATATCATCAATGATTCCAACCCGTTGTGGACGCTGAAACCCAGCGAATTGAAAGATGAAGATTATAAGAAGTTCTACCGTGACCTTTATCCTATGTCCGACGAACCTTTATTCTGGATTCATCTGAATGTGGATTATCCGTTCCACCTTACCGGTATTCTGTACTTCCCTAAAGTGAAAAGCAACATTGAGTTGAACAAGAATAAGATTCAGCTCTACTGTAACCAGGTATATGTAACGGATTCGGTGGAAGGTATTGTTCCTGATTTCTTGACCCTGCTGCATGGTGTGCTCGATTCACCGGACATTCCATTGAACGTTTCCCGTTCTTATCTGCAGAGCGATGCCAACGTGAAGAAGATTTCTACATATATCACGAAGAAGGTGTCAGACCGTTTGCAGTCTATCTTCAAGAATGACCGTAAACAGTTTGAGGAAAAGTGGAATGACTTGAAAATCTTCATCAACTACGGAATGCTTACGCAGGAAGATTTCTATGATAGAGCCAAGGATTTTGCCCTTTTCACCGATACAGACAGCAAATATTATACTTTCGAAGAGTATAAGACGTTGATTAAAGATAACCAGACGGATAAGGATGGAAATCTGATTTATCTGTATGCCAACAATAAAGATGAACAATACAGCTATATAGAGGCCGCTACGAATAAAGGATACAATGTGCTGTTGATGGATGGACAGCTGGACATTGCGGTGGTGAGCATGTTGGAACAGAAGTTCGAAAAGGTTCGCTTCACTCGTGTAGACAGCGATATTATTGATAATCTGATTGTCAAGGAAGACAAGAAGAATGAAGCGTTGGAAGCCGGCAAGCAGGAAGTTCTTTCTTCCATCTTCAAGAGCCAGTTGCCCAAGATGGATAAGACGGAGTTCAACATCACGGCGCAGGCTTTGGGCGAAAACGCCACTCCTATCATGATAACTCAGAGCGAGTACATGCGCCGTATGAAGGAAATGGCCAATATTCAGGCTGGAATGAGCTTCTATGGCGAAATGCCGGATATGTTTAACCTAGTATTGAATTCAGACCATAAGCTGGTAAAAGAAGTTCTGGCAGATGAAGATAAGGAATGTGCTGCTGCCGTTGCTCCGGTTCAGGCAGAGATGGATGAAGTGAACAAGCAGCGTACTGACCTGAAAAAGAAGCAGGAAGGCAAGAAAGATGAGGATATACCGACTGCCGAAAAAGATAAGGTAAGTGAGCTGGATAAGAAGTGGAATGAACTGAAAACGCAGAAAGAAGGTGTCTTTGCCGATTATGCAGCCAAGAATAAGGTTGTCCGTCAGCTGATAGATTTGGCACTGTTGCAGAATGGTATGTTGAAAGGTGAAGCTTTGAACAACTTTGTCAAGAGAAGCATTGACCTGATAAAATAAGTCCCTTTAAATTTGCATTTAATATATGCAAGGGTATTGTGATTCTTCAGAGTCGCAATACCCTTTTTTATTCATTTTCACCAATTATAAAGTGATTTTCTCCGTTGAATACGGCATTTTTAGAAACTATTGTTTATATTTGGGGCAATGAACATTTATCTTACTCGGAATCGCATAGTTATGAAAAGAGTTTTATTGTTTTTGTCGTTTCTTCTATGTACCTTTGTTTTACAAGCTCAGAAAGTGGGGCTTGTATTGAGTGGCGGTGGAGCAAAAGGCATGACTCATATTGGCATTATCCGGGCTTTGGAAGAGAATAATATCCCCATTGATTATATAACCGGAACCTCTATGGGAGCTATCATCGGTTCGCTGTATGCTATGGGGTATTCTCCGGACGATATGGAGGCGCTCTTGCGCTCTCCCGACTTTAAGCGTTGGTATTCGGGTAAAGTGGAGCCCAAATACGAGTATTATTTTAAAAAGAATCGTCCTTCACCGGAATTTTTCAATATCCGTTTCGCTTTTAGAGACTCGCTGCATATAAAGCCTCAGATACTTCCCACAAGCATGGTCAACCCCATACAGATGAATCTGGTATTTGTGGAATTGTTTGCACGCGCTACGGCTGCATGTGGCGGTAATTTCAACAAACTGTTTGTCCCCTTTCGCTGTATAGCATCCGATGTGTACAATAAAAAGCCATTGGTATTGAGTAAAGGGGATTTGGGAGATGCGGTACGTGCTTCCATGAGCTTTCCATTTGTCTTCAAACCGATAGAAATAGACAGTACACTTGCTTATGATGGCGGTATTTATAATAATTTCCCTACGGATGTGATGCGGGAAGATTTTCATCCGGATGTCATTATTGGCAGTGTGGTGGCGGCAAATCCCGGTAAGCCGAAGGAGAATGACCTGATGAGCCAATTGGAGAATATGATTATGCAGAAGACCGATTACTCCATTCCGGACTCGTTGGGTATAGTCATGACCTTCAAATATGATGATGTCAACTTGCTGGATTTTGACCGTCTGCAGGAATTGCACGATATAGGCTACAACCGTACTCTTAATATGATGGATTCCATCAAAAGCCGTGTTCACCGTAGGGTGAATGCTGATAATGTGCGTTTGAGGCGCCTTGTCTTCCGGAGTAACCTACCTCAATTCCGTTTCCGGGATATTATTATTGAAGGGGCGAATGCCCAACAGCAAGCCTACATCAAAAAAGAATTCCATGATGAGGAGCATGAAGTCTTTACTTATGAAGACTTGAAGCGCGGGTATTTCCGTTTGCTGGCAGATAATATGATTTCGGAAATAGTTCCTCACGCAGTGTATGATTCGGAAGCCGATTTATATCAGCTGCATTTGAAGGTGAAGATGGAGGATAATTTTTCCGTGCGTCTGGGGGGCAGTGTCTCTACCACGAGCTCAAACCAAATCTATTTGGGAGTAGGATATCAGAACTTGAATTATTATTCCAAGGAAATAACTTTTGACGGTCAGTTGGGTAAGATTTATAATAATGCCCAGTTGATGGGTAAGATTGATTTGCCTACCCGCATACCTACATCCTTTCGTTTTATTGCTTCAATCAGTACCTTCGATTACTACAAGAAGGATAAGTTGTTTTCCAAGAATGACAAGCCTTCATTCAATTCAAAAGATGAGCGCTTTGTGAAGTTGATGGTTGCCTTGCCGTTTCTGGCCAATAAGCGTGCGGAGTTCAGTCTGGGATATGGCCAACTGGAAGATAACTACTTTCAATCCAGCGTAATAGATTTCGATAAGGACCGTTCGGACAGAAGTACATACAAACTTTTGGGAGGTTCCATCGGTTTCTATGGGAGTACCCTAAATACGCGGCAATACGCGACAAAAGGTTATTTGGAGAAGCTGATAGCCCAGGTCTTTACCGGGAGGGAAAGATTTGAACCTGGGAATCCGCAAGAAGGGTACAGTCCTTCCCCGCAAGAACGGCAATCATGGTTGCAAATTTCTTATATGAAGGAGGCATATCACACAATGGGACCGAAGTTCACCTTGGGATGGATGGCAGAAGCACTGTATTCGTCGAAAAATTTTTCTGAGAATTATACGGCAACTATGATGCAGGCAGGAGAATTTGCACCGACTCCACATAGTAAACTGATGTACAATGAAGCTTTTCGTGCCAACCAATATGTGGCTGCCGGCATCAAACCGATATATGTTTTGAATGATATGTTCCAGTTTCGGACAGAATTTTATGGCTTTACGCCGATTTTTCCGATAAAAAAGAATGCATTGAATAAAGCG
>ERZ773115.2800-NODE-2800-length-13052-cov-10.925829_pt1 | contig 13052 bp, 10 predicted proteins | sample MGYA00511116_ERZ773115 | MGnify/ENA primary metagenome ERZ773115 (study PRJEB29015, sample SAMEA2737869) | human gut metagenome | biome: human gut; feature: human-associated habitat; material: faeces | place: China | collected 2012 ... | reverse complement strand
CATTATGTTATTTGGAATTTGTGCTATTATTGGTGCGGTTTTAATGGACAACGGTGGTCTTTTACAGGCAACAAAGAGCCTTGCAAAAGTTACAGGAGATGCAGGTTGGGAAGGCGCTTACACAGCATTTTTAGGACCTGATCCTTTAGCATTATTATTTGTGGTTATTTTAACATCACTTGGTACATGGGGACTTCCACAGATGGTTGGAAAATTCTATGCTATTAAAAGTGAAAAAGACATACATAAGGGAACAGTTATTTCAACAGTATTTGCAATTATTGTAGCAGGAGGCTGTTATTTCTTAGGCGGATTCGGCAGATTATATAGCGATAAAATTGCAATTAATGAGGCAACAGGTAAGCCTTTATTTGACACAATAATTCCAACAATGTTATCAACGCTTCCTGCAATAGTGGTTGCAGTAGTAATTGTTTTGGTTTTATCAGCTTCAATGTCAACACTTTCATCATTAGTTTTAACTTCAAGTTCAACATTTACATTGGATGTAATTAAGCCGGCATCAAAGAAGGAAATGTCAGATAAGAAACAGGTAACAATAATGCGTTTGTTTATTGTTTTCTTTATACTTGTTTCAGCAATAATTGCCATTTTCAAGGATGCACATCCTGAAGTAACATTTATAGCACAGATGATGGGTGTTTCATGGGGAGCTTTAGCGGGAGCATTCCTTGCACCATTTTTGTATGGACTATACTGGAAGGGCGTTACAAAAGCAGCGACAATTGTATGTTTCATCTGGGGTTGCGGAATTGCTGTTGTACAGCTTGTAATTACACTTGCGGGAATTGATACAACAGGTTGGGGAACAGTTCTTTCATACGTATTTAAGTCTTCAATCAACTCAGGTGTAGTTGCCATGGTTGGTGGCTTGATTATTGTACCGATTATTAGTTTATTTACAAAGAAGCAGGACCAGAAAGAGTTAGACGATTTATTTGAATGTTATGAAGAAAAAACAGAAGCAGTAGCAAAGGAACATTTAAAATAAAGGCTTCTGGAGTGTAAAAAGTAGAACACTCTAAGGGCAAATAAAATTGCTACTCAAATATAAAATTTAATAGACAAATCAGAAAATAGATGTCCGATAATGAACAAAAACAAGAGGAAATGTTCATTACAGGACATCTTTTTTTCATGTTGTTTAGCTTTGCCAAATACTATTGACCACTAATTTTTAGGTGGCTATACTGTAGGCGTTCTAAGACAAAAGAAAGACTTAAATAAATCGTAACAGGGAAGGAGTACAAAAAATGTTAATAACATTTTCTGTAAGGATAATATGTTTGGAAAAATAATTGGAACAGGTTCATATGTTCCTGAAAATATAGTTACAAACAATGATTTAACAAAAATTGTTGAAACAAGTGACAGTTGGATTGAGGAAAGAACCGGCGTTAAGCAAAGACACCTTATGAAAAATGAAACTACTGCTACTATGGCAACTGAGGCAGCAAAAAGAGCAGTGGAAAATGCAGGAATTAAGCCAGAAGAAATTGATGTTATTGTGGTTTCTACAGTATCTTCCAATTTGATTCTTCCAAATACAGCCTGCTTTGTTCAGGAACAAATTGGAGCCATAAATGCTTTTTGTTTTGACATTAACACAGCCTGTACCGGTTTTATGATGGCATACAATACTGTCCAAAGTTATATTAATTCAGGTTTAGTGAAGACAGCGTTAATTATTGGAGCAGAGGGCTTGTCAAGAATTGTTGATTGGAGTGACAGAGGAACCTGTATTCTTTTTGGAGACGGGGCAGGAGCTGCAATTGTTAAGGCAAGCGAGGCTGCAGTTTTTGAAACTGTTATGAAATCTGATGGTAGAAAAGGTTCAGCACTTACATGTTATAACGGGTTTGCAGCAAGACCAAGAAAAATTTTTACAGAAGAAAAACAGGAAATTTCAGATATATATGAAAAAATGAATGGTCAGGAAAATTCAGGTACATGTAAAAAAATAGATGGTCAGAAAAGCTCAGACACCTTTGTAAAGATGGATGGTCAGGAAATCTTTAGGTTTGCCGTAAAAGAAGTTCCAAAATGTATTAATGAATTAATGGAAAAAATGAATATAACAAGTGACGATGTGGATATGTTTGTTTTGCATCAGGCAAATTTAAGAATTTGTCAGGGGATTGCCAAGCGTTTGAAAATCAGTATGGATAAGGTGCCAACAAATGTTTCAGAATATGGCAATACATCATCTGCCTGCATACCAATATTGCTGGACGAGTTGTTTAAGGCAGGCAAACTGAAAAAAGGCGACAGAATTATAATGTCAGGTTTTGGTGCAGGAGTAACCCTTGCTGCAACATATTTGGAAATTTGTTAATGGCAGTTGTAACTAAAACCGTAAAATATTTTTTATTAGTTATTAACCGGTACAGCCGGATTATATAAAATTGCTTTTGAAAATAAAAAATTACATGGAACTTAAAATAGTAGTTTTTTATAAACAGGTTTTCAATAAGCAAAAAAAAGCCAATTATAAAAGAATAAGGAGATTAAAAAATGTTTGAAGAAATTAAGGAAATTATTGTTGAAGAATTAGGAGTAGATGAAGACAAGGTTGTGGAAACAGCAACATTTAATGAAGATTTAGGAGCTGACTCATTAGATTTATTTGAACTTGTAATGGCATTTGAAGATAAGTTTGACGTAAAGATTCCTGAAGAAGATTTAGAAAAAATCAAGACAGTTGGAGATGTTGTGAAATATATTCAGGACAATAAATAATAGAAAAGCGTAGGAAATTTCGTTATGAAAACAGAGATAACAGAATTACTAAATATTGAATATCCCATAATTCAGGGTGGTATGGCATGGGTGGCTGACTATCATTTAGCAGCTGCCGTTTCCAATGCCGGCGGACTTGGGCTGATTGGTTCAGGTGGAGCACCTGCATCCTGGGTAAAAGACCAAATTAGGGAAGTAAAAAAATTAACTGATAAACCTTTTGGGGTAAACATTATGTTAATGAACCCGGAGGCAGATGAAATCGCAAAAGTAATTGTAGAAGAAAAAGTACCTGTTGTTACTACAGGAGCGGGAAATCCGGCAAAGTACATTAAAGAATGGAAAGAAGCTGGCGTGAAAGTAATTCCTGTAGTTGCAAGTTGTGCCTTGGCAAAAATGATGGAACGCTGTGGAGCCGATGCAGTAGTTGCAGAGGGAACAGAGGCAGGAGGACATATTGGGGAGATTACAACAATGTCTTTGGTGCCACAGGTTGTTGATGCAGTGAATATACCTGTCATTGCAGCAGGCGGGATCGCTGATGGAAGAGGTTTTGCTGCGGCACTGATGTTGGGAGCTAAGGCAGTTCAAATGGGAACTCATTTTGTTGCCACAAAAGAATGTAACGTTCACGAAAATTATAAGGAAAAAATAATAAAGGCAAAAGACATTGACTCAAAGGTAACAGGTCGCTCAACAGGACATCCTGTACGTGTACTTAGAAATCAAATGAGCAATGAGTACATAAAAAAAGAGCAGGAAGGTGCCACATTGGAAGAGTTAGAACTTTTAACTTATCATACAGCTCCTGCAAAGAAGTGATTGGCAAACGTGATTGTTTCTTATCCTTTTTATCAGCAAGACGATAAAGTTTATTAATATTTCCACCCGAACCTATAATATTGACACCTTGAAAATCAGCAGTTAAACGAGTCAAGTCACTTTTCATCTGTTCCCAACTACCTTCTCTTACAGAATTGCTCAACATTCGGACGGTACCTATATTATATGATAGAGACTGTACCAACTCTCCGTTGATGAGAAAATTTATTTCCGTACTTCCCCCACCGACGTCTACATATATATAGTTTCCGGCACGGTCTTCCAAACACTCGATATGATTGTTATAAATCATACGTGCTTCCTCTTGACCGTTAATCACTTCAATGTTGATTCCCGTATCTTTCCATACCTTTTTGATTACAGACTTGCCATTTTGGGCATCACGCATGGCAGAAGTGGCACAAGCCCTATAGTTTATCACTTCATAAATTTTCATCAATTGTCGGAAAGCCTTCATCAACCTGCGCAATTTCATCACCTTTGCATCCGACACTTCTCCCAAGGAAAAAACATCAAAGCCTAAACGTAGAGGTACACGCAGGAGCATCACTTTGGAAAGGCGCTTATTGGCTAGATTCTCATTATTCTTCACCTTTTTGATTAACAACCGCACTGCGTTAGAGCCGATGTCAATAGCTGCGTAACATTTACTATCAGTCATTCGTTATATGTGATTTGTAATACTTATATAGTTCTTCTTGCGAGCGAAAAGATTCTTCGGTATCCGTTGTCCAAAGGCAGTTCTTACCGCTTCCGTCGACAACGCTACCCTGACAATTACCCCGGAGTCCAAAATCAATGACTTTCCATAAATCCTCCTTGATTCGAGAATCATAAACGGGAGTGATTACTTCCACCCTGTTATCCAAGTTGCGCGGCATCCAGTCCGCCGAACCGATAAAAGTCTTATTCTCTCCACCCGCTGCATAAATCAAAGAAATCTTCAAAAGATCGCAGCTTAAAGAAAATGAACAGATTTGTATAGTGATGAACAAAAAAGAGGTGCATCGTGCATTACGACACACCTTCTTGTTGATTTATATCTATATAAACCTATAATTTAAATTAGATATTCAAACTTTTGATATCAATTTGATTGAATGTAGATAAAATATAAAGAACAAGTCTGATGAATCCTCAAATTCAATAAATTGACTCATGGCCATCACAATCTATTTGGCTATTCATGCCACCGTTATTGCTTATTCTAACTCTTCAAAAGAGTAGGAACAGCGTGCAGGCAAAAGATCAGTCCATGAATTACTATCGATAGCATCTCACAGAGAAATGGTATATTTCAGTCCTTTATCGGGAGCCACAATAAAGTTCGTTACCTCGAAATTTACATCGCCACCTTTGATACCCTGTTTAAACCCGATACGGACAGTGTAACGCGTATGTGGCTTTAAGGTCATATCCCGGAAATACACCAATAAAGTGTCATGCGCTGTCTTTTTCAGTTTCAAAACAAGATCCGTCACATTGGTGATAGAGAGCGTCACTCCTTGCTCATTACGACTTACCTCTTCAATCTTCACGCACTTTTCAAAAAAGGGACGAAGCAAGTCTTCTCGTCCTATCAGCAACTCATGAAAATAAGCAGCAGTACGGCGATTGTCTAAAGCTTCGCGGATACCTTGCAAAGAGCGTTCCTTCGCAAAGACAAACGTCATGGTACGGTGTTCTCCTTTCTCAAAGTCGTAATCAGTCTGAATCGGCTGATGAATATCGGAAGTACCGATCATCGTAAGGTTTTTATCCAAACACCACTGAATGGCTTCAGGCATATACAAATGACCGTTTGCCACTTCGATACCGTGCATACAGCCTTCTTGATAGAGTGCTGTATGTTCTGGCCACCACTTGGTCGTATCCGGTTGTTGACTATCCCATCCGGGATGGTTCCAAAACATAAAAGCGCCCTGCTTTTTGGCTTCACGAAAAGCATCCTTGTAGTCTTTTTGTTCCAATGGATTGGAATCAGACAAGAAGATGGCATTAAAGTGTCCGGGTGCCATGGCTCGCGTAATCTCACTGCCCTTAATCAAAAGTATCCCCAACTTCTCAGCTTGTTCCCGACAAAGGTCGAACGAACGGTTATGATCCGAAACAACATCCTGTTTGTGAGGGCGGTACTCAATATGTTCTGTCAGTGAAATGGCATCCAGTCCATCCCGGTAGGCTTCATCTACACGCACGGTAGGCCAAACCAGACCATCGGAGAACACAGAGTGCATGTGAAAGTCACACTTCAACGTGGTATATCCGTCCAAATCAGGAACCTGAATTTCATTCCGGCGTTGCGCCTGTCCACTCATCAAGCAAGTGGTCAAAAGGAATGCACTCACCAATACTTTCTTTACTTCCATATAATCTATTAATTTAAATGATGAATTTACTATTTCCAAGCAGGGTTTAGAGGCAATAAAGCAGGATTATCCGCATACCGACAAAGTTCCATTTGGCTGATTACTGAATGCTCCATCAATCCACATCCTCTCCAAAAAGACATTGGCGCAGCGACGGATAAAAGTGGCACACTACCCATGCCGGAAAGGACTTTTGCTCTATGATTCATGTATTTGATGATATATGCCTGTTATTGATATGGTGGCAAAAATACCGGCATCATATTACATAGCAGTTAAGTGGCAGAAACGTTTCAATGACAAAATAAAGTACGTTTTTTTACATTAATCGATTACAATCCACCTACCCGGAACCTCTCCCCGAACTCCTCATACTTGGCAACGATACCTTAATATATACGAGCGGTCATCTTTGACTTACCGGTTTTTTTATGTAACATTTTCTTAACGCTTTCGAATTTGGAACTTAACCAGTTTCGCTTTCCCTGTAATACGGATATGCCTTACTTTGCGACCGTTTTTAAGAGTTATTGACTACTTGTCAACAAAGGATTTTTAGTTATTAAATATTGTTATATGAAATTACGTTACTTACAGATTGCATCGTCTATCTGTATTACATGCTGTCACTTAGGGATGTCTCATCCTGCTCTTGCATCACAGACTTACAGCAAGATGTTGACCAAAGAGTATGTTGTGACAAAGAAGAATGTCAACGGTACCATTGTTGACAAGGATGGAAACCCACTGATTGGAGTAACCATCTTTGAGAAAGGTACAGACAACGGATGTATCACAGATTTCAACGGCCAATACCAGCTCTCGCTATCCAATCGGGATGCTGTCATTGTCATCTCCTACGTTGGATACAAGACACAGGAACTGAAAGGAGACCAGCTGGTCGAGAAAATTGTGCTCGAAGAAGATGCAGTTGCGCTGGATGAGTTGGTCGTTGTCGGATACGCCGTCCAGAAAAAGAAAGAACTGACCGGTTCAACCTCCTCACTCAAGGCCAGCGACAAAAAGCTTTCGGTAACAACCAGCTTGGACCAGATGATGCAAGGTAACCTGAGCGGTGTAAACATTACGAACGCATCAGGTATGCCCGGTGGAGCTGTCCGTGTCAGCATCCGTGGTGTAGGGTCTATCAACGGCTCAAACGAACCATTGTTCGTCATTGACGGTATACCTGTAAGCAACTCGGACAATTCAGGCGTCAACGGACGCTTTGGTGGTAGCGTGCAGAATCCGCTGTCCATGCTCAATCCCAACGACATCGAGTCAATAGACGTACTGAAGGATGCAGCGGCAACGGCCATCTATGGTTCGAGAGCTACCAACGGTGTTGTGATGGTCACCACCAAGAGAGGAAAGAAAGGCCAACGGACAACCGTAAATCTTAGTGCTTCATACGGTTTGCAGTCACTTCCCAAGGAAATCGAAATGGCTGACTCGGATCTTTACCTTACTGTTCGTAACGAAGCCGTCAACAACTACAATACCCAAAACAACCTGAAACCGGGAGACAACCTCTACAAGACTCTGGAAGTCAACCCCCGTCCGGGACAACCCGATACAGACTGGATCGATCTCATTACTCACGACCAAGCAGCCGTACAAAACTACGAGGTTTCGGTTTCCAGCGGTAGCGAAAAGACGCGTTTCTACTCTTCTTTGGGATACTTCGACCAGGAAGGTATTATCCTTACGAACCGATTCCGGAGATATTCACTCCGCACCAATGTCGACCACGACATCTCCAACGCCTTCCAGACTGGGGTGTCCATTGCACTCAGCAAAACCATTAACAACCGCGTTCCCAATGACAACGTCGGCAACGGCATCTTTACACGCTCCATCGAGCAGCGGCCGTTTGATGTGCCGTTCAAAGAAGATGGAAGATACATGATTGGAGGCGTGGATATTCCACGACACAACGGGATCCAGGTCCTAAATGAACAAAAGTCCAAAAACGAATGGTACAGAGTGCTGGCCAACGCCTACCTGACCATCAAACTGTTGGAAGGACTGGAATACAAGCTCAGCCTGAGCGGAGACATCCGCTATTCAAACGACTATCTGAAGCTGACTAAGGACCATCCCTACGGCAGTCCGAAAGGTGAGATTACAGACTATCGTTCGATGATGCAGAATTATCTGATCGATAATACATTGACTTATACCAAACAGATCAAGGACTTCAATTTCACGGCATTGGGAGGGTACTCCATGCAAGAAATCAACACAGATGCCAGTTCTATTGTCGGCAAGGACTTCCCGTCTTCACAATTTGACTACATCAACGCGGCAGGTAGAATCAACAGCGCTTCTACCACCGGAGGAAAGAATCGACTCATCTCTACCTTCTTCCGATTGAACATGGGTTATGCGGACAGATACCTTTTCACCTTCTCTATCCGTGCAGACGGTTCATCCAAGTTCGCTGACGGTAACCAATGGGGTACCTTCCCATCGGTGTCAGGTGCTTGGCGCATCAGCAACGAATCCTTTTTTCCAAAAGACGGAATCATCTCGGACCTGAAGCTGCGTGCCAGCTGGGGTATGACCGGTAACCAGGAAGGAATTGGAAACTATGACTCCCGTTCACTGGCAAATGGCGGACACAACTACAACGGCCAGGACGGCATTGCTATCACCACCCTGGCCAATCCGGACTTGAAATGGGAAAAGTCCGACCAGACAAACATCGGTCTGGACCTGTCGCTGTTCAATGACAGAGTCACTGTCGGTATGGACTATTTCATCAAGAACACGAAAGACTTGCTTTATGACCGCCCGCTGCATACTACAACTGGATTCTCATCCATTACCCAAAACATCGGCAGCATGCGAAACACCGGTTTCGAATTCAATGTAGAGAGTCACAACATCATGAACGACCGGTTCAGCTGGGATACACAGTTCAACATCTCAACGATCAAGAACAAGCTGACCTCACTGATTGATGAAAAGCCCATTCCTGTAGGCAACCATGTCCTTCAGGTGGGACAACCCATCGGATCCTTCTACATGTATAAAATGGATGGTATCTATCAAGATAATCAAGAGGTTCCTGAAAAACTTTATGCCAAGGGGGTTCGTGCCGGTGACATCAAGTATGCAGACAAGGACAATGATGGTGATTTGACACCCGCCGACAAGGAAATCGTCGGAAAGCCCCTTCCGGATTTCTTCGGTGGTCTCACCAACCGGTTCAGATACGGCAATTTCGACCTGACCATCTTCAACACTTTCTCCGTTGGCAACGATGTCTATGCTACCGGTATGGGTGGTATTGATGCCGTTGGACACAACAACTACGGCATGCGTAAGGACATTGCTGCCAACCGATGGACCGGCCCCGGCACAAACAACTCGATACCTCGTGCCATGATCAGCACGCACAACACACAGGCATCTACCTACCTGCTTCATGATGGCTCATACTTCAAATTCAAGGATGTGACACTGGGGTATACCCTTCCGTCAAACCTGACCCAGAAGCTGAACATCAGCAATATGCGTGTGTACCTGTCCGCACAGAATCTGTGGACCATCAGCTCTTATCCTGGATATGACCCTGAAGTCAGCTACTCAGTCAACAATTCCAAGACAATGGGCGAGGATGCCATGACCGTTCCTCAGTTGCGTACGTTTGTCTGCGGCTTCAATCTTACTTTCTAAATATAATTCATTTATAATCGATATTCATCATGAAACTAAATCATCTGATATATACATTAATGCTGGGCACCGCGTTGGGTACCAGTTCCTGCTCCTGGTTGGATCTGGAACCTGCAACGGCCGTCTCACCCTCCATTCTCGGACAAGGTGAAGTGGAACAACTGCTAACCGGTACCTACCGCTCGTTACAGAACGACCCGGGTCGCGACACCTGGGTACTCTTTGACATGCGGGGCGAGAATCTGATCAATACCTACCTGAGCGGTTCCAATGACTTTGTAAACAACGAGATACCCTCCAATAACGGTACGCTGCTTACGATGTGGCGTGGTTACTACAAGGCCATTTACAATGCCAATACCACCCTTTCCATCCTTTCCAATTTGGAGCCCAGTGAAAAGAACACCCATATAGAGGCACAGGCTCGTTTCCTCCGGGCATACGCCTATTACTGTCTGGCCACACGCTGGGATGGTGTTCCCATCATCAAGGACAATACCCTGGAGAACGTAAAGCGTGACAAACAGTCCGCTGTGTTCAACTTCATCAAGGAAGAGTTAAGTTTTTGTATCGATGAAGGACATTTGAAACCTTTTGGTGAAACTTCGGGCGCACCCTTCACGGTAAGCCTCGAAGCAGCCCAAGCTCTGATGGCACGCTTGGCCCTGACAACCGGAGATATGGAAACGGCCAAAAATATGGCTGAAACGCTGATCGCAAATCCCAAATTCAAACTCAGCGAAAACTACGACAACATCTTCACGACAACCAACAACAGCGAGATAATCTTCAGTTTCCGCAACAACACTAGCGAAGGAGGCCAGAACTTGTACGCCCTGTTCACCACCTACAACTCACCGATGAAAGGAAGCTGGTTTCTCTGCCCGTCTCCCGAATCGGAGAAACTGTTCGAGGATCCGGCTGATACGCGCAACAACACCTGCATCACTACGCTGGAGAGCGTTTCCGAAACCTATATCATCATGAACAAGTTCAGAGATTTTACGCCGCTCATCGTTTCACGTATTGCAGAAATGTACCTGATTAGTGCGGAAGCACAAGGACGGAACGGACTGAATAGACTGAACGAGCTGCGCCGTTCAAGAGGATTGAATCCGTACAACAACTCGGATATTGCTTCGGAGGAAGACTACCAGAAGAAAGTAGCCCTGGAACGCAGAAAGGAACTTTACTGTGAGGGCTTCCTGTTTTTTGACCTGATTCGTACCAACAAGATTTCCGAAGAGGTAGTGTCCATGAACGGAAAGACAAACCTTTATCTTCCCTTGCCGGAATCAGAGGTGCAATACAATCCCAACCTCAACGAATATAACTGATAAACCAATCCCTGTTATTCATCGTTGCCCTGCTCGGTCGGGATACTGTTGGTTTCTGTTGGGACAGCCTGCCAACCTCTGTTTCGATTGGAATGTGAAGGGCAACGGAAATAGTCACTATCGGGCGTTGGGAATACCCCAACGCCCAACTTTTAATGGATTCTCATGAAAAAACTGAAAACCGCCTTTATTTCCCTACTGTGCTTGTCTTGCATGACAATATCCAACAAGGGATCAGCTTCAAACCCGGTACTGCGTATTTCGGACGGGTGGGTGGCAGACACCATTGCGCCGGCACTGATACATTACCGATTCGCCGGATATGACTCCATCAGCCAAGCGCACCAAAATGTAGACGTTCTCGAGGTCGACCTGACCTCCCCAAGTTATGATATACAGCTTGTTTACGAAGAGCATGGGGATTCCCTATCTTCTGTAGCGGAACGCAACAATGCGGCTGCCGCCATCAACGGAACCTACGAGGCCGAAGCATCGTTCATCAAAATCGGAGGTAGACTCCTTGCCCAAAACCGTTTGGACAGCACACACATTCGATACTGGAAACACGAAGGTGCCTTCCTGTTCGATGACGACAACAAGAACATCGACATCCGATTTGCCAGCGACTCGACTTTTCTTTCACACCCCGCAGCAAACATTTTATCCGGTGCTCCCATGTTGATAGACAACAACGATCCTGTAGGGCTGAATTTTACCGGAAACGTAGAAGGAATGGACCTGAACAAGCTTGATTACGAAGACTTCAGAAGGCACCAGGGAGTGAGACACCCGCGGACAGCGGTAGCACTTACAGAGCATAAGAAACTGCTTTTGATAACCGTTGACGGAAGAAGTACCCAGGCGGCAGGAATGTCTGCAAACGAACTGACCCGATTTCTACTTACTTACTTCTGCCCCCAATCAGCCTTGAACCTGGATGGTGGAGGGTCCACTACCATGTGGATTGCCTCTTCAGAGCAGCGAGTAGGAGGGGTCGTGAACCATCCGACTGACAACAAGAAATTCGACCATGCGGGACAACGCAGAGTAACCTCGTTCATTGTCATCAAATCATCTGAAAACCATGAATAAATATCTCAGTTTCATCTTTGCTTCAGTGCTCACACTCACGGGCGTACAGCTTTCCAAAGCCAGCAATCCATCGGATTCCCTGGCCATCGTATCGGCCAAATGGGAGAGAACATCTTCACTGCAAGGCATCCAGTTGAAACAAGCTTCGATAGAAGGCCTGTTTGGAGGCAAGCAATCCATCAGCATCCTGACCATTGGAAGAGCGGAAGGCTATACAGCCTTTATTGCTACGACGGACTCGCTGACCACCACTAGCCAATTGGCTGAACAAAGCCGTTCTTCTGCAGCCATAAACGGGTCGTACTTCAGTATCAAGGAAGGCTTCTCTACCTGTTACCTCCGTAAAAATGAAGCGGTAATAGATACGACAACTACCGAAGAAAGGCATTTGCGTGTCAATGGTGCCGTACACATGGTGGATAACAATATCCGGATCATACCATGGAACGACGAAAATGAGAAGAAAGGGTTCCCGCTGGATGGGGATATACTTGCGTCCGGACCGCTCTTGATGCAGGACGGCAAGACGTGTGACTTCACGACGATAGATCGGGAATTCTCAGAGACCAGACATCCCAGAAGTGCCATTGCACTCACAAAAGAAGGTGACATAATGCTGGTAGCGGTAGATGGAAGGGCAGAAGGGCACGCAGATGGAATGTCCATTGCAGAACTTGCCTATCTTTTGCGAATTCTGAAGGCACATTGCGCACTTAATCTGGATGGAGGCGGTTCTACCACCTTATGGGTGAATGGTCAAGTGGTCAACCACCCAAGCGACAACAAGAAATTCGACAACAAAGGAGAAAGAAAAGTCCACAACATCATAGCCGTTCGAAGATTGACAAATCCATAGAGTACAACATGCTTGCTCACAGACAAATCGGGGAGTACTGCATCAATCATGCAGGAACAGTCTGAACAGGGAGGCCCTCGAATGGCTTGAAAGGACGGGGAACGGGAAGGT
>ERZ773115.2795-NODE-2795-length-13062-cov-2.866995_pt1 | contig 13062 bp, 6 predicted proteins | sample MGYA00511116_ERZ773115 | MGnify/ENA primary metagenome ERZ773115 (study PRJEB29015, sample SAMEA2737869) | human gut metagenome | biome: human gut; feature: human-associated habitat; material: faeces | place: China | collected 2012 ... | reverse complement strand
TTTATACTGACTATCCGTTTGAAGAAAGGTGCTTTGATGTTGCGCAATAATCCGGAACTGAACATTACGGAAATTTCCGATAAGATAGGATTCAGTTCCTCACGCTACTTCAGCAAGTGCTTTAAGGACATCTATCATGTCAGCCCGCTGGCTTATCGCAAAGGAGAGGAAGCTGATAAAGACGAGGAAGAAGCAGTAAATGAAAAATAAGAATTCTGCACTTTTGTACTTTTTATGATTCCGTGTGTACTCTTTTATACACACAGACCGAAAGATAGCGCATATCTTTGGACTTGGAATAAAACTTTAAAGTCCAAAGGCTATGAAATATTTATCTAATCTTCTACCGTATCTTCCAAGTACGGTCCTTTTGATAGGATGTGGCAATCCGTCTAAACAAGAAGCCAAGAGTGACCAACCGCAAAAGCCTAATGTTATCTACCTGATCGCTGACGACTTGGGCATCGGCGACCTCAGCTGCTACGGTGCCACTAAAATAAGTACCCCGAATATAGACCGCCTTGCCGGTCAGGGTATGCAATTCACCAATGCATATGCCACCTCTTCCACAAGTACCCCTTCCCGCTTCGGACTGCTTACAGGTATGTATCCCTGGCGGCAAGAGAACACAGGCATTGCACCGGGTAATTCCGAACTGATTATTGATACAGCTTGTGTCACAATGGCCGATATGTTCAAGGAGGAAGGCTATTACACCGGAGCCGTCGGCAAATGGCATTTGGGATTAGGTCCTAAAGGTGGCACGGACTTCAATCGCGAAATCAGGCCGAATACTCAAGACATAGGCTTCAACTATGAATTTATCATTCCTGCCACAGTAGACAGGGTTCCTTGTGTGTTCGTAGAAAATGCCCATGTTGTAGGGCTTGATCCCCAAGATCCCATTACTGTCAGCTACCAGCACAAAGTGGGCGACTGGCCTACAGGACTTGAAAATCCTGAATTGGTAAAGATGAAACCCAGCCAGGGACATAATAATACCATTATCAACGGTATCCCCCGTATCGGTTGGATGACCGGTGGCAAATCTGCTCTTTGGGTGGATGAAGATATTGCAGATATCATTACCGGAAAAGCCAAAGATTTTATCGTTGCACATAAAAACGAACCTTTCTTCCTGTATATGGGTACACAAGATGTACACGTTCCCCGAGTCCCCCATCCGCGTTTTGCAGGGAAAAGCGGTTTAGGACCGCGTGGTGACGTTATTTTACAACTGGACTGGACAGTCGGCGAGATCATGCACACCCTCGATAGTCTGGATATTGCTGATAATACAATCTTCGTATTATGCAGCGACAACGGTCCCGTCATTGATGATGGTTATCAAGACCAGGCCTTTGAATTGCTGAACGGTCACACCCCCATGAAACATTACCGGGGCGGCAAGTATAGCGCATTCGATGCCGGAACCCGTATTCCATTTATCGTACGCTGGCCGAATGGTATCAAACCGGGCAAACAACAGGCTCCATTTTCCATGATTGATGTATATGCTTCATTTGCAGCCCTGCTGAATCATGAACTTCCTACAGGTGTTGCCCCTGACAGCCGCGACCAACTCAACAACTTCCTTGGCACGGATACCATCGGGTGCGACTATGTGGTACAACAGAATCTGAATAATACTCTATCCATCATTCAGAATAACTGGAAATACATCGAACCGAGTGACAAACCGGCTTTGGAACATTGGACTAAAATGGAAACGGGAAACAATCCCCAACCACAACTTTATGACTTATCTGTAGACCCTTCCGAAAAAGAAAATTTGGCTGGAACTCACCCAGATAAAGTAAAAGAGCTGGCTATTCTGTTGGAAAAAGTAAAAGCTGCAAAAACCAAGTAAATAAGGACTAAGCAGAGCACCGATTGTCCGCAGATAATGTACAATATCAGATTATTTGCGGACAATTAGTGAATATCTCTACCTTTATTAGCCTATACTTTTGCGAAGAGATTTTCCGATTTTGAACAAGACTGATAAAAGCCTTTTTTTAAATAACCAATTAAATTAATATTTATGAAACAGAAATCTAATCTATTCAAAACATTAGGTATTATGTTGCTCTTTGTGCTATTCGCCACACAAGCTAATGCACAAAACATTACAGTAACAGGTACAGTAAGTGACAATTTAGGTCCTGTGATTGGTGCCTCCATACAAGTGGAAGGAACCAGCAACGGATGTATTACAGACATTGACGGAAATTACACACTTCCCAACGTACCGTCCAATGCGACTCTCGTATTCTCGTATATCGGTTATCAGACCCAAAAAATAGCAGTAGCCGGCAAAACGCATATTAACGTAACGCTAAGTGAAGACAGTCAATTATTGCAAGAAGTGGTGGTAGTGGGCTATGGCGTTCAACGTAAAAGTGACTTGACCGGTGCGGTGGCTTCCGTAAAGACAGCCGATGCATTAAAAAGTACCCCGACAGGTAATGTATCCGATGCCTTGCAAGGGCGTATGGCCGGTGTATCCGTACTCTCAGGTTCCGGTGACCCCAGCGGCGACAACACCATCCGCGTCCGTGGTATCAACTCTATTACGGCAGAAACAGGACCGCTTGTTGTAATTGACGGATTCATCGGTGGTTCTCTCCAGTCATTGAACCCTGCGGATATCGCCTCCATTGAGGTATTAAAAGACGCTTCAGCAACAGCCGTATACGGTTCACGCGGTGCCAATGGTGTTATCCTGGTAACGACCAAAAATCCTGAAAAGGATAAGCTAACTGTCTCTTTCAACGCATTTGCCAATATTAAAACCGTTGCCAAATACCCCGATAACCTCTCTCCGTACGAATATGCCAACTTGGTAAACGATTACGGTAAAGAATACTTTGGCTATGGTGATAATCATTTTTACAGCCCGGAACAACTCGAAGCATTCAAATCCGGCAAGGCAGGATATGACTATTCAAGAGAAATTTTCCGTAGCCCGGCAGTTACTCAGAACTATGAACTTTCCATTGCCGGTGGTGGTGAAAAAACAACGTTCTTAGCCTCTCTCCGTTATCAGGACGACCAAGGTATCATTAAAGAATCAGGAAGCCAAATCTACAGCTGGCGTTTAAAGGTAGATACCAAAATCAAGAAATGGCTGAAAGCAGGTTTGAATATATACGGTCACTATCGTGAAACAAGCAAACCCCGTATTACCGAATACGATGGCTTGATACAGCAAAGCATGTACTTTCCAAGTACCATCGAACCCAAAAACGAAGAAGGAGAATATAACAATAGCTTCTTCGATGGTGGCAAGGCATACAATCCTATGGGATACATCTGGGAATCCAGCAACTCTAACAAAACAATCAATAACCGCATACAGGGCTATGTCCAGTTCAATATATTGGATGGACTAACATTCCGTTCACAATTAGGTGTCCTATTCGACAACCGACTGAACACTTCAGTAGAAAACGAAGATAGCTATTACAACTACAAGAACAAAATGACCCAAGGACAATCGCGCAGTTACTGGAATACTTCCTGGCTGAACACCAATACACTGAGTTATGTCAAGGAGTTCAATAAAAATCACCGTATCAATGCAACTGCCGTATTCGAGCAGTCTTATGACAACAACTACAACCATACCGGTACAGGATATAACTTAGACTATATCGACATGATCGGTGTCAATAATCTGGCATGGTCCGATTCAAACCTCGCAGCCATTGCATCCGACCGCAGCATCAATACCCTTATGTCAGGAATGTTACGTGTCAACTATGTATTCATGAACCGTTACATGCTTACCGCCTCTATCCGTGCCGATGGTTCCTCACGTCTGAAAGATAAATGGAGTTACTTCCCTTCTGCTGCATTGGCATGGGATTTGAAGCAAGAAAATTTCTTGAAGGAGAATAGTTTCATCGACCAACTGAAACTCCGTTTGGGATACGGCTCCGTAGGAAACCAAGCTGTAGAGGCTTACCGTATCTATTCCAAAATGACGCCTGTTACCGTTACTACTCCAAACGGGAGTTCTTCTACCGCCTATAAGATAGACCGACCGGCTGCTCCTTTCCTAAAATGGGAACGCAACGACCAGTTCAATGTCGGAGTTGATTTCGGTATTCTGAACGGTCGCGTACGCTTAACAGCAGACTGGTATAGCAAATTGTCAAAAGATATTTTGCTGGAAGTGGCACGTCCCTCACACATGGGATATACTGCCATCCTTGATAACGCAGGTGAAATCAAGAACACAGGTGTTGAGTTTACAATCAGTGCAGATCCTTTCAGTGATAAAGAATTCAGCTGGCACACAGACCTGACGTTATCTCACAACAAAGGTACGTTCAACAAGATTCCGACAGCCAACCACCGCCAACAACAGGCCGGAAACTTCCAAAACCAGATATTCCAAATGATTGAAGGAGAGAAGTTAGGTTCATTCTGGGGATACACATTCGCAGGAGTATGGCAGGAGGATGATGTAAATGCTCCATTCGTAGATGCCAATGGTCAAACAAACGGCAAAACCAACGGAGAAGTGTACAAAGTAAAACCGGGTAACTCCAAATATGTAGATGTCAATAAAGACGGCGTATACAATGATGCAGACCAAGGCATTATCGGATGCGGACAACCGACATTCAACTGGGGCTGGAACAATACATTCAATTACAAAAACTTTGACTTCTCGTTCTTCGTAGTAGGTTTCCATGGATTTGACATCTACAATGCCACTCACCAAATGGGATATAACCTGATTAAGAGCCAACAAATGGCAGGCGTAACCCCTATGCGCGAGTTGCTGAACCGTTGGACACCGACCAACACCAATACAGATATACCGGGATTCGTGAAAGGCGGAACTGAAAATAAAGACTTCTTCAGCACGCGTTTCGTTGAAAACGGAAGTTTCATCAAGATGAAAAGCATCACATTAGGTTATACTCTTCCTGAAGCAACCTGCCGTTCATTGGGTATCAACAACCTGCGTGTATATGCCTCCGTACAGAATCCATTCCACATCACCAAATACTCCGGTCTGGACCCGGAAGCTACTATGGGTAGTCCTTTGGTACAAGGTGTTGATTGGGGAGCCTATCCTAACAGCCGCAATTATTTAATCGGTCTGAATTTCTCATTCTAATGAATAACCTACTTAAATAAGAACAACATGAAGAAATTAATATATTTAACAGCAGTTGCCGGAAGTTTATTACTGACGACCTCTTGCGTAGACCTCACACAAGAACCCGAATCCTTTATCACAGAAGAAGAATACTGGAATACGGTAGACCAAGCAAGCCTTGAAAAAGCGGCAGACGCCCTTTACAGCGATTTATGGCAAGGAAATTACGGATTCAACAGCCGTCTGCAACGCATCAATGTATGTGCGGATGATATTACCTACCGTGCAGCCAAGGCCAATAACGAACTGGCTTATTATAGCAGACTGACTCCGAATCTTACAGCTAATGATGCTGACTTCTCAACTACTTGGACCCTGTTCTATAAGGTCATCAGCAGTTCCAACAAAATTATCAAGGGAACTACTATCCCCACCAACGAAAAAGAAGCCAAAGCATTTAAAGAAGTATTGGGCGAAGCCTATTTCATGCGCGGTCTTTCCTATTTCTATCTGACCCGTCTGTATGGCGATGTGCCTTTATTACTGGAAAACGATGAGGCAACCATCACCATGCCGAGAACATCAGTTGCCGAAATATACGATAAAGCGATTATTCCCAGTCTGACTACAGCTACCGAATGGTTGCCCAACAAAGGACGTAGCGGCAACAGCACTCCCTCAAAATGGGCCGCAAAAGCATGCTTGGCAGATGCTTATATGACAATGGCAGGATGGCCGTTAAACAAAGGAACCGAATATTACGGTCTGGCAGCAGCCCAAGCCAAAGAAATCATGGACAATAAGGCCCAAGCCGGTCTTGTACTGACAGCCGAATATTCCGATTTATGGAAAGAAGACAAGAAAACAGAAACCAACGAAGTAATGTTTGCCCTGCAACATAGTGCCAAACATAAGATAGCAAGTAACTACGGTAAATCTTACTATCCGAGCGATTATTCTCCTAATGCAGGATGGGCAGACTATTACGGCAATGAAGATTTCTTCAAGGCGTATCCCAATGATGACCGCAAAGAATGGAACTATATGACAGAATGGAAAATAAAAAGCGGAGAGATTATCCCATATACCGAAAGTGCAGACAAACTTCCCGCCATCTCCAAGTACTATGATTATGACGAAGGAGCACCCGGTAAAAGTGCAATCAAACGGTATAACTTGTATTTACCGCTATGCAGAAGTTCTTTTAATGTACGCCGAAGCTTCTACCCGTGCTACAAACTCTGTGAACCAAGATGCCCTGAATGCTATCCAGGAGGTACAGAAACGCGCCGGTTATCAAAACAGGCAAATAGAACTGACCACAACAACCGAACCTGCCGCATTCTTAACAGCCGTATCCAACGAACGCGGTTGGGAATTCTTTGCAGAAATGAAACGCTGGTTCGAACTGGTACGTTTGGAAAAAGTAAAAGAGGTGCGTGCTGAAGAATGGGATGCTTCCACTTTCAACACAAATCACCATTACTATTTCCCGGTACCTTATCAACAGGTAGACCTTGCCGGCTGGACCAATAATGCAGGATATTAATATACCACAAAACTTCTAACCTTATTTTTATTTGCAATAATCTGATAAACAGACCTTAATCAATTTAACATGTAAAGAGGGAAGGATCGTGAGATTCTTCTCTCTTTTTCTTATAAACAATATACCCGGTATACGAAAAACCTGTATCTTTGTTCACATCCAATTAACGCTATAACATTATCACATTCATGAAAAGATATAAGCTGATACTTTTCTTTAATATTTTCATTCTTCTGACAGCATCTGCGCAAAAAATAGAAAACCTGGTTGAGTTAAAACAACAGTCGGAAAACCGTTTGTTTCACCGCCTGGATAAAGCCCCACGCACACCTGCCTTTGCATCCGAAGGTTATTGGGTATGGGGCAGCTCAATAGTAAAGGGAGATGACGGTAAATATCACATGTTCGTATCCCGGTTTCCCAAGAAATTACCATTTCATCCGGGATGGATGGTCGCGTCTGAAATTGTACATGCTGTGTCCGATATACCGCAAGGACCTTATCGTTTCAGTGATATCGCACTTCCCGCACGCGGTGCACAGTATTGGGACGGGCGTTCTACACACAATCCGCGCATATTGAAACAAAACGGTAAATATTATCTCATTTATATGGGATCTACACACCCGTTTGCCGAACCGACATACGCGCAGCTCACCTTAGACAGCCCCTGGTGCACCGTTGCCCGCGCCAATAAGCGCATCGGACTGGCTGTAGCCGATTCTCCATATGGTCCCTGGAAACGTCTGGACGAACCGATACTCAAAACCCAACCGGGTACATTCTATAGTTTCCTTACCTCAAATCCTTCTCCAATCATACAGGAAGACGGTTCAGTTCTCATGATCTTCAAAGGGCGCCATTACACTAACAATTACGAACATTCGGCAATGAGTCTCGGAATAGCCTATGCTCCTGCAATAGAAGGTCCTTACCATGTATTGAACAACAATCAGCCTATCTTTGAAGTAGACGGACAAGGTGAAGCCGAAGACCCTTTCCTATGGAAAGACACCGAAGGCTATCACATCCTATTCAAAGACCATGTAGCCAAATTTACAGGAGAACGGGGCGGTGGTGTTATGGCACACTCTGAAAACGGTATCCAGTGGACAGTAGACAAGGCTCCCAAAGCCTATTCCCGTACCATAGAATGGGAAGACGGAAAAGTGGAGATGCAAGGGCAACTGGAACGCCCCTTTATTTTCTTTGAAAACGGCAAACCTACTTACATTTTCTTTGCCACTATGGATGGTCCCGGCGGATTCGAGAATGCGTCACACTCTTGGAATATGGTTATTCCTATAAAAGATAAAGAATAAAAACGTATCTTTGCGGTTATGAACAAGAATTTATTGCCTATCCATTTCGCTCCTCTTCAAGGATATACAGATGCTGCTTACCGACAAGCACATGCTTGTATCTTCGGCGGTATCGACACCTATTATTCTCCTTTTGTACGTGTGGAACACGGTGAAATCCGCCGAAAAGACATACGCGATATAAACCCGGAAAACAATCGGAATATACACCTGATCCCCCAACTGATTGCCCCCCAACCAAGCACGTTGGAACAGATTGTATCCCTTTTTATCGAGCATAATTACCAGGAAGCAGACATCAATCTGGGGTGTCCTTTCCCCATGCTGGCCAAACGGCATAACGGAGCAGGAATGTTGCCGTATCCCGAAGAAATAAAAGAACTACTGACCGCCGCCACAGAAAAATATCCTCAAATCCGTTTCTCAGTCAAGCTCAGATTAGGCTGGGAAAACGCCAATGAATGCCTTGCACTCCTACCGTTACTGAATACACTTCCCCTATCCCACATCATCCTGCATCCGCGTTTAGGGAAACAGCAATATAAAGGAGAGGTAGATTTAAACGGATTTGAAGCTTTTTATCATGGATGCGATAAACCCTTGTTGTATAATGGGGACCTGCATACAATAGAAGATATACAGACCGTTACCGAACGTTTTCCGAGATTGGCAGGAGTTGTAATAGGGCGTGGTCTGCTTGCCAATCCGGCTTTAGCTTGGGAATACCAGCAAAACAGAAAGCTGTCTCCTGATGAAATGCTATCCAAAGTAAAACAGCTACATACAGCGATATACAACAGCTATGAAGAACAGTTACAAGGCGGTGAAACACAGTTATTGATGAAAATGAAGAACTTTTGGGAATATCTGCTGCCCAACGGTAACCGTAAAGCTAAAAAAACTATACATAAAACCAGTAAACTAACCAATTACCGGATAGCAGTAAACGATTTGCTATCTTCATACCAATAAGAATAACAACAGAGAAAGAAAGTGTGTCAAAATGCTTTTCGGTCATTATCGGCCTAACGTCTTCCAACGATGATTTAATGACAGAAATGAAAGAACATTCTAAGCAAAGTTAATGACAGGATGTAAGATTATCAGCATTTTAACACACTTTCCGATTTACATATTCGGAATTAAATGCACCTCAGGACGTATTTGAACTACATGATGCAGTTTCATCCACTCATTCAAATAAGCACGATGTTGTAAGAGAATTTGCCGATACTTTTTCTCTATAGCTAAGTTCCTCATTTCTCCGCGGTCATTCACCATGTCATAAAGCTGCTCACGATACAGCCCTTTATCATACAATACATATTTATAACGCGGAGTACGCAAGGCCCAACCTCGGGCAACTCCTTTATCAAATGTAGTCTCACTGACAATATAAGGCTGGTGTACCTGTTGAGGATCAGCTTTTTCCACCAAAGGCCTAAAAGAGACGCCATGTAAACCTCCAGGAAGGGAAATTCCCGCCCAGTCACATACGGAAGCAAAGAAATCGACACCTTCATTAATAAGTTGGGGCATTTCTTTCCCGGCATTCTTCTTTCCGGGAAGGGTAACTATCAAAGGGACATTCACTACCTCTTCATATAAAGCCGATTTCTGGTTCCAATGATGCGCACCCATACCATCACCATGATCGCTTGTAAAGATAACTACCGTATTCTTCCACAAATCCTGTTTATCAATTGCATCGACAATCTTACCAATCTCAGCATCCACCTTTTCCACCAACCGGAAGTAAAGGCTGCGATAACGCCGCCAATCATCAGGAGAATAATGACGGGTTGGATAAGCCGAATAGTTCAATGTCTGTTCATAATCTATTACATCGGCATCATAAGGATTACGGGCAAAATTTGAAGGAAGTCCGGGCCATTCATCTTGAGGAAGTTCGGGCAAATTGCCAAATGGCAAGTTCTGACTGCGCGCATACTCACAGATATTATGGGGATTATCAAAACCCACTACAAGAAAAAAGGGTTTGGAATGTTTCTGCTCAAGGAAAGCAACGGAAGCTTCAGCCAAGCCATTATCATTATGCGGATGAATGGTAGAAAAGCCGAACTCACCATCGGGCATGGAAGGGGTATGTACATGCCATTTTCCACCATAAGCACACTCATAACCGGCACGTTGCATTAACCAGCCTAAACTGGCAGTACGCAAAGAATCGGCCATAGGAACGTTGTTTCGGGAGAGTCCGACTTCGTGGGAAGTATGTCCTGTAAACATGGATGCCCTGGAAGGACCGCTTAACGGAGCGGAGCAATAAGCATTTTTAAATAAAATACCTGCCTGTGCCAAACGATCCATATTCGGCGTGTGTACATCTGCATTTCCCATACAACTCATGGCAGAAGCTGTCTGCTGGTCGGTTACAATATAAATAATATTAGGCAGCTCCTTTGCCCCCAATAAAGAGGGGGCAAAGGCAGTTGCACAAAACATGATATTCTTTAATTCCGTCATGACAAAAAAGATTTAATCAAAACCTATTTACGCAACAACTCTACATCAAAGCTTGCAGTATCCTTACACGTAAAACGCAACACTGTTTGTTTCTTATCTGCCGAAACAAGTTTGCAATACGGTGTTTCCGCTACTTTCCACCAACCTTTCAATGTAACAGTCACAGGAATTTCTCCACTCTCGTTATCAATCCACGGACGAGAATAGATACTCCGTTCAATCCGCTTTCCATCCTTATCAAAAGCCTCATCACTCGGACCGCGGTACAATGCCAAATCCGGCTGGGAAACAGTCAGTAACAGTTTGCCTCTATCTTCACGAATCATAACCAGACAGGAAGTATCCGCCTTCTGTAACAGACCGTCTGCAGGAAGCGTTTGAGGAGTTTCAAACAAAACATAAGAGGTAAGATTATCCGTCAAAGAACGGACTATGTGGGCATTACGATCCTGCTGAAGAACTTTATAGGAAGGCTTCTTCGCAAATGCTTTCAGGGAAGCAGCATCCGTACGGGGCAATACGGCATATTCATAAGAAGCACCTCTCGGAGCCTTACCATGTTGCAGCGTCAAGGAAACCCAATCGCCCGAAGTCGGCTTTGTACTTCGTTCACCGACTGTAACCTGCGGGAAATTCTTTTCATATTTCGCACTTCTCATAGAGGATTTGGAAAGATAGTACCCTACCCCATTCGGATCAATATAAGTCTGTCCGTCACTCTTGTAACCATTCCAGTATTTATGATTCTCAGGAGTAATGGCTGCTAATTGGAAAACAGTTGTCTCGGTAGGATACTCTGTATTCGTATTCTCAATGTCCGTACCTAAACATACTATCGTACCGTCAAAGAAGTGGAAAGACTTACGGGCACGGTGAGAGCCGTTATATTTATCATGCTCATGCAGCTTCATACCGAAGTTACCATTCAGACGGGCCTGAGACAGCCCACCGGCAAAGGCCTCATCGGAATAAAGCATTTCTTCCATACCTGAGTAAACATCCACATTCAATACCTTGGCGCGCAATTGCTCAAAAGGCAGATGAATACTCGTCACTCCCGGAATGCGATTCCAGTCGAAGCCGTTTTCTTGCCAGCCACTAGTAGTAAAAGTCACCATTTCATCGGGTTTACCCGTTAATATCTGCATACTGCCATGTGCCAGATAACGGCCGTAGAAATTGGCGGGAAGATAGTGTTCGGCAGCCCACAGATAACGGGAATGTCCACGCACTACAGCCGCCCAATTATCCCGACGCTGTACGGAAACACAACCGTAGCCCAATGCAAGGTTGCCTTGCGGATCGGGTTCGGGGCGGAATCCCTGTGCTTCAAGCAGTTTCTTCATCTCCAACTCTTGACGAGTGGAAGCCTTCGGGAGATAATCAGGAGCATCTTCATCGGGCCTATTGACATAAGCCATCAAACGCAGATAAGCAGCAGCCATGTCGGCATCATATTCCTGCTTACCGTCCGGTGTTCCTGCAATAGCCATAGTAGCATATTGAATGGGAATCAGTTCTCCTTTTTCGTTAGGATGACGACCTGACATGGAAAGAGACCATTGCTTCAAATTACAATAAAACCGCATCGTGAGCAGCACGTTCTTAACAGTGGAATGCGCCAGTTCAGACACCTTGAACTCTGTTCCGCTCAATAAATAAATCATATTCGTGGCTCCATCCAACCCACCGACAGCATAAGCGGGATAGTTATTACGATGATGAAAACAAGCTCCATCTTTCTTGAAAGAACCCGACAATCCTTGAGCCGGACGGCATCCATAATCCAACCAACGCGAGAAAGAACGCAGATATTGCAGCTTTTCCGGAGTATCCTCCATAATCAGGATACTGGCCATACGTCCCTGGGTCTGCGTATTGAAAGAATCTATATCTATACCGTTTACGGTAGGTTTAGGATAAACCTCGTTAGTGATGGCATACCAGCGCAGCGTGCGTTCGGCTTCATTCAGCTTGCCGGCTTCATTCAGTACCTCCTTCATCAGGAAATAGGCTACATAGAGTCCGCGCATACTGTAACCGTAATGATGGATGTTTCCCCAACAACTGCCGTAAGCCACACCTTGGTCGGTAATATGGTCGTACATGGCAAGGAACTTTTGCTTCAATTCATCCTGCGCAGCAACATCCGCTGCATTGTTATAGGCTATGGCAATACGTTTCATCAGTTTGAAATACTTGTCCATTTCCATACCCAGCTTGGTAAACATATCCTTATCCCAATTCGGTATCATACGTTCGTAAGCTTCCGCCTGACACACCATGAAGATAGGCAGACCGCTCACTTTCCCGTTTTTGTACGTAATCTTATAGTAGTCATACTGTTTACGGATAGCCGTCATTTCCTTATCTGACAACCTTCCGGGTGTATAGAGCATATCCCTGAAGCGTTTTTCTATTTTCCGCATTTCCTGTTTCTGCGTTTCGCTAACGGCAGTCAAGGGTATATCCGGCTTCCACAAAGAATGTTCGTAAATAACAAGCCAATGATTGGTAGTTCCCTTATTCACAAACGGAACTTGCACGTCAGCCGTCTGCTGGCGGGCATCCACCTTACTGGCGGG
>ERZ773115.2753-NODE-2753-length-13217-cov-7.629236_pt1 | contig 13217 bp, 14 predicted proteins | sample MGYA00511116_ERZ773115 | MGnify/ENA primary metagenome ERZ773115 (study PRJEB29015, sample SAMEA2737869) | human gut metagenome | biome: human gut; feature: human-associated habitat; material: faeces | place: China | collected 2012 ... | reverse complement strand
AGACCGCCGCAGGCGGCAGCGGCGGCGGCCATAAGCCCCCGCGCAGCCATGACGCAGCCGAAGCCCCGCGCAAGGGTAAGACCGGCGGCAAAAAGAGCGGCAAAAAAGGCGGCGATGGAAAGGGCGGCAAGAAAAAGAAGCGAATCCGCTGGTGGCAGATCCTGCTCATCACGCTGCTGGTCATCGCGCTGATCTTTGGCGGTGCGTTCGCTCTCATCATGGGGGCCATCACCCCGGAGGGCGGCAACATCAAGCTTAATCAGCTCATCAACACCCCCAAGGAGTTCCAGGGCAAGGAATTCAATGTTCTTGTCACCGGCGTTGACCGCTCAAGCACCGGGGCGCTGGCCGCAGGCTCGGCCAATGACTCCAATGTCAATGACGGCATGACCGATATGATCCTCTATGTCCATTTCAACAATGAGACGGGCGAGATGAAGATGCTGCAGATCCCCCGCGACACAATGGTCACGACCGACACAAGTGTCTCGGGCAACTACCGCATCAACGGCGTGGCCAAGACGCAGGGCAGCGATAGCAACAACAATATGGCCGCCCTCTGTGAGCTGGTGGCCGACCAGTACCAGATTCATATCGATGGCTTTATCACGATCCGCCTAGAAATGCTGACCGAGCTGGTCGATCTGTTCGGCGGTGTGGAGATCTATGTCCCGAGGGAGATGGACTATCAGGGCAGCCATCTGAATCAGGGCTACCAGACACTCAAGGGCGATGCCTGCGAGTTCCTGCTGCGCGCGCGCCACATTTACCCGGACGGCGACATCGGCCGCCTGAACATGCAGCGCCAGTTCTATGCTGCACTGTTCCGCAAGCTCAAGAGCATCGGCAACATCTGGGATGTGGCCAAGCTGACCCCCGCTGTGCTGAATTATATGGAGACGAACCTCAGCGCGTCTGAACTTGTCAGCTTTGCCATCAGTATGCTGAAAATTGATTCCAGCAAGATCATGATCTGCCAGATGCCGGTCATCAGCGGCCCCAAGTACAACGAGCAGTCGCTGCTCTACCCGGCGCGTCAGGCGGACGCGGACCTGCTGAACCAGTATTTCCGCGAGAATACCGGTCCCGTGGACGCCAGCGCCTTGAATCTGTGCGACAATGCCGTGGATGTCTCCGGCTATGCGGCCACCGACCCGAACATCCAGTGGATGGGCAGTCTGATGTCGGAGGCCGATCAGGCGCAGAAGGACGAGAATCTGGACGGCTCGAATCAGGTCACGGATGTCATGGCGTCCGAGCCTGCCGCTGAAAGCGAGAGCACCGAGGCCGAAAGCCAGCCCGCAGCGTAATTTACACTAGGAGAGTTACTATATGGAAAGCAAAGAACTTGCCATTCGTCTGGCCCGTGCGCTGGACGCCAAGAAGGCCGTCAATGTCCACATTCTGGCCGTGGAGGACCTGACCACCGTTACGGAATATTTCGTCATTGCCACGGGTATGTCCACCACCCATGTCGGCGCTCTGGCCGATGAGGCCGAGTTCCAGCTGGACCGCGAGGGCGTCAAGGTGCTGCGCACCGAGGGCCACGACGGCAAGCGCTGGGTGCTGCTGGACTACGGCTGCATCGCCATCCACGTCTTCAACGCCGAGGCTCGGGAGTTTTATGGCCTGGAGCGCCTGTGGCGCGACGGCAAGCCCCTGGACCTGACCGGCGTGGTGGATTGACGGCCATGAAGCTGGTTGTCGACCAACTGCAAAAGCGCTTCGGGACCCAGGAGGTGCTGCGGGGCGCGTCCTTCACCTTTGAACAGGGAAAGATCTACGGTCTTATCGGCCGCAATGGCGCGGGAAAGACCACGTTCTTCAACTGCCTCAATGAGGACCTCGCCGCCGACGGCGGATCCTTCCACCTGGAGGACGACACCGGTGCCGCCCGGCCCGTCACCGCCGACGACATGGGCTATGTGCTCTCCACCCCGGTGGTGCCGGAGTTTCTCACCGCCCGGGAATTTCTGCAATTCTTCCTGGAGATCAACCGGGGCAAGATCCCCTATCCCAAGGCCCCGGACGTGTATCTGGACTATATGTGCATCGACCCGGCCGACCGGGGAAAGCTGCTGAAGGATTTCTCCCACGGCATGAAAAACAAGATGCAGATGCTGGTGAACATCATGGCGGACCCCGCCGTGCTGCTGCTGGACGAGCCGCTGACCTCCTTTGACGTGGTGGTGGCCGACGAGATGAAGGCCCTGCTGCGGCGGATCAAGACCCGGCATATCATCCTGCTGTCCACCCATATCATGGACCTGGCCCTGGACCTGTGCGACGACATCGTGATCCTGCACCACGGGGTCCTGCAGGAGGTGCGGCGGGAGGACCTGGCCGATGAGGCGTACAAGGACCGCATCATCGCCGCCCTGAAGGAGGAGCCGGATGTGGTTTGACACCCTGGTTTTGCAGCTGCGGCTGCACATGGCCTATCGGGTCAACGGCATTCTGTACCGGCTGCGCTTTCTGAGCCTGTCCTATGAAAGCGGCTCCGCCAAGACCCTGGGGCTGGTGCTGGCCGTCCTGCGGGAGATTTTCGGCATACTGCTGGGAAAACTCCTGTATATGGCGGTGTTTTTCGCCGCTCCCCTGCTGCTGATCCATCGGGAGCTGCCGCCGGAGCTGTACGGCCATCTGCTGGTGTTTCTGACGCTGATCGGCGGTATTTTCAACAACAATCTGCTGAATGGCGGCCGGGACGCCTATTACGCCGTGATCCTCCTGCGGATGGACGCCCGGCGTTACACCCTGTCAGCGTATGGGTACTATCTGCTGAAAACCGCCGTGGGCTTCCTGGCGGCGGCGCTGTTGGTGGGGCATCTGATCCTGGGCCAGGGGCTGGCCCTGTGTCTGCTGACCCCGGTGCTGGTGTGCGGCGTCAAGCTCCTCTCTGCGGGACTGGAGCTGCGGCACTTCCACCGGCGGAGCATCCTGCCCCGGGACAAAAAGAGGTTCTCCCTGCTGCAGGGTGCCTCCGTTCTTCTGCTGGCGGCGGCGTATCTGCCCCCTCTCCTGCTGAACCGGGCCCTGCCCTCCGCCGCCGTGTATGCCGTCTGCGGGCTGGCGGCGGCTGGCGGCGCGTGGGGCGCCGCATATCTGCTGCGTTTTTCCGGCTATCGCCGGGTGTACCGGCACCTGTTCACGGCGGACGTATCCCTGCTCAGCGGCGACGGTCCCCAGGCGGCAGCCCGGGAGACCCAGGCCCAGTATCAGAGCAAGCTGACCCTGGACGCAGGCCCGAACAGCCGGAAAACCGGCTGTGCCCGGTTCAACGAGCTGTTTGTGCGCCGCAATTACCGGCTTCTGATGCGTCCGGCCCGGCGCACCGCCGTTATCGCCGGGGCCGCGCTGGCCCTGGGCTGCGCCGCCTGTCTGGCACTGCCGGAAATAGCCGCCGCCATCAACGGCGCACTGGTTCCGGCGCTGCCGATGATGCTGCTTCTGATGTACTTCATCAACCGGGGCAATACCGTGACCCAGGTCCTGTTCTTCAACTGCGACAGCAGTATGCTGTCCTACCGGTTTTACCGGCAGCCCCGGGTCATCCTGGGCATTTTCACGGCCCGGCTGAAATCCCTGACGGCCATCAACCTGCTGCCCACCGCCGTCATCGCCCTGGGGCTTCCCTTGCTTCTGCTGTGCAGCGGCGGCACGGACACCCCCACGGATTATCTGGTGCTGCCCCTGGCCATTCTGGCCATGTCCGTGTTTTTCTCGGTGCACTACCTGGTGCTGTACTACCTGCTGCAGCCCTACACCGCCGGGCTGGAGAACACCAGCTTCGGCTATCGCCTGATCACGGGCCTGACCTATTTTGTCTGCTACATGATCTACGCCAACGTCCACGGGGCAACGATGGCCTTCGGCATCGGCATGATCGTCTTTGCCGCCGTGTATGCGGCCGCGGCCCTGCTGCTGGCCTATCGCCTGGCCCCCAGAACCTTCAAGCTGCGCACATAACAAAGCGCCTCTGGCCGAAAAGGCCGGAGGCGCTCGCTATTTTTTCTGTTATTCTCCCTTAAGCTCCCGCCGGATGGTCCGGAAGCGCTCCGGGATCTCCTGCTCCGTCATGCTCTTGGGAGCCTGCACGGTTCCGGCCTCTCTGGCCGTCTCATAAAACCAGCATTTGTACTCCACGGTTTCCAGGGTGTGTTGCATCTCCTCGATCCGGCGGCACAGCACCTCCCGCTGGTTCCGGAACATCTCCAGCCGGTCGCCGATGGTGTCGTCCCCCTGGGCGGACAGCTGGATGTAATGCCGGATGTCCCGAATGGACATTCCCGCCTTTTTCATGCAGCCGATCATCCGCAGCCACTCATAGTCCGACTCCTGAAACATCCGGATCCCCCCGGGGGAGCGCTCCACCTGGGGCAGCAGCCCCTCCTTATCGTAATACCGCAGCGTGGAGGCAGGCACCCCCAGCCGTTTTGCCATTTCGCCCACCGTATAGGCCATAAAAATCCTCCATTCCGTTGGTTCGCTTTCCCATCAGCCCTCCACCGCCGGGAACAGGTCCCAGGGGTAGGTCCGGGGCGGCGGGCAGAACACGTCCACCTCACGGCCGGTGACCGGATGGCGGAAGGCCAGGCGGCAGGACCACAGGGCCGCCGTGCAGTTGGGGTCCTTGCTGCCGTATCGGATATCCCCCAGCAGCGGCAGCCCCCGGGAGGAAAACTGCACCCGGATCTGGTGGGTGCGTCCGGTGTGCAGCCGCACCCGCACCAGAGACAGCTCCTCCGTCCGGGACAGCTCCCGGTATTCCAGGCTGGCCTCCCGGACGCCCTTCCGGGGCCGCTTCACCACATAGCTCTTGTTGCGCCCGGCGTCCCGGAACAGCAGGTCCGTCAGGGTGGCGGCAGGCTCCTGCGGATGGCCCCGCAGCACCGCCAGATATTCCTTCACCAGCTCATGGGCCTGCACAGCGGCGGTGAGTTTTCCGGTGACCTCCCGCCGCCGGGAGAACACCATGACCCCGCCGGTGATCTTGTCCAGCCGGTGCACCGTGGCGATATAGGGGTTCTTCTGCCCCTGGGCCAGGTAGTGCTCCCGCAGCAGCTGCGGCATACACCGACCGCTTTCACCGTCCTCCGACAGCACCCCCACGGGCTTGCAGCAGATCACCAGGTGGGCGTCCTCATACAGAATCTTCAGCGGCTCCATGGCTCACCAGCGGCGGCGGCCCCGATAGGCCCGGCGCTGGCGGCGCTTCCCGCCCCGGCTGCCGTACCGCCGGCTGCGGCGGCCCAGCTTCAGCCACAGAATGAACACGATCACCAGCACCACAACGGCCACCAGCGCCAGCTTCACCCACGTCTTGGCAAAAAATGCCTCCACGGCAGCCTTGGCCACCAGGAACCGTGACGCGGACACGTCCGCCTGGGCCAGCAGCGGCACCTCGGCGCACACCTGGTCGTTATAGGTAATGGTCAGGGTGCCCAGCTCCTGCCCGGCGGTGACGGGGGCGTTGACCACGTCCTGCTTCAGGGTGACGCTCTTGCGGATGTCCTCATCCTTGGCGTCCTTAGGCAGGAAGGCCTCCACGCTCTGGGCCGGATACAGCATCACCGTGTCCGTCTGCTTGGACAGAGCCACCGGCTGGCGGTACAGCTCGTCGGTGGCCGCCACCTGGCGCATGGAAAAGTTGTTATATGCCCAGTTATACAGCTTGGCGGACTCGGAGAAGCTCTCCACGGTGGCGCCGTTTCCCTTGCAGCCCAGCACCACCGCCACCAGACGGCGGCCGCTGCGCTTGGCGGAGGACACCAGGCAATAGCCGGACTCCTCGGTGGAGCCGGTCTTGATGCCGTCGGCTCCGTCGTACTGATAGCCCATGATCCTCCAGTTGGAGATTAGGGAATTGGTGGTGTACAGCTCCCGCTCCTCGGACATGTTGGTGGCGGGCACCACATAGGAGGCGGTGCTGCAGATCTTCATGAAGGTCTCGTTTTTCATGGCCTCCCGGGTGAACAGATAGATGTCCCAGGCGGTGGAATAGTGGTTGGGGTCATGCAGGCCGTTGGGATTGACAAAGTGGGTGCCGGTGCAGCCCAGCTCCTGGGCCCGCTGATTCATCAGGGCCACAAAGGCGTCCTGGGATCCGGCCACCGTCTCCGCCAGGATGCAGGCCGCCTCGTTGGCGGACACCAGCATCATGCAGTACAGCAGCTGCTCCACCGTCAGCACCTCGCCCTCCTTGATGTCGGCGGAGCTGCCGGTGGGGTCCATGTCGTTGACCAGGGACGGCGCCGCCACCTGCTGGTCCAGGGTCAGCACCCCCTGGTCCACGGCCTCCAGGGTCAGCAGGGCGGTCATGACCTTGGTGATGCTGGCGGGATACTCGGTGTCCCGCTCGTTGAGCCCGTACAGCATCCGCCCGGACTCATAGTCCATCAGCAGGGCCGCCTTGGCGTTCACCTGGGGCAGGTCCACCGCACTGGCCTGGGGCACGCAGAACAGGCCCGTCAGCAGAAGCGTCAGCAAAAAAACAGATAAAAACCGGCGAATTTTCATTTTCTTTTTCTCCATCTATGCTATAATGGTGGTGGGATAAGGGACAGCGTGCCCGATCCCTGCTTATCACCTCTCATTATAAGCAAAATCCAACAGGGAGTCAACAACAGAGCCTATGGGAAAAGTTACAAAAACGGAAATATTTTTGCTGGTCCTGACGCTTCTGTTTGCGGCGGCGGCAGCGGCGCTGTTCTTCACCGGCCGCCCCCGGTCCGAGGGGTACACCGTCACCACCCAGCGGGACGATGCCGGTCCCCAGGAGCCCCAGTCCGGCCCCCTGAACATCAACACGGCCACTGCCGCCCAGCTGGAGACCCTGGACGGCATCGGCCCGGTGCTGGCCCAGCGCATCGTGGAATACCGCGAGACCAACGGCCCCTTCGCCTCCGTGGAGGGACTCCTGGAGGTCAAGGGCCTGGGACCCGGCATATTGGAAGCCATCCGCCCCCAGATCACCGCAGAGGAGGAACCATGAAAATTTTAGTAGTAGACGACGAGCAGCTGCTGGTCAAGGGCATCAAATTCAACCTGGAAAACGAGGGCTATCAGGTGCTCACCGCCTATGACGGGGCAACAGCCGTGGAGCTGGCCCGGCGAGAGCCGCTGGACCTGATCATCCTGGATCTGATGATGCCCCAGCTGTCCGGCAGCGAGGCCTGCATGAAGATCCGGGAGTTTTCCGACGTGCCCATCATCATGCTCACCGCCCGCAGCGAGGACGCGGACAAGCTCATGGGCTTTGCCTGCGGGGCCGACGACTATGTGACCAAGCCCTTCAACATCCTGGAGCTGAAGGCCCGGATCAAGGCCCTGCTGCGCCGGGCCAAGGGTCCCGCCCGGCCGGGCCGCAATCCCGCCCTGCTGACGGCAGGGGACCTGAGCCTGGATACCGAGCAGCGGGTGGCCATCCGGGACGGCCGCACCATCGACCTGACGGCCAAGGAATACGACCTGATCGAGCTGCTGATGAAAAATCCCCGGCGGGTCTACAGCCGGGAGAGCCTGATGAACCTGGTGTGGGGCTATTCCTACGCCGGGGACTACCGCACCGTGGACGTGCACATCCGCCGCCTGCGGGAGAAGCTGGAGCGGGTCCCGGCGGAGCCGGAATACATCATGACAAAGTGGGGAGTGGGTTACTATTTTGCGGGGGAAAACCAGCCTACAGTTTAAGTTCAGCATGAGCTATATCCTCATCATCCTGGCGGTGCTGGTGCTGCTGAACACCTATCCGCTGCTGGTGTCCCAGAGTCTGGTGTTCCGGACCAAGGAGACGGCCATGAAAAGCAGCGTCAAGATGGTGGAATCGGCCCTGTCGGGCCTGCCGGAGCTGACGGAGGAAAACGTGGGCCAGGCCCTGGCCTCGGTGGAGGAGACCGGCGTGTCCCGCCTGCTGGTGACGGACACCTCCGGCCGCATCCTGTTCGACACCCGGGAGGGCGGCAGCGCCAAGGGCATGTACGCCATGTATACCGAGATCGTCCAGGCTCTGGACGGCAGCGACGCCTTCTACTGCCGGTATGACAGCCATGCTTTTTTAAGCCGGGGCGCTTCCCCGGTGGTATACCGCAACCGCATCATCGGCGCGGTGTACGCCTACGAATACGACACCCAGCAGGCGGAGCTGCTGCAGAGCTTCCAGACCAACCTGACCCGCATCTCCCTGCTGATCGGCGTTCTGGTGGCTGCCCTCAGCGCCCTGCTGTCCCGGGCCTTCACCCGGAAGATCCGGGAGCTGCTCCAGGCCATCCGCCAGGTCCGGGAGGGGGCCTACAGCCATCGGGCCTCCGTCCGGGGAAATGACGAGATCGCCCAGCTGGCCACGGAGTTCAACAGCCTGACGGACCGCCTGCAGACCACCGAGGCCGCCCGCCGCCGCTTTGTGTCCGACGCCAGCCACGAGCTGAAAACGCCCCTAGCCGGTATCCGTCTGCTGACGGACTCCATCCTCCAGACGGAGGACATGAACGCCGACACCACCCGGGAATTTGTGGAGGACATCGGCCGGGAGGCCCAGCGGCTCAGCCGCATCACCGAGGACCTGCTGCGCCTGACCCGGCTGGACAGCGGTATCCAGGACGCGGCCTATCCTGTGTCCGTGTCCCGGGTGCTGGAGCGGGTGGTCCGTATGCTGGGGGTGGTGGCCCGGGAAAAGGAGGTCACCCTGACCTATGAGACGGACGAGGACGCCGTGGTCCGGGCCACCGAGGACGACATCCACCAGATTCTCTATAACCTCATGGAAAACGGCATCAAGTATTCCGGCTCCATGGGCTTTGTCCACACCACCCTGAAAACCGTCGGCGACACCGTGGTGATCTCCGTGGAGGACAACGGCATCGGCATCCCCAACGAGGACATGGAGCACATATTCGAGCGGTTCTACCGGGTGGACAAGAATCGCTCCCGGGCCGTGGGCGGCACGGGTCTGGGTCTGAGCATCGTCAGCGACACCGTGCGCCGCCGGGGCGGCTCCATCCGGGCCCAGCACCGGCAGTCCGGCAGCGGCACCGTGTTCATCGTGGAGCTGCCCCTGGCCCGGCGAGAGGAGGCGGACGAATGAAAAAACGGATCTTTCTCCTGCTGCTTTGTCTGGCACTGCTGCTTACCGGCTGCGCCGCCAGCCGCCGTACGCCCAAACAGACCTTCCGGATCTACGGCCTGTCCGGCGCCCCGGGCGGCGATGCCATCTCCGCCGTGGACGTGGACTGGTCGGAGCGGAAAAGCCTCACCGTGGACCAGCAGGCCCAGGCGGCTCTGGAGCAGCTGCTGGGGGCGTGCACCGAGCCGGGCTACCGCACGCCCATCCCCCAGGGGGTGACGCTGCGCAGCTGCCAGCTTACCGGCGGCATGGCCCTGGTGGACTTCTCCCAGGGGTATGAGCAGCTGTCCGGCATCGACCTGACCATCGCCGACTACTGCGTCACCCTGACCCTGTCCCAGCTGCCCGGTATCTCCGTGGTCCGCATCACCGTGGAGGGCCAGGACCTGGCCTATCGGACCCACAGCCTGCTGCAGTCCCGGGAGGTGCTGATGACCAGCGAGGACGACGTGACCCGCACCCTGGGGGTGCGCCTGTTCTTCCCCGCCTGGGAAAGCGGCCTGCTGACGTCGGAATCCCGGACCCTGACCCTCCACGAGGGCGACAGCGCCGTGGAGGCCATCATGTCCGCCCTGATGGAGGGCCCCCAGACCGAGAGTCTGTCCCCCCTGCTGCCGGAGGGCTTCCAGATGCTGACGGTCCGGGTGGAAAGCGGCACCTGCTATCTGAATCTGCCCCGGTCGGACGTGTCCCTGCTGCCGGAGGGCCTGGAGGCCCAGCAGCTGCTGGTCCGGGGCTTGGTGAACTCCCTGTGCTCCGCCAACGGCGTGGACCGGGTCCAGCTGCTGCTGGACGGCCAGGTAGCCGCCTCCTTCGGCCAGGTGGACATCAGCGGCCCCCTGTACCGGGAGTGACCGCTCCGATTCCTGAAAAAAAGCGTGCCGCCCGCAGGCAGCACGCTTTTTTTGAACGATTTTGGCTTACTCCTGGTCCTCGTCGTCCTGGGCATTGGCCAGGTCGCTGAGATCGAACTCCAGCTTCTCGCCGCAGTTGGGGCAGCGGATCTCGCCACTCTCCAGGGTATCCTCGTCGAAGACGATCTCCTCCTCGCAAACGGGGCAGGTGGTCTCGAAATAGGACTCGTCGTCATCGTCGTAGTCCTCATCCTCATCCTCGTCCACGTCATCATCCAGCTCGTAGAGGGCCTGCTCCACGTCGGACAGATCGTCGCTGACGGCATCCAGACCGTCCTCCACGTCGCACAGCTCGTCCTCCAGGTCCACGAACTTCTCAGCCATGTCGTCCAGCACGTCGATGATGGCAGCGATGAGCTTGCCCTCCTTGGTGTCGGTGTCCAGCGCCAGGCCCTCGGCCAGGCCCTTCAGATAAGCTACCTTCTCAGAAATTTCCATGTTCATGCTCCTTTCCTGATATGGGTGGTGGTGGGAAAACCGCAGTCCTTACTTGGCGCGGCCCAGATACTCGCCGGTGCGGGTGTCGATGGTAATCTTGTCGCCAATGTTGATAAACAGGGGCACCTTCACCTCGGCGCCGGTCTCCACGGTGGCGGGCTTGAGGGTGTTGGTGGCGGTGTTGCCGGCCAGACCGGGCTCCGTCTCGGTGACCTCCAGGTCCATGAAGTTGGGGCACTCCAGGCCGAACACGCTGCCCTTATAGCTCAGCACCTTGCACACGGTGTTCTCGGTGATGAAGCGGAACGCATCGCCCAGCAGGTCCTTGCCCAGGGGCACCATGTCGAAGGTCTCCTGGTCCATGAAGTAATACAGGTCGCCGTCGTTATAGCTGTAAGCCATGTCCTTGCGCTCCACGAAGGCTTCCTCGAACTTTGCGGTGGGGTTGAAGGAAGTTTCGGTGACGGCGCCGGTGACGATGTTCTTCATCTTGGTGCGCACGAAGGCCGCGCCCTTGCCGGGCTTGACGTGCTGGAATTCCACGACCTGCATGATCTTGCCGTCCATTTCAAAGGTCTTACCGTTACGGAAATCGCCGGCGGTAATGGTTGCCATATGTGTATCCTCCCATGTCATGAGAAAATAATCCTCAGCGGGAGTATTTCCTCGTATTCAAAAATTTGCCTATACAACTCTATTATTTTACACGATAATAGGCGCTATTGCAAGAGCCAGACGGGATTTTTTCCCGGTTTTCCCGAAAAATCAGTCTCCAACAAAGCAAAGTTAAAAAGCCTCGCAGAGTTCACGGCCCGCAGGCCGTGAATCAAGTGCAATCCGTTTTTTGCGGCGGCGTGTACGTCGCAAAAAACACTTTGCGCGGAGAGAGTGTGTTCCGATGGGCTGCGTGCCCATCGGAACGCGCGGTTCGGAGCGAAATCTCTTTTGGTAGAAAAAGGGCGGTGCCCTTTTTCTACCAAGTTATTTTACAGAATTAACAGGTCCTTCTTGGCCAGGGTGATATCCTGGCAGCCGCCCTCCTGCAGCACAACCACGTCCTCGATGCGGACGCCGAAGCGGCCGGGCAGATAGATGCCGGGCTCGGCGGACACGGCCGCACTCAGGGGCAGGGGCTTGTTGTTGGCGGGGGTGGCGTTGGGGGACTCGTGAATTTCCACGCCCACGCTGTGGCCGAAGCTGTGGCCGAAATAGGGACCGTAACCGGCGTCCTCGATGACCTTCCGGGCGGCGGCGTCCACGTCGTGGCCGGTGGCGCCGGCCTTGGCGGCGGCGATGCCCGCCAGCTGTGCCTGCAGCACGACGTTGTAGACCTTCTCCATCTCCTCGGTGACGTGGCCCACGGCCACGGTGCGGGTCATGTCGGAGCAGTAGCCCTGATAGATGCAGCCGAAGTCCATGGTCACAAAGTCGCCGTCCTGGATCTTCCGGTCGGTGGGCACGGCGTGGGGCATACTGCCGTTGGGGCCGCTGGCCACGATGGGGTCAAAGGACATATTCTCCGCGCCTCCGGCCAGCATCAGATACTGCAGCCGGGCGGCGATCTCCTTCTCGGTGACGCCGGGCTTGATCTCCTTGACGATCTGGTCCAGAGCGCCCTCGGCGATGCGCTGGGCGGCGATCATCCGCTGGATCTCCTCCTCGTCCTTGCTCTGGCGCAGGGAGATCAGCAGCTCCGTGGCGGGCACCATCTGGCAGTGCAGCTTCTCGGAATAGTGGCGATAGTCCGCCACGGTCATGTACGCATCCTCGAAGCCCAGCTTCTGCACATGGGTCTTCTCCATGGCGGCGTTGATCAGGTCCACATAGGGGTGGGCGGCGTCGGTCATGGCGATCTCGGCGTCCTGCACCTTGTTGTGGGCGGCCTCGATATAGCGGGAGTCGGTGAAATAGAAGTTCCCCTCCCGGGTCACCAGGGCCACGCCGTCGGTGCCGGTGGAGTGGAAGCCGGAGGCATAGAAACGGTTGGCCTCGCAGGTCAGCAGCATACCGTCCAGCTCATAGGCAGACAGCTTTTCCGCAATTTTCGCAAAATGGTTCATAATCAAAACTCCTTTCAGATCCGGTGAACGCCACCGGCTAAATGCTTCCAGGGGGCCTGGAGGGCATGCAGCACCTTCTGCCACGGGGTCCTGGCCCCGCCGACCGGCTCCACCATCAGGGCCGTGACGCCGCTGAGGTTGGCCCCCAGCATATCCGTCAGCAGCTTATCTCCCAGCATGGCCGTGTGGGCGGGGTCGGTCCCCGCCTGGTCCATGGCCCGGCGAAAGCCCGCCGTCTGCGGCTTTTTGGCGTGGCCCACATAGGTGATCCCCAGGTCGCGGCAGAACTGCTCCACCCGCCGGGGGCTGCGGTTGTTGGACAGGATCATCACCCGGATCCCCGCCGCCTGTAAGCGGCTGAGCCAATCGCGCACCGCCTGGTCGGGGCGGGACACGCTTTTGGGGGCCAGGGTATAGTCCAGATCGCTGAGCAGCAGCCGGATGCCCCTGCTCTGCAGCAGCTCCGGCGTGATCTGCTGATAGCTTTCGTATACCCCGTCCGGCACCAGAGAAATACGCATACACCAGTTCCCTTTCTCATAGCTTTGGCTATAGTGTAGCATTTTTTTCATGGGAACGCAAGGGGGGATCTCCATGCCGCTGTATCTTGCCGCCACACCGGACCGTCTGACCCGGGCCCGGGCCGTGACGCCGCGCCTGGCCCACGTGGCCTATCGTCTGGGC
>ERZ773115.2752-NODE-2752-length-13228-cov-4.172246_pt1 | contig 13228 bp, 7 predicted proteins | sample MGYA00511116_ERZ773115 | MGnify/ENA primary metagenome ERZ773115 (study PRJEB29015, sample SAMEA2737869) | human gut metagenome | biome: human gut; feature: human-associated habitat; material: faeces | place: China | collected 2012 ... | reverse complement strand
AGGTTGTCTTGGTTTTTGAAGATGGTATCAAGCGTCTTGCGCGTGTGACTGACCGTGAGAATCATGTCTTTGAAGTGATTGAAGACTTAACTGATAATGTCGAGATGCCTGTTTCTGTAACCATTGCCTCAGGTTTTCCCAAGGGAGATAAGCTGGAGTTGGTGACACAAAAGGCAACAGAGCTTGGAGCTCAGGCTATTTGGGCCTTCCCTGCCGACTGGTCTGTGGTTAAGTGGGATGGTAAGAAGCTAGCCAAGAAGGAAGATAAACTTGCCAAGATTGCTCTAGGAGCTGCAGAACAATCCAAGCGTAATCGTGTTCCAGAAGTCAGATTGTTCGAGAAAAAAGGGGAATTTCTATCAGAATTAGATAATTTTGATAAGATTTTTATCGCCTATGAGGAAACAGCCAAAGCAGGTGAGTTGGCTACTCTAGCTCGTGAGTTGGCTCAGGTAGAGAATGGTCAGAAAATTCTCTTTATCTTTGGACCAGAAGGTGGTATTTCTCCGTCTGAGATTGACGCTTTTGAAGAAGCTGGTGGCCTTAAAATTGGTCTTGGACCGCGTATTATGCGGACGGAAACGGCTCCTCTCTACGCTTTGAGTAGTGTCAGTTATGCCCTAGAATTGAATAAATAAAAGAAAGTTGGCCTTGTTCCAACTTTTTTTGTATTTGACACTTTTAAGCTAAGATTGCATCTTGTTATTGGTTTTGTATGACAAATCGAGTATTTCTAAAAAAGTTGATAATCTTATTTAGATTTAATATAATTGTACTATCTTTATAAAAGGGGAAGATTTTTAATGAAAACGAATCGTTATGTGACTCAATCTGCTGTGGTTTTGGGCCTTTTTGCTCTCTTGACTGTGCCACAAGTCGTAGGGCAAGCTGATGAAGCAACGGCACCTGTATCAACTACTTCTACAGAAACTGTGGCAGATAGTGGTGCTTCTGTAGTATCAGGACAAGGAACTTCTGGGACAGCTACTCAAGGAGGAACAGAGACTGTCTCTGCTACACCAACAACAGTAGCGACAAATGCTTCTGAAGAGCCATCAGCTAATACCTCAACGGCCCAAGCGAGTCAAGAAGCCAGTGCTGTTTTGACGAATGCCAATCAGGTGACACCAGCGGTGCCAGTACAGGCTGAAACTGTTACAGAGCCTGCTCATGAGGGGCAGACCGTTGATATGCAGATTTTGTCAACAACAGACCTTCATACCAACTTGGTTAACTATGATTATTATCAAGATAAGCCGTCTCAAACAGTTGGTTTGTCTAAAACTGCTGTCCTTATCAAAAAAGCCCGTGAAACTAATCCCAATACGGTCTTAGTGGACAGTGGGGATACGATTCAGGGAACTCCTTTTGGGACTTATAAGGCTTTGATTGATCCTGTTGCCCAAGGTGAGACTCACCCTATGTACAAGGCCTTTGAGATGCTGGGCTACGATGCCGAAACACTTGGAAACCACGAGTTTAACTATGGTCTAGAATTTTTGGATCGTATGGTTAAGGCTGCTAAGATTAACATTATCAATGCCAATGTGCGTAATGCTCAGACAGGTGACTACTATTACAACCCTTATAAGATTGTTAACAAAACCTTTACTGATACAGACGGCAAACAGGTAACGCTAAAAATCGGTATTACTGGTGTCCTTCCAACACAGATTTTGGTTTGGGATAAGGCCAACCTTGAAGGTAAGGTAACTGTTGATGATCCAATGGAGGCTGTTAAGGCTATCGTTCCTAAGATGAAGGCTGCAGGAGCTGACTTTATCCTTGTTGCTGCTCACTCTGGTATTGGTGACAATGAATACACTAAGAATGAGGAAAATGAAGGTTACCAAATTGCTGGTATCGAAGGCGTTGATGCTGTTGCGACAGGGCATTCTCACGCTGATTTCCCAAATGGAGATGGCACAAGTTTTTATGCGAAATATCCTGGTGTAGATGATGTCAATGGTCTCATCAATGGGAAACCTGTGGTTATGGCTGGTAAATTCGGAGATCATCTAGGCATCATGGATGTCAAATTGACTTACACGGATGGTAAATGGAAAGTTGTTAACAGTAAGGCCAAGCTTGAAAAGATTGATACTAAGTCAGATGTTGCGGACAAGGACTTAATTGACATGGCAGCTCATGACCATAATGGAACAATCAACTATGTTCGTAAGGAAGTTGGTGAGACTACAGCACCGATTACTAGCTACTTTGCTCAGGTTCAGGATGATCCATCTATTCAAATCGTTAATAATGCACAACTATGGTATGCTAAAAAACAAGTAGCGGGAACAGCAGATGAGAATCTTCCACTCCTCTCAGCTGCAGCACCTTTCAAGGCAGGGACTCGTGGAGATGCGACCTACTATACCGATATTCCAGCTGGGCCATTGGCCATTAAGAACGTCGCAGACCTCTACCTCTACGACAATGTTACTGCCCTACTCAAAGTGACTGGAGCACAAATCAAAGAATGGTTGGAAATGTCTGCAGGACAGTTCAATCAAATTGATCCTAACAGCAAAGAACCACAACAACTTATTAACAGTAGCTATCGCTCATACAATTACGATGTGATTGATGGGTTGACTTATAAGTTTGATTTGACACAACCTAACAAATACGATCGTGAAGGTAAGTTGGTTAACCCAGATGCTAGTCGTGTTCGTGACTTGGCTTATCAAGGGAAACCTATTGATTTGAATCAGACTTTCCTTGTCGTGACTAACAACTATCGTGCGACTGGTAACTTCCCTGGTGTTAAGGATGCTGCAGAAAAACGTCTCCTCAATCTTGAGAATCGTCAGGCAATCATTGATTATATCGTTAGTGAGAAAACGATTAACCCAACTGCTGATGGAAATTGGAGTTTCGTCCCTAATATTACGAATGCAGATATCCGTTTTGCCTCATCTGACAATGCACGTGCCCACCTTGCTGGTCAGGATGCCATTAGTTATGTAGGACCATCAACACAAGCAGGATTTGCAGAGTACCGCTTGATTGTTAAGGAAAAGGCAAATCAAGTTGAGGATACGACTAAGAAAGAATCTGAGAAGTCACCAAAAGGTGTTGAGATGGCAGATCAAACTAAGCATGTAAAACCAAATGCTACTGCAGTCACCAGCGTGGCTAAACCTGCTTCAGCTATCCAATTGTCAAACGCTCAAGTCGTTATCTTACCTCAAGCTCAAGTGCAAGAAACTCAAGGTTCAAGTTCAGTTAAGACCTTGCCAAACACTGGTTCAGACGAATCTGTGTCAGCAACTTTAGCTGGTCTGGTTCTTATGACCTTGGCTGGATTCTTTGGAATCAAAAAACACGAAAAAAATTAAGCAAAGGAAAAAGCCCTGACAGGGGCTTTTTTGCTGTAGTTTTAGCGTTGGTTAAAGTTCTTTTGTGCTTCTAGGATAATAGGTGCCAGACGTTCGATATCAGACTGTGTGCCACGAAGCTCAAAGTCTCCCAACATAGGGAAGCCAAAACGTTGACTGTATTGTTTGGCAGTTAGGCAGTACTGGTTATTGAAGTTACGGTTACCAGAACCGATGATACCAAAGCAACGTTTGTGGTTATCATGGGCTGCGATAAAATCTCCCAGTGGATTGGTTAGGATTTCGACATCTCCATTGTCCACGCCATTTCCACCTTCAAGGTAGGTTGGCAAGAGTGCGACAAAGGGTTCATCTACTTGGAAGGTTTCATGATTAAGCTCTTTAATATTGATTTGGCGACATTCAATCCCGTGGTTGAGGGATAGGTAGTCAGACATACGTTTGACAAAGCTTTGGGTATTGCCACTTAGACTAATATAAACGAGGGTAAGTTGAGACATAAGCGTCCTCTTTCTATCTATATCTTGTGTTTGCTCAATCATTCTAACACAAGATATTGTGCTTTTCAAGTTGGCTCCTTTTAGCTCCTTGCAGTTAAGAATTGCCTATCTAGCTCTTTTTCTTTACTTGTAAAAGTGATAAAATAAAGGTTATTAAAAGAAGCGAAGGAAGAAATCATGGCTAAAGATAAAAATGTAACAGGAGAAGAAATTTTAGACATTTGCTCGGCCTACATGTCAGCAGATGATTTGAAATTAGTTGAAAAAGCCTGGCATTATGCGACAGATGCTCATAGTGGGCAATCTCGTCAGTCAGGAGAACCTTATATTATTCACCCTATTCAAGTGGCAGGTATCCTGGCAGATCTCCATCTTGATGCAGTGACAGTAGCCTGTGGTTTCTTACACGATGTCGTTGAAGACACCGAAAAAACGCTCGATGATTTGGAAGCGGATTTTGGTACGGATGTACGAAATATTGTAGACGGTGTTACTAAGCTTGGTAAGGTTGAGTACAAGTCCCACGAGGAGCAGTTGGCTGAAAATCACCGTAAGATGCTTATGGCCATGTCTAAGGATATCCGTGTCATCTTGGTTAAATTGGCCGACCGTTTGCACAATATGCGTACCCTTAAGCATCTTCGTAAGGATAAGCAAGAGCGCATTTCTCGCGAAACTATGGAAATCTATGCTCCTTTGGCCCACCGTTTAGGTATTAGTCGTATCAAATGGGAATTGGAAGACATGTCCTTCCGTTACCTTAATGAGGTGGAATTCTACAAGATTTCTCACATGATGAAGGAAAAACGTCGTGAGCGTGAGGAACTTGTGGACGAGATTGTCGATAAAATTAAGACCTACACAGCTGAACAAGGACTTGTTGGTGATGTTTATGGTCGTCCAAAGCATATCTACTCTATTTATCGTAAGATGCGCGACAAGAAAAAGCGCTTCGATCAAATTTATGATTTGATTGCCATCCGTTGTGTTATGGAGACGCATAGTGATGTTTACGCCATGTTGGGATACATCCATGAGCTCTGGCGTCCGATGCCTGGCCGTTTTAAAGACTATATTGCCAATCCTAAATCCAATGGTTACCAGTCTATCCATACAACGGTTTATGGACCAAAAGGACCTATTGAAATCCAAATCCGTACCAAGGAAATGCACCAAGTTGCCGAATACGGGGTTGCAGCTCACTGGGCTTACAAGAAAGGTATCAAGGGCAAGGTAGATTCGAAAGAGTCTGCTTTGGGAATGAACTGGATTAAAGATCTTGTTGAACTTCAAGATGCCTCAAATGGTGATGCTATGGGATTTGTAGACTCTGTTAAAGAGGATATCTTCTCAGAGCGTATTTATGTCTTTACGCCAAATGGTGCTGTTCAGGAATTGCCTAAAGATTCAGGACCTATTGACTTTGCCTATGCTATCCATACCCAAGTTGGAGAGAAGGCTACAGGTGCTAAGGTTAATGGCCGTATGGTTCCCTTGACTGCCAAACTTAAGACAGGTGATGTGGTTGAGATTGTCACTAATGCCAATTCTTTTGGTCCTAGTCGTGACTGGATTAAGATGGTCAAGACAACTAAGGCCAGAAATAAAATTCGACAATTCTTTAAGAATCAGGACAAGGAAGCTTCTATCACCAAGGGTCGTGAGCTTTTGATTGCCTACTTCCAAGAGCATGGCTATATTGCCAATAAGTACCTAGACAAGAAACATATTGAGGAAATTCTCCCTCGTATGAGTGTGCGTAGTGAAGAAGCTCTCTATGCCGCTGTTGGTTTTGGTGAAATTAGTGCTGCTGCTGTTTTCAATCGTTTGACAGAAAAAGAACGCCGTGAGGAAGAGCGTGCTAAGGCAAAAGCTGAAGCTGAAGAGCTAATGAACGGTGGCGAAGTTAAGACTGAGAAGAAAGAAGTTCTCAAGGTTAAGAGTGAAAATGGCGTCATCATTCAAGGTGCCTCTGGTCTCCTCATGCGTATCGCTAAGTGCTGTAACCCAGTACCTGGAGATGAGATTGAAGGTTATATCACCAAGGGCCGTGGAATTGCTATTCACCGTTCAGATTGTAATAATATCAAGAGTCAAGAAGGTTATGAACAACGTTTAATCGAAGTAGAGTGGGATGAACGTAATGCTAATAAATCTTACTTGGCTGAGATTGACATCTATGGCCTTAACCGTTCTGGTCTGTTGAATGATGTTCTTCAAATCTTGTCAAATACGACCAAGAGCATTGCTACGGTCAATGCGCAACCGACTAAGGACATGAAGTTTGCCAATATTCACGTTAGCTTTGAAATTGCAAACCTTATTGAATTGACTGGTCTAGTGGATAAGATTAAAATTATCCCTGACGTTTACAGTGTTAAACGTACAAATGGTTAAGGAGTTACTGCGATGAAGATTGTGATTCAGCGCGTGCAAAGTGCCTCTGTGGTTATTGAGGATTCTACGGTTGGTGCTATTAAACAGGGGCTCTTACTCTTGGTCGGAGTTGGTCCAGAGGACACCAAAGAGGACCTAGAGTATGCAGTTCGTAAGATTGTCAATATGCGCATTTTTTCAGATGAAGATGGCAAGATGAATCTTTCTGTTAAGGATATTGGTGGCCAGATTTTGTCGATTTCTCAGTTTACGCTTTTTGCAGATACGAAAAAAGGAAATCGACCGGCATTTACGGGTGCTGCAAAGCCTGACATGGCTAGCCAGCTCTATGACGATTTCAACCAATCCTTGTCAGCTCATGTTCCTGTAGAAAGAGGACGCTTTGGTGCAGATATGCAGGTTAGTCTGGTCAATGACGGACCTGTGACCATTATTTTAGATACTAAAAATCGATAAACAAACCATTTCTCGCCTTGTGTGAGAGGTGTTTTTTTTACTCTCATCGTATGGGCAATTTAGGTGCTCGATTTTCATTATTTGGGATTTATTTTTGTCATTTTAAGTAGACTGAATCAAGTGAATATTTAATGAAATTAGAAAATGTTGTTCTCAAATTTCTGAAAAAATCTGACCATTCATGATGAAAAAATTACCGTTTACGAGGATTGCCGGAAATTCCCTTGTCTTACAAAAAAGATTAAGTTAACATTAGTTTCATAAGAAACACCAAGCGATTTTTATGAAACTAAAAATAACTCGAGTTTACAGCATGCAAATACAAATAGTGATAATTTGAAACGCCGAGGTGATTTAAACTTTTTTAGAGGGATAGAGAGATGTTAAAGAAAGTAGCGTCAACTAAATTATTATCAGGTTTGTTTGTAGCCGGCGGTGTCCTAGGGATGAATCAGGTTGCCAAGGCAGATAACGTGGTCAGTTCAGAAGCAACAAAACCAGTTATTACAACTGAAGCAGATAACTTGGTGGTGGTACCAACTGAGGCCGTTGCTCCAGTAGCGACAACAGAAGTAGGTCCATCATCTGCTGCTGTTGCGACAGATACTGCAACAACAGCGACAGCTTCTACAATCTTTTCACAAGCTGTGCCAGCAGAGAGTGCTAGCTCAGAAACGCTTGTAGCCAGTGAAGCACTAGCTCCTGAGTCAGCTGCTGTGGAAACCATCACATCATCATCTGATAATGCTACTGAAGCAGGACGCCATTCAACTGCTCAAGTGACACCAGTTACAGAAGTGACAGAGCAAAACTTAAATGGTGATGCTTACTTGACAGATCCAGAAACAACAAAAGCTACTTATAACAAGGCAGATGGTGATATTAACTATTCTGTTGTTGTGTCTAATCCAACAGCAGAAACTAAGACGATGACTGTCAACTTGACACTTCAACATGCTTCAGAGATCATCGGTCAAGATAACGTTGACCTTACGCTAGCGGCAGGAACCTCAGCTAAGGTTTCAAACTTGACAGTAGCGTCAGAGTGGTTGACAAACAATACGGGTTACTTGGTGACAATCAGTGTCAATGATAAATCAGGCAATGTCTTGTCAAGCAAACGTGCTGGCTTGTCTGTTGAAGATGATTGGACAGTCTTCCCACGTTACGGTATCGTAGCAGGTTCGCCAACGGATCAAAACAGTATTCTTGTTAAAAATCTTGAAGCCTACCGTAAAGAGCTTGAGCTCATGAAGTCTATGAATATCAACTCATATTTCTTCTATGATGCTTATAGTGAAGCTACAGATCCTTTCCCAGAGGGTGTTGATAGCTTTGTTCAAAAATGGAATACCTGGAGTCATACTCAGGTTGACACTAAGGCTGTTAAAGAATTGGTTGACCAAGTTCATAAGTCAGGTGCTGTTGCCATGCTTTATAACATGATTTCAGCAGATTCAAATCCAAAGAATCCAGCCCTTCCACTTGCTGCTTTGGCTTATAACTTCTACGATAGCTTTGGTAAGAAGGGTGAGCCGATGACTTACACTATCGGTGATAACCCAACTCAAGTTTACTATGATCCGGCTAATCCAGATTGGCAAAAATACATTGCGGGTGTCATGAAATCAGCTATGGATCGTATGGGCTTCGATGGTTGGCAAGGTGATACAATTGGTGACAACCGTGTGACTGATTATGAGCACCGTAACAGCTCAGACGAGGCTGACTCACACATGATGTCTGATTCATATGCGTCATTTATTAATGCTATGAAAGACCTCATTGGTGAAAAGTACTACATCACAATCAATGATGTCAATGGTGGTAATGATGATAAATTAGCCAAGGCACGTCAAGATGTTGTTTATAATGAGCTTTGGACAAACGGTGGTTCAGTTATTCCAGGACGTATGCAGGTTGCCTATGGTGATTTGAAAGCACGTATCGATATGGTACGCAATAAAACTGGTAAATCACTTATCGTTGGTGCCTACATGGAAGAACCAGGTATTGATTATACTGTTCCTGGTGGAAAAGCAACTAACGGTGCTGGTAAAGATGCCCTTGCTGGTAAGCCATTGCAAGCTGACGCGACTCTTCTCGTAGATGCGACAGTAGCTGCAGCCGGTGGCTATCACATGTCCATTGCAGCCCTTGCCAATGCTAATGCAGCCCTTAACGTCCTTCAAAGTGCTTATTACCCAACTCAATACCTCAGTGTGGCTAAGGACACTATTCGTAAGCTTTACAATTACCAACAGTTTATCACTGCTTATGAAAATCTTCTCCGTGGTGAGGGTGTGACTAACAGCACTCAGGCTGTATCTACCAAGAATGCTGCTGGTGAAATCCTTTCTAAGGATGCTCTAGGTGTGACAGGAGATCAAGTTTGGACATTTGCTAAATCAGGAAAAGGTTTCTCAACTGTTCAAATGATTAACATGATGGGCATCAATGCGGGCTGGCATAATGAAGAGGGTTATGCGGATAATAAAACACCGGACGCTCAAGAAAATCTCACAGTTCGTCTTAGTCTAGCAGGTAAAACAGCCCAAGAAGCAGCTAAAATTGCTGATCAAGTCTATGTGACGTCACCAGATGATTGGGCAACTTCAAGCATGAAGAAGGCACAAGCAAGCCTTGAAACAGATGAAAATGGTCAACCAGTACTTGTCATTTCAGTTCCTAAACTAACGCTTTGGAACATGCTCTATATCAAGGAAGACACAACAGCAACACCGGTAGAACCAGTTATCTTGAAACCAGTTACTAACCAAGCTGGTAAGAAAGCAGATAATACCGTAACATCTGAAGCAAGCTCAGAAACAGCTAAATCCGAAAATACAACAGTAAACAAAGGTTCAGAGGCTCCAACTGATACGAAACCATCTGTTGAAGCTCCTAAACTAGATGAAATAACTAAACCAGCACCAACAGTTGACGAGTTAGTAAACTCAGCAGCTGTTCCAGTGGCAATAGCTGTATCAGAGACCGCACATGATAAGAAAGATGACAACTCAGTATCTAATACGGATCAAGGTGCAGTAGCGTCAGATTCAATCACTACACCAGCTTCAGAGGCCACAAGCACAGCTGACTCAACAGCCTCATCAGAAGTATCAGAAAGTGCAACAGTATCATCGGAAGCATCAGAAACTGAAATTAGTTCAGAAGCATCAACTTCAGAGACTTCAGCATCTGAATCAGAGAATTCAATCAGCACAGTCGTTTCAGAATCAGAAGTAGTTAAAGAACCAGCTGTTTCATTGACAGAATCAGAAAGTCAAGTGAGCACTTCAGAAGTGATTTCAGCAATTTCAGAAACAGTGAGCACGTCTGAGGAAGTCATCCTTGATGGACTATCAGAAAACATCAATAGTTGGAATAGACTCTCTGCAGCTCCTCGCGTCTCAGAAAACTTACCAAGTACTTCTGAAACGATTACAGAAGCAGCGTCACTCTTTAGCAACTATGCAAGATATTCAGAAACAGCAAGCTCAGAATCTCACTCTATGGTAGCAGCTTCTTCAGAAGCTTCTATTGAAAAATTAGCAGTATCTATCTTGAAAGATACTGAGGGTGGCTTGTACGATGCAACAACAATCAGAAATATTGTTGAGATGATTGATAGCATTACAACAAATGTTAGCTATACTCGCAGTAGCCGTCAAGACCTTATCAATACAGCTTCGTCAGATAACACTTACAGTGGTAGTCAAGATCTTAACCTTGCAAGTAAGACAACGACGCAAGCAGGTGAAAAAGGAACAACTGAAGATCTTAAGGCTACAATTGCTAAAACAGCAAAATCTCACAAGTGGGGAGAACATGCTGTAGCTATCCTTACAGCTATTGTCCTTGCAGGTGCGGCAACCCTTGCAGCTCTTCGTAACTTCTTGATGTCAAAAAAAGTTGATAAATAATAAGTAGAGCTCTTTGTGTAAACAAGGAGTTTTCTTTATACTGGCTGCTATTTTTTCTGAAAATTGTGATACAATAGAAATAGTTTGAATATTGTGTCAAAGGAGAGCCAATGATTACTGCAAATGATATCGTAAAGGCTAATGAAGTCTTAAAAAACGTGGTGGAACGCACACCACTAGATTTTGATCGCTACTTATCTGAAAAATACGGGGCGACCATTTATATTAAAAAAGAAAATATGCAAAAGGTACGCTCTTTCAAATTGCGAGGAGCCTACTATGCTATTCATCAATTGAGTGATGAGGATAAGGCGCGTGGTGTGGTTTGTGCATCAGCCGGAAACCATGCTCAGGGGGTTGCCTACACTTGTAACGAGATGAAGATTCCGGCAACCATCTTTATGCCAGTAACAACGCCTCTCCAAAAAATTGGTCAAGTCCGTTTCTTTGGTGGCAAGTTTGTAACAATCAAATTGGTGGGAGATACCTTTGATGCTTCTGCTCAAGCAGCGCAGGAATATACCAAGTCTGAAGGGATGACTTTCATTGATCCATTCGACGATTATAATGTCCAAGCGGGTCAAGGAACTGTTGCTTATGAAATTTATGAGCAGGCTCAAGAGGAAGGTGTTTCCTTTGATAGTATCTTGGTTCCAGTCGGAGGCGGTGGCCTTATCTCTGGTGTGGCTACTTATATCAAGGATGTGGCACCATCTATGGAAGTTATTGGTGTTGAGGCTAGTGGTGCTCGTAGTATGCGTGCTGCCTTTGACCGTGGTTATCCTATAAAACTCGAAGAAATTGATAAGTTTGCGGATGGGATTGCTGTTCAAAAGGTAGGTGTCAAGACCTATGAAGTCGCACGTAAATATGTTGACCGCCTCTTGGGAGTTGATGAAGGATTGATTTCAGAAACCCTAATTGATATGTACTCTAAGGTTGGTACCATTGCAGAACCCGCAGGTGCAGCATCAGTAGCAGCTTTGGAAGTGATTAAAGATGAGATTAAAGGAAAAACCATCGTCTGCATCATTTCAGGTGGTAACAATGATATCAACCGTATGCCAGAGATGGAAGAACGTGCGCTTATCTACGATGGCATCAAACATTACTTTGTGGTTAACTTCCCACAACGTCCTGGTGCCCTTCGTGAATTTGTAAATGATATCTTGGGACCAAATGATGATATCACTCGTTTTGAGTACATCAAACGTGCTAATAAAGGAAAAGGTCCAGTTCTCATTGGTATCGCTCTTAGTGACAAGAACGATTATGATGGACTTCTCGATCGTCTTTCAGCCTTTGACCCAAGTTATATCAACCTTCACGGTAACGAAACACTTTACAATATGCTTGTCTGAGGACAGGTTCACATAATGAAAAAAGAATCGACGAAAGTCGGTTCTTTTCTACTTTAACCCAGCTATACGGAGGCACTAAGGCTTTATCTTCAAATTAAAACCTCAGTATTGCTACTGAGGCTTTCTTTATTCGATAATCAAGAGTCCATCTTTAATGGCGAATGGATTGTCTTTATTAATGCGATCGTAGAACATGATACCGTTAGTATGGTCGATTTCATGTTGAACAACAATTGAGTTGTAACCACGGAGTTTAATGCGTTTCTTTTCACCCTCTTTGTTGTAGTATTCAACAGTTACTCGAGCATGACGAACCACATAACCAGGAACGTCGCGGTCGACTGAGAGGCATCCTTCTCCATCGCCCAAAGCAGCATCCTGAACAGAATGGGCAACTACTTTAGGGTTGTACATGATTTCTTGAAGGCTATATGCTTCTTTTGGTGGATTACCTTCAGCGTCTTCAGGGTTTGGAACGAGAACGGCGATAATGCGTTTTGAAATATCCAATTGTGGGGCTGCAAGACCGACTCCCCCACGAAGCCCCATTTTTTCAGCAATAACAGGATCTTGTGAATTACGAAGAAACTGCATCATTTTTTCACCTAGGATAATGTCTTCGTCTGATAGTGGGAAGGTTACATCTTCAGCGACAGCACGCAAGGTTGGATTTCCTTCGCGAATGATATCATTCATATCAATCATATGGCTGGCGCGGATAATTTTGGTTTGAGCGTCCATTTGTTTACCTCTATTTTCTTTGATTTACTTGTTTATAACTATAGCACAAAAGGGTTGAAAATTAAACCATCAAGGGTTAAAGTGAGGCTTTTTCTAATCGATAAAAGCCAGTTTTTCCAAGGTTTGTCGTTGTAAAATACGATAGGTCTTAAAAGCTTCTTTTTCAATAATTCCTTGATCGATAAATTGTTTGATGACTCGTTGCACATGGCGATAGCTAGTCCCAAAACTGGCAGCTAGGATAGATGGTGATAGTTGAAAAACACCTTCTTCCTCAATACTCAACATATGAGTAGCCAGACGCTCTTTGACAGAGTAGCTTGCATTTGTTGAGGCAGTAATACCCTGTTTATGCAGTGCCATGGCTAGGTTATGCCCAATTTGATAGAGAAAAACGGGATCTTTGAGGAGCTCTTTTTTATTATTTAAAGGGAGCTGAACTGCTTGAACCTCTTCTAAAGCAATGACTGATGACCCTGCTGGTTGATTGGTCATGAGTTCTA
>ERZ773115.2744-NODE-2744-length-13258-cov-9.541316_pt1 | contig 13258 bp, 9 predicted proteins | sample MGYA00511116_ERZ773115 | MGnify/ENA primary metagenome ERZ773115 (study PRJEB29015, sample SAMEA2737869) | human gut metagenome | biome: human gut; feature: human-associated habitat; material: faeces | place: China | collected 2012 ... | reverse complement strand
CCGCTAACGGCTGCCCTACCTTACCGTCGCGGAGAATTTACTACTTTATCGACAGTCTCAACGGCCCCAAAGGGGCCGTTCTTTTTTGCGCGTTTGCGGCGAAACGGTTCGACAAGTACGCCTGTCTGCATGATTTTCTGCCATATGTTCATCTATCAGAAAACCGCACATCTCGATTCCTGCAGGGGCTTGACAATCCATGGAAAAGTATTATAATATCAAATTGTTCAAAATTGTACTATTCGGAAGGAGACGGTCCCATGCTGCCTGCCGTGCGGTTTTATACCTATTCCAAGCGCTTTGAGGAGGCGTACACCGCGGCCATGCGCCCCTTGACGGAGGAACTGGATATGGCCCAGCCCGCCGTAGACATTCTCCTGTTTTTGGCCAACAATCCCGGCATGGATACCGCCCGGGACATCTGCACCTACCGCCATCTGAAGCCCGCCATTGTCTCTTTCCACGTGGAAAAGCTGGCAGGGGAGGGATATCTGGAGCGCCAGCCGGTGCCGGGAGACCGGCGGAAATGCCGCCTGGTGTGTACGGAAAAGGCCGGGCCGGTGATCCAGCGGGGCCGCGCTGTACAGGAGACCTTTTCGCGGCAGCTGACGGAGGGACTGACCGAGGAGGAGCTGGAGGAGAAGTATCGGGAGATGGCCGCCCTCTACGGCATGACCGTTCCCCAGCTGCGGGAGCAGGTGCCTCCCGCCCGGCTCCAGCACGATCTGAAGCTGGCCAAGGCCCGTGCCGTTGTTGTGGACTCCGCCCTGCGGAAGTAACTCCCCTGCAAAGCCTTCTCCCGCAGAAGCCCCCATAGAGTAAAAAAGCACTCCCGGAGGATGCAGATGCGTCCTCCGGGAGTGCTTTTTTCAGTTCCGGTGCTTACTTCTTATACGGCACGTGCCAGATGGTGTCGGCATAGTCGGCGATGGAGCGGTCGGCGGAGAAAATGCCGCTGCGTGCGATGTTGTGCAGGCTCATGCGGTTCCACTTCTCCCGGTCGGCATAGGTATCCACCACCCGGTGAGAGGCGGCGCAGTAGGACGCAAAGTCCGCCAGCAGCAGATACTGGTCCGCCGGGCAGTCCGCGCCGTACAGCAGACGCTGATACAGGTCCTCATAGCTGACGCCGTCCCGGAAGCCGGTTTTCAGCTGATCCAGCACCCGGTGCAGCACCGGATCCCGGGTATACAGCAGATGGGGGTCATAGCTCTGGCGCAGGCGGGCGGCCTCGTCGGCGGTGAGGCCAAAGAGGAACATATTCTCGTCCCCCAGCACCTGGTGCATCTCCACGTTGGCGCCGTCCAGGGTGCCTAGGGTCAGGGCGCCGTTCATCATAAACTTCATGTTGCCGGTGCCGCTGGCCTCCTTGCCGGCGGTGGAGATCTGCTGGCTGACCTCGCTGGCGGGCATCAGCATCTCCGCCATGGACACCCGGTAATTCTCCAGGAATACCACCTGGAGCTTATCCCGGCAGATGGGGTCACTGTTGATCTGGTCGGCCAGGGAGTTGATAAGGCGGATAATGCGCTTGGCCACGGCGTAGCCCGGGGCGGCCTTTGCCCCGAACAGGAAGGTCTGGGGCCGGAAGTCCATGTTGGGATCGTCCTGGAGCTGTTGATAGAGGCTGATGATGTGCAGCACGTTCAGCAGCTGCCGCTTGTACTCGTGCAGGCGCTTGACCTGGACGTTGAAGATGGCGTCGGTGTTCAGGGTGACCCCCTGCTGGCGCTTGGCCCAGCAGGCAAAGGCCTGCTTGTTGTCCCCCTTGATCTGCTCCAGCCGGGAGAGCACCGCCGCGTCATCGGCGAAGCGGTCCAGGTCCGACAGGTGCCCGGCGTGGGTGAGATACCCGTCGCCGATGCAGTCCCGGATCAGGCCGTCCAGGCCGGGGTTGATCTGGCTGATCCAGCGGCGGTGGTCCACGCCGTTGGTGACGTTTCTGAACTTGTCCGGCTCCATGCCGCAGGCGTCCCGGAACACGTCGCGGCGGAGAATGTCGGAGTGCAGGGCGGACACGCCGTTGACGGCCATGCCCCCGGCGATGCAGAGATTGGCCATGTGCACCACGCCGTCCCAGATAACCGCCATTTTCTCCGTCTTTTTGGGGTCGTGATAGAAGTCGTCCACCTTCTGCTGCCAGCGCCGCGCGATCTCCTGCATGATCTGCCAGATGCGGGGCAGCAGGGTCTCGAACAGCCGCTGGGGCCAGCTCTCCAGTGCCTCGGCCAGCACGGTGTGGTTGGTATAGGCCACGGAGTGGCGGGTGATGTCCCAGGCCTCGTCCCAGCCCAGGCCCGCGTCGTCGATGAGGATGCGCATCAGCTCCGGGATCACCAGCGCCGGGTGGGTGTCGTTGATCTGGATGACGTTCTTCTCGTGGAAGTTCTTCAGGGTGCCGTAGGTCTGGATGTGCCGGCGGGTGATGGACTGCAGGGTGGCCGACACGAAGAAATACTGCTGCTTCAGCCGCAGGGACTTGCCCTCGTAGTGGTTGTCCTCGGGATAGAGGATGGTGCTGATGGAGTCGGCCATGGCCCGCTCCTCGTTGGCCTTCAGGTACTGCCCCTGGCTGAACAGCTGCATATCAATGGGCTTGGGGCTCTTGGCGTCCCACAGGCGCAGGGTGTTCACATGGTCGGTGTTGTAGCCCGCCACCAGCATATCGCAGGGGATGGCCAGCACCCGGGTATAGTCCTCGTGGACCACCATCAGGTGGCCGTTGTCCCACCGGGTGCGGACCCGGCCGCCGAAGTGAATTTCCTCGGCCTCCTGGGGCTTGGGCATCAGCCACGCGTCCCCCAGGTTCAGCCAGTCGTCGGGCAGCTCCACCTGCTGACCGTCCACGATCTTCTGCTTGAAAATGCCCAGCTCATAGCAGATGGAGTAGCCGGTGGCGGGAATGTCCAGGGTGGTCATGCTGTCCAGATAGCAGGCGGCCAGGCGGCCCAGGCCGCCGTTGCCAAGGCCCGCGTCCGGCTCCATGTCGAAGATATCCGGGGCGGAGAAGCCCAGCTCCTCCACCGCCTGGGTCAGCTGGGGCAGAATGCCCAGGTTGTATGCGTTTTTCATGAGGCTGCGGCCCATCAGGAACTCCAGGGACATATAGTGCACCCGCTTTTCCTGCTGCTCCTGGGTGCGCTCCTGGGTGTCCACGCTGCGCACGGCCATAATGTCCCGCAGGGCCAGGGCGCAGGCCTTCATGATCTCCCCGTCGGTGGCCTGCTTTTCCGTGCAGCCATAGTTCAGGCGCAGCTTCTGCTGGATGGCCTCCTTCAGGGCGTCTTTGGTATAAGTCATTTAGTGGTTCCTCCGTGATAGATCTTGGTAAATGCGCCGGTAGGCCCCGGCGCTGCGGTTCCAGCTGAAGTCCTCGGTCATGCCCCGGCGGCGGACGGTGTCAAAGCCCATCCGGTCCCCCCGGTACAGGCCCACCGCCTGCCCCACCGTCTGGCACAGGTCATGGGCGGTGCAGCCGGAGAACACATAGCCGTTGCCGTCGGGCTGGCCCACCTGGCAGGAGCGGACGGTGTCGTTGAGGCCGCCGGTCTGGCGGACGATGGGCACCGCGCCATAGCGCATGGCGATCAGCTGGCTCAGGCCGCAGGGCTCACTGCGGGAGGGCATCAGGAACAGGTCCGCCGCGCCGTAGATCCGGCGGGACAGATTGTCGGAATAGGTGATCTGGGCCGATACCCGGCCGGGCCACCGGTTCTGGGCCCAGCGGAAGGCGTCCTCAAACTGGGACTCCCCTTGGCCCAGCACCACCAGCTGGCAGCCGGCGGCCATAAGGCCCTCCAGCCCCTGGCACACCAGGTCCATGCCCTTGTGGCCCACCAGGCGGCTGACGATGGCCATCAGCGGGGTGTCCGGCTCCTGGGCAAGGCCCAGCTGCCGCTGCAGCTCCGCCTTGCACACGGCCTTGCCCTCCATATGGTCGGGGTCGAAGGTCCGGGGCAGGGAGCCGTCGTGGGCGGGGTTATAGCTCTCAATGTCCAGGCCGTTGAGCACGCCGGAGAGCTTATAGTCGATCAGGTGCACCACCTGCTCCAGGCCGCAGGCATAGGCCGGGTCATGGAGCTGGGCGGCGTAGGTGGGGCTGACGGTGGTAACGGCGTTGGCGGTGAGCATAGCCCCCTTCATCAGGTTCACGCACCCGTCCATCCGCAGGATGCCGCCGTCGTACCAGCCCCGGTTCAGGCCGAACAGGTCCTCCACGGTTTCCGGCCCGTACTTGCCCTGATACTCCACGTTGTGGATGGTGAACACCACCGGCAGGTCGTTTCCGGCGTCCCGCAGGTATACCGGCACCAGGGCCGTCTGCCAGTCGTTGCAGTGGACCACGTTGGGATACTCCGCCAGGTGGGGCAGCAGGGCCACCGCCGCCTTGGAGAAGAAGGCAAAGCGCTCCCCGTCGTCCATGTCGCCGTACAGGCCCCGGCGGCGGAAATAGCGCTCGTTGTCCGCGAAATACCAGGTGACGCCCCGGTATTCCAGGGAGAACAGCCCGCAGTATTCGTGCCGCCAGCCCAGGTCCACATAGATATAGCAGCGGAAGTTCATCTTCTCCCGCCAGCGCTGAGCGATCTGGCCATACAGCGGCAGCAGCACGGCGGTATGGTCGCCCTCCGCCGCCACCGCCGGGGGCAGACTGCCCAGCACGTCCGCAAGGCCCCCGGTTTTGCAGAACGGGGCCGCCTCGCTGGTGATATACAGAATATTCATATGGTCACCTCCGGATGAACGTGTGTCATATTTCAGATCGTGACGCCCCGGGCCACCACCAGGGGATAGTTCTCGTGTCCCATCAGGGTGCGCCCCTCCTGCACGGTGACGTATTTGTCGGTGATGACGCCCCGCAGGACGGCGCCCCGGCGGACCACGGTGCCCTTGAACAGGATGCAGCCCTCCACGTCGGCCCCCGGCTCGATGCGGACGCCCCGGAACAGGATGCAGTTTTTCACCGTGCCCTGGATGTCGCAGCCGTCGGCGATAAGGGAGTTGACGCAGGAGCCGTCCATATAGGAGGAGGGGGAGTCGTTTTCCTTGGCGAAAATGGGCCGCTGGGGAGCGAACAGCTCCATGCGGATCTCCGGCCGCAGCAGCTCCATGCTGCGGCGGTAGTAGGACTCGATGGTGTCGATGCGGGCGGCGTAGCCGTCCCAGACATAGGCCCGGAAATGCAGGGCATCCTTCCTGTCCTGGAGAATATTGTGGCGGAAGCTGTACTGATTATGTGCCATGCAGTCGGTGACCAGCTGGATCAGCAGGTCCCGGCGCAGCACGAAGATGTTCAGGCAGCGGAAGCCCTCGGGGGTGAACACGTCGTGGGCCACGTCCACAATGCGCCCGGAGTTATCCAGCTGAAAATAGGTGTCGCTTTCCGGCCCCGGCAGAGAGGTGCACACCGCCGTCATGTCCGCGCCGGAGGCGATGTGGTCCCGCAGCACGTCGTCCAGGGGCAGGTTCACCACCAGGTCGCTGTCGGTCAGCACCACATAATCCTGCCGGATGTCCTTGAGATAGTCCATCACGCAGCCCAGGGCCTCCACCTTGCCCCGGAACCGGCCTGCGTCGCCCCGCCGCTCGGCATAGGCGAAGGCCGGCAGCAGAGTCAGGCCGCCGTGGTTGCGGCTGAGGTCCCAGCTTTTGCCGGTGCCCAGGTGGTCCAGCATGCTCTGGCACTTGCCGTGCATGATGACGCCCACGTCCCGGACGCCGGCATTGACCATGTTGGAGAGCATAAAGTCCACCACCCGATAGTTGCCGCCGAAGGGGATGGAGCCGTGGATGCGCTGCTCGATGAGCTCCCGCAGTCCGGTTTTCTTTTCGTAGGAGAAAATGATGCCGTGCATTCCGTTCATGCTTCCACCTCCCCGTGATGACGGTCCAGCAGGGCCTTGGCAGGCACCACCTCGCCGGGGGCGATGACGGTGTCCGGCCCCAGGACGGCGATGCTCCAGTCGTCGGGATTTTTGGCGGTTTCCGGCGGCGTGCCCACCTGGGCCCCCCGGCCCACCCGGCAGCGCTCGCCGATGATGGCGTACTGCACCACCGCGCCCTCCTCGATGACGGCCCCGGGCATGACCACGGAGTAGCACACGCTGGCCCCCTGGCCCACCTGGGTGTTATAGCTCAGCACGCTGTTTTTCACCTCGCCCAGGATGCCGCAGCCCTTGGCCACGGCGCTGTTGCCCACGTCGGCGTGGGGCCCCAGAAAGGCCGGCGGGCAGGAGGGCGTTCGGCAATAGATGGGCCATTTCTTGTCCAGCAGGTTCAGCCCGCTGCCCGGGGCCAGCATATCCATGTTGGCGTCCCACAGGGAGTCCAGGGTGCCCACGTCCTTCCAGTAGCCCTCGAAGCGATAGGCGGACATGACCTCTCCGGCCTCCAGCATGGCGGGGATGATGTTCTTGCCGAAATCGTTGTCGGAGGTGGGGTCGGCCTCGTCCGCCAGCAGATAGGAGCGGAGCTTCTGCCAGGTGAAGATATAGATGCCCATGGAGGCCAGGTTGCTCTTAGGCTCCTTGGGCTTTTCGGCGAAGGCGGTGATGCGGTCATGCTCGTCCACGGACATGATGCCGAAGCGGCTGGCCTCGGCCCAGGGGACCTCCATCACAGAGATGGTGCAGGCGGCCCCGGCGTCCTTGTGGTGCTGGAGCATCCGGGAATAGTCCATCTTATAGATGTGGTCCCCGGACAGCACCGCCACATACTCCGGGTCGTACAGGTCCACAAAGCCGATGTTCTGATAGATGGCGTTGGCGGTACCCTTGTACCAGGAGGCGCCGGAGGCGCTCTGATACGGCGGCAGAATATGGACGCCGCCGTTGAGCCGGTCCAGCTCCCAGGGCTGGCCGCTGCCGATATAGCTGTTGAGCTCCAGGGGGCGGTACTGGGTCAGCACGCCCACGGTGTCGATGCCGGAATTGGTGCAGTTGGACAGGGGAAAGTCAATGATGCGGAACTTGCCCCCAAAGGGCACCGCGGGCTTTGCCATGTCGCCGGTGAGGACATACAGGCGGCTGCCCTGTCCGCCGGCCAGCAGCATGGCCACGCATTCTTTTTTCATGTCTGTTCGTTCCCTCCAGTCTGTCAGTTATGCCTTGTTGCTTCTGCGCCGGACCCGGCCCTGCAGAAACACCGCGCCCAGGGGCGGCACCCGCAGGGCAATGGACTTGTCCCGCCCGTGGGACGGGATATCCTCCACGGGGATGGGTCCGGTATTGCACACACCGGAGCCGCCCCAGGCGGCGTCGTCGGTGTTGAACACTTCCTCATAAAACAGCTTGCCGGGCACGCCGAAGCGATACCCCTCGTGGGCCTCCGGCGAGAAATTCACCACGCAGATCAGCTCATGACCCTTGTTGTCCCGGCGCAGGAAGACCAGAACGTTGTTGTGGTTGTCGTCGGCCACCAGCCACTCAAAGCCGTTCCAGTCCCGGTCGTTTTCCCACAGGGGGCGGGACTTCTTATAAAACCGGTTCAGGGCCTGGATGCAGGCGTGGGTGCGGCCGCAGTCGTCCCGGTCCAGCAGATACCAGTCCAGCTGGCCCCGGAAGTCCCACTCGTGCCACTGGCCCAGCTCCGCCCCCATAAAGGTGAGCTTCTTGCCGGGGTGGGCCAGCATATAGGCCGTGAAGCCCCGGACCCCTGCCAGCTGCCGCCAGTCGTCCCCGGGCATTTTGCCCCGGAGGGAGCCCTTCATATAAACCACCTCGTCGTGGGACAGGGGCAGCACGAAGCGCTCGGAGAAGGCGTACATCATGGAGAAGGTCACGTCCTTGTGGTGAAACTGGCGGAACCAGGGGTCCATCTTCAGATAGTGGCACACGTCGTTCATCCATCCCATGTTCCACTTCAGGCCGAAGCCCAGGCCGCCCTCCTCAATGGGCCAGGTGACCTTGGGCCAGGCGGTGGACTCCTCCGCCGCCGTCAGGGCCGGGGGATCCATGGCCGCCGCCAGGCGGTTCAGGTCCTGCAAAAACGAGATGGCCTCCAGATTTTCGTGGCCGCCGTGGACGTTGGGACGCCACTCGGTCCGGCCATAGTCCAGATACAGCATGGACGCCACGGCGTCCACCCGCAGGCCGTCGATGTGGTATTCCTCCAGCCACCACCGGGCGGAGGACAGCAGGAAGGACCGCACGTCGTCCTTGCCGAAGTCAAAGACCCGGGTGCCCCAGCTCTCGTGCTCCCGCTTCAGGGGGTCGCCGTATTCATACAGGCTGGTGCCGTCAAAGTCGATGAGGCCGTGGGCGTCCTTGCAGAAGTGGGCGGGGACCCAGTCCAGGATCACCGCCAGCCCCGCCCGGTGCAGCCGGTCCACCAGATACATGAAGTCGTGGGGGTCGCCGTAGCGGCTGGTGGGGGCGAAATAGCCCACGCACTGATAGCCCCAGGAGTCGTCCAGGGGATACTCCGTCACCGGCAGCAGCTCCACGGCGTTGTAGCCCATGCTGCGGACATAGGGGGCCAGCCGGTCCGCCAGCCGGCGATAGTTCAGGAACGCCCCGTCCTCTCCCCGCTGCCAGGAGCCGCAGTGGACCTCATAGATGTTCAGGGGCCCCTCGGTCAGGGGCGTCTCCCGGCGGCGTTCCCGCCACACGTCGTCGTGCCAGTGGAAGCCGGACACGTCGAACAGGCGGCTGGCGGTGTCGGGCCGCAGCTGGGCATAGGTGCCGTAGGGGTCCGCCTTCCAGCGGACCTGGCCGTCGGCCCCGGTGATGACGTATTTATAGCAGTCGCCGGGCCGGGCGTCGGAAACGGTCAGGACCCAGTCGCTGCCCTGCCGCTCCATGGGAACGGGCTGCCAGTGGTTGAAGTCACCGGCCAGGGCGGCCTCCCGGGCGCTGGGGGCATAGACCCGGAAGGACCAGCCCTCCCCCGCCGGATGCGCGCCATAGGTCCGGTAAAGCTCTGTGTTTTCGGAAACGTTCATGGAATGATCTCCCTATATCAGCATAATGTTATCATAACGGCCCCGAAAGCCGGGGCGAAGTGGGTCGATGGCAGGACAAAATACCGCATTCTGGCCCTATTGTAACGCAAACCGCCCCCAGCGTCAAGGAATCCGCCGTTACCGGAACCGCCATTTATACGAAACATAGGACGCCGCCCTCCGGCCCCTTCACCGCCGGGGCAAGAAAATCACCCGAAGGGGGCCTCCCTCCGGGTGATGGGATTATCGGAACACCTGGCCGTCGGCGTCCAGCAGCTGGCGGCGGCGGACCCGGACAAAGTCCGGCGTCAGCTCCGGCAGATACCGGGCGATGGCCTTTTCCAGCAGCTGGGGGTTCAGTCCCGGGTTCTGGGCCTGCACCGTGACAAGGACACGCAGCAGGTTCTCCTCCTGGGCAAAGGCGATGTCCCGGATCATGGGGGCGATATCCACCTGGGTCAGCTGCTTGCGCTTGGTGCGCTTCTCGATCAGCAGCTCCTGCCGGTGGAACAGCTCCTCCAGGGCCTGCACGGCCCCCTCCGGCACCCCCCGGTCATAGTCCAGCTCCACCTCCGCCCGGAGATAGGCCAGCTCCCGCACCGGCCGCAGGGCGGGATAGCAGTCCAGGATCCGCAGCCCCTCCGGCAGGCCGCCGTTGAGCTTTTCGGCCAGACCCGCCCCGTCGGTGTCCTGGGTCACCTCAAAGTCCAGCAGCTCGCAGTCGCTGGACTGGCACACCGGCAGCGGCAGCACGATGGAGATGATGGGATGGGGATGGAAGCCCTGGGAGTGCCTGATATCCAGCTCCGTCCGGGGAAAGGCCCGCTGCACCGTCCGCAGCAGGTCCAGATTGGAGATATAGGCCGCCGGGCCCTCCTTCACAAACAGCAGTCGCAGCTTAGACATCGCATTTCCCTCCTACCAGCCGGTTGGCGCCGCAGGCGTTGCAGTGGGTGCGGCAGTCCGGAGTGGTGACCCCGGCAAAGGCCCGCTCCCGCTCCCGCCAGAGATAGCTCTCCGTGACGCCGCTGGAGATCATGGCCCAGGGCATCAGCTCGTCCTTTTCCCGGGTGCGGTTGGCGTAAAAATGGGGATCCAGCCCGCACTGGTCAAAGGCCTCCAGCCAGCGGTCCAGGGAGAAATACTCCTCCCAGGCATCCAGCTTGGCCCCCTTGCGCCAGGCGGTCTCCAGGACCTTCCCCATGCGCCGGTCCCCCCGGGCCAGGACGGCCTCCAGGAAGCTGGTGTCTGAATCGTGCCAGTTATAGGTGACGGTTTTTGTTTTGATGGCCTCCCGCAGCAGGTTCACCCGCCGCTCATACTCCTCCTTGGAGATCTGCGGCTCCCATTGGAAGGCCGTGTGGGGCTTGGGCACGAACCAGGAGGTGGACACGGTGATGCGGACGCCCCGGTTCTTGTTGCTGGCGCTTTCCCGCCAGGTGTGCATCACCCGGGCCGCCAGATCGGCGATGCCCAGCACGTCCTCGTCGGTCTCCGTGGGCAGGCCCAGCATGAAATACAGCTTCACGGCGCTGTACCCCCCGGCGAAGGCCGTCCGGCAGGAGGCCAGCAGGTCCTCCTGGGTGACGTTTTTGTTGATGACGTCCCGCAGCCGCTGGGTCCCGGCCTCCGGGGCGAAGGTCAGGCCGCTTTTGCGGCCCTTGGCCAGGCGCTCCATCAGGCTCATGGAGAAGTTATCCGCCCGCAGACTGGGCAGAGAGAGATTCACGTGCCGCTGCTGGCAGAAGGGCTCCAGCTGGTCGCACAGCTCCGTCAGCGGCGGATAGTCGCTGGTGGACAGGCTGGACAGCGTCACCTCCTGATAGCCGGAGTCGTTGCAGGACTCCACGCCGTATCGGGCGCACAGCTCCCGGCTGCGGTTGCGGACGGGCCGGTACACATACCCCGCCTGACAGAACCGGCAGCCCCGGATACAGCCCCGGAACAGTTCCAGCATCACCCGGTCCTGGACGATCTCCGTGGAGGGAACGATGGTTTTGGTGGGGAAAAAGGCCTTGTCCATGTCCCGGACGATGCGCTTGGTCACCACCGCCGGGGCCCCGTCCCGGGGGGTGATGGCGGCCACGGTGCCGTCGTCGTGATACGTCACGTCGTAGAGGCTTGGGACGTAGATGCCCGGCAGCTGGGCGGCGGCCCGAAGAAACGCCTCCTTGGACCAGCCCTCCCGCCGGGCCCGGCGGTGCAGCTCCACCAGCTCCACGGTGATGTCCTCCCCCTCGCCCAGGCTTACCAGGTCGATGAAGTCGGCGATGGGCTCGGCGTTGTACATGGCGGTGCCCCCGGCGATGACCAGGGGGGTCAGGGCCGTGCGGTCGGCGCTGTGAATGGGAATGTTTGCCAGGTCCAGCATATTCAGGATGGCGGGAAAGGCCATCTCATAGCCCACGGAGAAGGCCACGATGTCAAAGTCCGTGATGGGCTGGCCGGATTCCAGGGCGAACAGGGGCATCCCCGCCCGGCGCATCTCCTCCTCCATGTCGCCCCAGGGGGCGAACACCCGCTGGCACCACACGCCCTCCATGTTGTTCATCACGCCGTAGAGAATCCGCATGCCCAGGTTGGACATGCCGATCTCGTATGTATCCGGGAAGCAGAAGGCGATCCGGGTGTCCACCCGGGCCGGGTCCTTCTTCACGGCGTTGTATTCCCCGCCCACATAGCGGGCAGGCTTCTGCACCCGGGGCAGAATGCGTTCCAATCGTTTATCCACGGTACGTTCTCCTTTATACACGCTCTTTGCGGCCCAGGAAGGACCAGTCGCCCTCCATAATAAACAGGCTCAGCAGCATCAGGGCCGCGCCGATATAGCCCCGCAGAGACAGTACCTCGCCGGTCATGACAAAGGCCACCATGGAGGCAAACACCGGCTCCAGGGTGAAGATCAGGCCCACATGGCTGGCGGTGGTATACTGCTGCTGGACAGACTGAATGACGAAGGCAACGCCGGAGCAGAAAATTCCCAGAAACAGCGCCGCCGCCCAGGTCCTGCCGGAGGTGGGCAGATGCACCGGTTCCCCCAGCACCAGGGCCAGGGCCAAGGTCACGATGCCCACCACCGCCAGCTGGCACACACCCAGGCCCAGGGGGTCCACCCGGGGATCCCGGACGGCCTTCTCCGTGATCAGCAGGTCCACGGCGTAGCACAGGGGGGTGATGAGGCAGATCAGGTCCCCGGAGGCGGGCCGCAGCTCCCCGTTCAGGGTCAGCAGGGCCATGCCCACCGTGCACACCACCAGCGCAACCCCCAGCTTCCAGCCGGGCCGCTGCCGGAAGAACAGAAAGCCCAGCAGCGGGGCGAAGATCACCTGCAAGGCGCAGATGAACGCGGCGTTTGACAGGGAGGTGCGGGTGATGCCGTAGTTATAGGCCACATAGGTCCCCGCCAGGGCCAGACCCACGATGAGGCTGTACCATAGGGTGGTGCGGTTGATGTGGACCACGTGCTTCCAGAAGATCAGCCCCAGCACCAGAAACGCCACAATAAAGCGGAAGGCGTTCAGGGTCATAGGCGGCAGATCCGCCAGGCAGATATCCGTCAGGTAATAGCTGGCGCCCCAGAAAAAGGTGGTCATCACCAGCAGCAGGTCGGCGCGGCGTTGCTTGTTCATGTCTGTGTTCTCTCCTACCGAAAATCTTCACTAACATCCCATTATACCACAGATCATCCGGCAAGAAAACAGCTTTTTTCGCTTTTTGCGGCTATTTCCACAGGCCCACATACCCCTCGTCGTGGAGCTGCTTGACAAACAGCAGCGCCATAGGCAGCAGGATCACCCCCGCCACGCCCAAAGCCCGGAACCCGGCGTACATGGCCGCCAGAGCCGCCAAGGGAGGCAGGCCCGCCTGGGCGGCCATGACCTTGGGCTCCAGAAGGCTGCGCACGGCGGAGATCACCGCATACAGGGCCGCCAGAGCCACCGCCCGGGGAGCCTGCCCCGCCAGCAGACACACCGCTGCCCAGGGCAGCAGCACCGTGCCGGTGCCGAACACCGGCAGGGCGTCCACCAGCGCGGTAACGGCGGCCAGCAGCAGGGCATACCGCTGGCCCATCAGCAGGAAGCCCGCCAGCAGCTGGCAGAAGGTGACCCCCAGCAAAATCGCCTGGGCCCGGCACCATTTTCCCAGGGTGGACAGCAGATTGGCCTTGACCCCTCTGGCCCGGTCCAGCCGGTGCCCCAGCTGCCGCCGGAAAAAGGCCATCACCCGGGGATAGCTGCCGGCGGTGAAGAACACCGCCAGGGCCGTGGTGCCGCAGAACAGGAACACCCCCGGCAGAGCGGCGGCCAGGGCCGCCGC
>ERZ773115.2740-NODE-2740-length-13266-cov-4.711150_pt1 | contig 13266 bp, 9 predicted proteins | sample MGYA00511116_ERZ773115 | MGnify/ENA primary metagenome ERZ773115 (study PRJEB29015, sample SAMEA2737869) | human gut metagenome | biome: human gut; feature: human-associated habitat; material: faeces | place: China | collected 2012 ... | reverse complement strand
CCATCCATCAGGAGAACGGCGGCCACGGCGAGGGCGTCAACCAGGGCATCCGCAACGCCACCGGCCTCTACTACAAAGTCGTGGACAGCGACGACTGGCTGGACACCGACGCCCTCCAGAAGGTGCTGGCCCGCCTGCACACCCTCGTGACCCGCGGCACCGCCCCCGACCTCATGATCTGCAACTATGTCTACGAGCACACCGAGGACGGCACCAGCCACACTGTGCGGTACACCAACATCTTCCCGCAGGAGCGTCTGTTCACCTGGATGCACGTCGGCCACTTCCGCCCCGACCAGAACCTGCTGATGCACTCAGTCATGTACCGCACTGAGGTGCTGCGCAAGTGCGGCATGGTGCTGCCCAAGCATACCTTCTACGTGGACAACATCTTCGTCTACCAGCCTCTGCCTTTCGTCAAGACCATGTATTATATGGACCTTGACCTCTACCGCTACTTCATCGGCCGTGCCGACCAGAGTGTCAACGAGAGCATCATGGTCAAGCGCGTGGACCAGCAGCTCCGCGTCACCAGGCATATGATCGACTGTCAGGACCTCGACGCCCTCAAGGGCGAGAAGAAGCTGCGGGCCTATATGCTCCACTACCTCTCCATGATGATGGCCGTCAGCGACATCTTCCTGCTGCTGGACGGCAGCGCCGAGGCGAAAGAAAAGCAGAAGGGCCTGTGGCAGTATCTGCGCGAGCACACCAGCGCCGCAGTCTACCGCTCCATCCGCTTCGGCTTTGGCGGCGTGACCAACCTGCCCTTCCCCAAGGGCGACGCCATCGTGGTGGGCGGCTACCGCATCGCACGGAAGATCTTCAAGTTCAACTAAATTCACGATTGTTGCATACAACAGGGCCGCTGCCTGCGCAGCGGCCCTGTTTTTTTGCCTTTTTCGGCCATTTGTTAAGGAATCTTCAATTTTGCCGCCTGAAAAGATGTTGCTTTTCAGAAAGTGGAATAGTATAATTCATTACTGTGCTGTGTTTTTTGGGCTTTTGGCAAGCAGCAAGAAAACGCGCCTGACTGAGAAAAAGGAGGAAAGGGCGGCTGCGCGTCGGTATCGTGCTGCTGCCCGCAATATCGCATGGAACAGCTTCTCATCTGCCTTTCCGTGGCGCTCATCGCAGGTCTTTTGATGTCGCGCCTCGCAAAGGCGATCCATTTGCCGGCGGTCACATCTTATCTGCTGGCGGGCCTGCTGCTGGGGCCTTTTTTTCTGGGGCGTCTGGGCCTGAGTGATTTTGGCATCGGATTCGGCACCCTCGAACAGGTGGACAGCCTGTCCATCATCACCCAGGTGGCGCTGGGCTTCATCGCCTTCGTCATCGGCAACGAGTTCCGTCTCTCGGCTCTTGAGAGCATGGGCAAGCAGGCCATCACGGTCGGCATTTTACAGGCCGTCGTGACCACCGCCCTCGTGGATGCGGCGCTGGTCATCCTGCACTTCATCCGGCCCGACATCATCTCCATGGCCTCGGCCATCACGCTGGGTGCTATCGCAGCAGCCACGGCCCCTGCCGCCACCCTGATGGTCGTCAAGCAGTACAAGGCCGACGGCCCCCTCACCCGCCTGCTGCTGATGGTGGTCGCCATCGACGACGCCGTGGGCCTCGTGCTCTTCTCCGCCTCCTTCGGCATTGCCAACGCCCTCGAGCAGGGCCGCATCGACGCCATCAGTGTTCTGGTAGAGCCGGTGGTGGAGATCGTCTTCTCGCTGGGTCTGGGCGCTGCGGCGGGCTTCGCGCTCAACCAGCTGGAAATTTATTTTCACTCCCGCTCCAAGCGCATGAGCCTTTCCGTGGCCTTCGTGCTGCTGACGGTGGGCCTGTCCATGGTCACCTTCGACATCGGACCGATACACTGCGGCTTCTCGCTGCTGCTGGTCTGCATGATGACCGGTACGGTGTTCTGCAACATCTGCCCCACTTCCGATGAGCTGATGGACCGCCTCGACCGCTGGGTGTCGCCGGTGAACATCCTCTTCTTCGTGCTCAGCGGTGCAGAGCTGGATCTGAACATCCTCTCCGACCCGCTGGTGCTCCTCATCGGCGTGGTGTACATCGCCTTCCGCTCTCTGGGCAAAATTTCCGGCGCCTTCGTCAGCGGCCGGGCCACCCACTGCAGCCACAACATCCAGAAGTACCTCGGCATCACCCTGCTGCCGCAGGCTGGCGTGGCGCTGGGCATGGCAGCCGAGGCCGCTGAGCTTTCCGACGGCCACATGGTGCGCAACGTCGTGCTCTTCTCGGTGCTGGTGTATGAGCTGGTAGGCCCCACCCTCACCAAGCTGGCGCTGACCGCCGCCGGCGAGATCTTCCCCGAGGGCCGCACCAATGCCCGTATGGCCAACAAGCCCGAGTTCCCGGTCTCCCTCGACTAAGTCTGCCTATGACAAACGGCACTCCGAACTGCTTCGGAGTGCCGTTTCTGTTTGCATTCACTTCAAAATAACTTCGCCATTCTCGGCATCCACCGTCAGGCTGCCGCCCGCTTTCAGGGTGCCGTCGATGATGCGCTCGGCGGCAGGGTCCTCCACAGCCTTGCGGATGACGCGGCGCAGGTCGCGGGCGCCGAATTTGCCGCCCTGACTCCTGGCCACGAGGGCAGAGAGAGCCGCCGGAGTGTAGCTGTAAGCGATGCCCTTGGCCTCCATGCTGGGCTTGTACTCATCCAGCATGAGAGCCGCGATGCCTTCCAGCGTCTGTTGGCTCAGCGGCTTGAAGGCGATGACCTCATCCACACGGCCAAGGAACTCAGGCCGCAGGAACTGGCTCAGAGCCTTGCGGGTCTTTTCCTCACTCAGCTGTTCCTCGCTCTTGTTGAAGCCGAGGCCGGAGGTCGTCTTGTCGCTGCTGCCGGCGTTGGAGGTCATGCAGATGACCGTATTGGAGAAGTCCACCGTCCGGCCCTGTGCATCGTTTATCTTGCCCTCGTCGAGGATCTGGAGCAGGATGTTCATAACGTCGGGGTGGGCCTTTTCGATCTCATCGAACAGCACCACGCTGTAGGGGCGGCGGCGCACCTTTTCGGTGAGCTGGCCGGCCTCCTCGTAGCCCACATAGCCCGGAGGCGAACCGATCATGCGGGACACCGCATATTTCTCCATATACTCGCTCATGTCGAGACGGATGAGCGGGTCGGGGCCGTCGAAGAGCTGGTTTGCCAGCTGCTTGACCAGCTCCGTCTTGCCGACGCCGGTGGGGCCGACGAAGATAAAGCTTGCGGGACGGCGGCGGCCCGACAGGTCGGCGCGGCTCCGCTTAACGGCCTGTGCCACCAGATGGACGGCCTCGTCCTGACCGATGATCTTCTTTTTCAGCTCGGCTTCCAGCCCGGCCAGTTTGACGAACTCCGTCTCCTGGATCTTCACCGCCGGGATGCCCGTCCACAGCTCAATGACCTTTGCCACATCGTCCATGGTCACTTTTATCTCGCTGGCAGCAGCCTGCTTTGCGGGCAGCTCTGCCTCGAGCTTGGCGATGCGGGTCTTCCGCTGGGCCACCTGCTCATAGTCGATGGCCTCATTGACGTCGGAGGACTCCATGTCTGCCTCTTCCTGTCTGAGGCCGTCCAGCTCCTTCTGCATCTCGAGATACTCCGAGATGACCGGGTGGGCGAGATTGCAGCAGGCGCAGGCTTCGTCCAGCAGGTCGATGGCCTTATCGGGCAGGTAGCGGTCCGTGATATACCGCTCACTGAGGGTGACGATGGCGCTCAGCACATCAGCATCCACCTGCACATGGTGGTGCTCCTCGTAATACTTTTTGATGCCGTTCATGACGGCCAGCGTATCGGCCACGCTGGGCTCTTCCACGCGGACGGGCTGGAAACGGCGCTCAAGGGCCTGGTCCTTCTCGATATACTTGCGGTACTCGTTGAAGGTGGTGGCGCCGATGACCTGTATCTCACCGCGGGAGAGGGCAGGCTTGAGGATGTTGCCCGCGTTCATGGCGCCCTCGCTCTCACCGGCGGAGGTGATGGTGTGGATCTCGTCAATGAACAGGATGATGTTGCCAGCGGCCTTGACCTCGCTCAGCAGACCCTTGACCCGCTGCTCGAACTGGCCGCGGAACTGGGTGCCGGCCACGAGGCTGGTCAGATCCAGCAGGAAGATCTCCTTATCCTTCAGACCCACAGGGACATTGCCCTTGGCGATGCGCTCCGCGATGCCCTCGGCGATGGCCGTCTTGCCGACGCCCGCCTCACCGATGAGGCAGGGGTTGTTCTTCTGGCGGCGGCTCAAGATCTGGATGGTGCGGTAGATCTCGCGGTCGCGGCCCACGATGTCGTCGAGCTTGCCCTCCCGGGCTTTGCGGGTCAGGTTCTCGCAGTAGGTGTCGAGGAATTTGCGGCGGGGCGGCTTCTTGCCGTTCTTCTGGGCCTTTTTGCTGTTTCCGGCGTCGCCCTCCGCCTTGACGCCCAGCGGGAAGGTAGCACTGGAGCCGGGGACAAGGTCGTCGTCCCCTTCGTTCTCCTCGCCGTCCATGGGCTGGCCCATATTCATCATGAGGGAGAGGGGGTTCGCGTCCCCCATCTCATCCATCATGCTCTCCATCCGGTTTTCCATGTTATCCATGTCCTCGTCGGACATACCGAACTGCTTCATCAGGTCTTCCACCGGCTTGATGTGCAGCTCACGCGCACAGTGCAGGCAAAAGCCCTCATTTTTCATCTGGCCGTTCTCCATCCGCTGGACGAAGATGATGGCCGGACGTTTCTGACAGCGATTGCAGACCATATAGGTTCCTCCTAAAGCTCCCCTTTACAGGAAGGGGTTGAACAGATTGAATGCTTTATAGTAAAGGCTGCCGCTCATGACCGTATCGTTCAGGACGGTCAGATTGCCGCCGGTGATGACGATGACGGCCCACACCACGCAGAGCACCAGATAGATGTCCATGGTGCTGGCGACACAGCCGGTGACCCAGCCCAGCCAGCGGTTGACGGTGCCGATGACCGGCAGCCGGTTGACAAGGCCCAGCACGGTGACCAGCATACTCACCAGCATCCGCAGCAAGGCAAAGGCCACGAAAAAGAGCACGACCGAGATGACCGGCGTGAGCAGCGGAGCCAGCACCTTCTGGACGATGGCGTCCGCCAGCACCACGGCGTTGTCGCTGAGCACAGCCGAGATGGAGCGCTCGCAGGTCTCCACGATGGAGGCGCGGAAGCTCTCGGGCAGAAAGCCCGCGTACTTGTCCGCGATGCCGGTCAGGTCCACGACCCCTCCGGCCGAGATGCTCTCCGCGATCTGGGTACGGAAGCTCCCGGCCAGAAAGCGCTGGAACACCTCGGCAGCGGCCCAGCCCGAAAAGACCCGGGCGCCCACGAGGCTGAAGACATTCCCGCCCAGCTGGACACTGGCTGCGAGAAAGCCCTTGCGGGCATAGCGCACAGCCAGAAGCAGCCAGACCACGGTACATACTATATCAAAAAGAAATGACGGATTCTTGAACATACCTTGTTTTCCTTATTATGTATTACTTTGAGCGTTGTTTTCCGCCGCAGGCGGGGTCAATACCTGCACCGTATTGCCGCAGAAGACCAGCATCTGCCTGCGGTCGGCCAGCAGACCCTGCGGGCGGGCCGAAAGGCTCTGGGTCCACTGGGAGGTGCCGTCGGTGGAAAGGCACTCCACGCCGTTGTCGGTGAGCAGATAGAACTGCGCACCGGAGCGGACGATGCGGTTGGACGCCTGCACCTGCGTGGTGTTCTCGACGCCGAGGTCACGGCCCAGCATCACGGCCTGACAGAGCTGGCCGGAGGCCAGCAGAAGGGCAGTATTGCCCGAAGCGTCCACCGAGATGTCGCGGAGGGTCTGCCCGGTAAAGTCATAGGCTGCCCGCTCGCCGCCCGATACGTTGTAGAGGACAGCGCGGCTGTCGCCGGCGGCCAGAATGCTCTGGGAACCGGTCCAGCTCAGCCACTGGGCCGCACCGCTGCCGCTTCCCACCAGCAGGGGGTCGCCCTGCGCCAGGGTGACGACATAGAAATTCGTGACCATCTGGCCGCCGTTCACCGTCACCGCCGCCACTGCCAGCCGCCGCCCATCCGGCGAAAAAGCCAGCCGCAGCGGGGTGCCGTCGGTGATGGTAAGGCTCCAGCTCAGCAGCTGCTCCATTGAGGACGAGTAGACCCGAAGCCGGGCCGCGCTGCCGGGGTCCTCTGTGACGACGGCCAGTGTGCCGTTGTCAGCCATGGCACAGAGGGTGATGCTGCTCTCCATCGTCTTGGTGTAGAGGTTCTGGGTTCGGCTCTCCACCCGCAGCTCATTGCCCGAGCGGTTGTAGAGCACAAAGCGGTTCTTGCCCACAGCCAGCGCAGGGCGGGCGTAGCCGCTCTGGATGGAGTTGAGCCGGGTGCCGGTGCGGGACCAGACCACGCACCCTTCCTCGCCCAGCTCCACAAAGCTGCTGTTCATGGCGGCAAGCTGTTTCACCTCCATGACGCCGGTCTGCTGGGGCCAGCCCGTGCCGGGGAAGAGCAGGATGCGGGCGGTGTCGGCCCAGTCCTTGGCCATGGCAACAGAGCTGCCCACGATGCCGGTGGTGAACAGCACCACCAGCGTCAGCGCCACGACGATGAGTGCCGTGCGGCGGATGCGCCGGTTCCGCACCCGCTCGCGGGCCTGCTCGAGGTATTCGACCCGTCCCGCCGAAAGCGGCTCGTCCGACACAGGCCGGGTGCCGCGCTGTCTTTTTCTCATACTCTCCTGTCCCTTCGTGCAATGACAGTGCTCCCAAAGGGGCGTTTTCCCTCCGGGAGCATCGGTCATGTTTGCGTTATTCTATGGGCGTGTCGTAGTCCACGCTCTTGAGGAAAAGCCCTTTCGCCGCCAGCGTCGGCCCGGCGTTTTTGCGGTCGCGGCTGGCGAGGATGCCCGGCACGGCCTCAGGCGCAAGACGCCCTGCGCCGGCCTCACAGAGGGTTCCTGCAAGGATGCGCACCATGTTGTAGAGGTAGCCGTCCGCCGTCACCGTGACGTCGATGTCGTCGCCCCGGCGCTGGACGTCACAGGCCGTGATGGTGCGCACGGTGTCGCCGTGAGCCGCAGCCGAGCTGCCCGAGGCGCAGAGGGCGAGGAAATCGTGCTTTCCCACAAAATACTGCGCCGCCTGCTGCATCCTGTCCGCGTCCAGCCGCCCCGGCACTTTGGTGTAATACCGCGCGGCAAAGGGCGAGTCGATCTGGCTGTTGTGGATGCGGTAGAGATAGGTCTTGGTGTGGGCCGCATAGCGGGCGTGGAAATCGTCCGGCACCACCCGCGCTTCCAGCGCCCGGATGTCCGGGGGCAGATGCTGGTTCAGCGCCAGCGGCAGCTTTGCCGCCGGGATGCGGGTGTCGGCGTGGAAGTTGAGCATGAAGCCCAGCGCGTGGACGCCGGCGTCGGTGCGGCTGCAGCCCTTGATGTCGGGCCGACAGCCCAGCACCGCCTCCAAGGCGTCCTGAAACACAGCAGCTACGCTCCGCCCGTTGGGCTGCACCTGAAACCCGCAGTAGTTCGTGCCGTCGTAGGATAGTTTTAAGAGATAATTCATATAGTCCAACCTCTCAGTCTCGCTTCGCTCGACAGCTCCCCTAGTAGGGGAGCCTCTGGCGAAGAGGGAAAGCTTTACGAAATGCCAAAGCCTCCCCTATTAGGGGAGGTGGCACGGCGATAGCCGTGACGGAGAGGTTATCCCTCTCAAAAATTCGGGAACACCAATCTCGAAGCGAGGATCACCGCAAAACACGCAATGCACACTGCAAGGTCGATATAATCCTGCTTTTCGCACCGCAGCACCTTGAGGCGGGTGCGTCCGTCGCCGCCGCGATAGCAGCGGCACTCCATAGCCATGGCCAGCTCGTCGGCGCGGCGGAAAGCCGAGATGAACAGCGGCACCAGCACCGGGACCAGCGCCTTGATACGCTCGGTCATCTTGCCGTTGTCCAGCTGCGCACCACGGGCTTTCTGGGCGTTCATGATCTTGTCGGTCTCCTCGATGAGGGTAGGAATGAACCGCAGCGCGATGCTCATCATCATGGCCAGTTCATGCACCGGGAAGTGGAGCCTGCCCAGAGGCTTGAGCAGCTGCTCGATGGCGTCCGTCAGAACGATGGGACTGGTGGTGTAGGTCAAAAGGCTCGTGCCTGCGATGAGGGCCATGACGCGTACCGCCATCAGTACAGCATACCGGATGCCCTCCGCGTAAACGGTCAGAAATCCGAGCTTGAACACCGGGTCGCCCTCGCCCGAGACAAAGAAGAGGTTCAGCACCGCCGTAAAGACGATGATGGGGAAGATGGGCTTCAGGCTCTTGAGGATGAGCTTGAAGGGAATTTTCGCTACCGCGTACATCACGGCGAGGAAAATCAGCGAAAGCGCAAGGCCCAGCGGGTTGGACGCCGCAAAGAGCAGAACGATATACAGGATGGTCAGCACCAGCTTGAGCCGGGGGTCAAAACGATGGACGAGGCTGTTGCCGGGGAAGTGCTGGCCGATGGTAATATCTCTCAGCATTCGGCTGCACCCCCTTTCTGATCTTCATCCCGGGGTAAGACGAGGGTCTCCCCTGCATCCCGCCGGGCTTTTGCCGCCAGGATCATCTTGACGGCGTAGGGGATGGTGTAGACGTCCGCCGGGACGTCCACGCCCATCTCCCGCAGCTTGAGGAAGATCTTCGTCACCTGCGGCACGGAGAGGCCCAGTTCCAGAAGCTCGGGAGCGCGGGCAAAGACCTTCTCCACCGTGTCGTACATGGCGATCTTCTTCCGGTTCATTACCAGCACCTTGTCGGCGTACTTGGCAATGTCCTCCATGCTGTGTGAGACCAGAAGCACCGTGGTACCGGTCTTTTTGTGGTAGTCCTTCACCTCGGACAGGATCTCATCCCGTCCCTCGGGGTCGAGGCCGGCCGCAGGCTCATCCAGAACGAGGATACGGGGCTTCATGGCCATAACGCCCGCCACGGCTACGCGGCGCTTCTGTCCGCCGGACAGCTCAAAGGGGCTGCGCTCCAACAGCGCTTCATCGAGGCCGACGAATTCTGCCGCCTCGTGGACGCGCTTATCGACCTCCGCCTCGTCGAGGCCCATATTCTTCGGGCCGAAGGCGATGTCCTTATAGCATGTTTCCTCAAAGAGCTGGTACTCCGGGTACTGGAACACCAGACCCGTCAGGAAACGGAAATCCCGGATCTTATCCGGCTCGGCCCAGAGGTCGCGGCCATCAATGATGATCTTGCCGCTGGTGGGCTTGTTCAGACCGTTCATGTGGGTGATGAGGGTGCTCTTGCCGGAGCCGGTGGCTCCGATGATGCCCACGAAATCGCCCTCTTCCACCTCAAAGCTCACGTCGTCCAGCGCGGTGACTGCGTTCGGCATACCAGGGTTGTAGACATAGCTCAGGTGTTCTACTTTGATAATACTTGCCATGTTTCCGTCCCCCCTTACTTCAGCAGCTCATACAGAGCCTGTGCGCACTCGCCGGTGTCGATGATGCCTTCGGGCATGGGGATGCCGGCCTTGACCAGCTCATCCCGCAGCTCTGCGGCCTGCGGCACGTCGAGGCGGAGAGAACGGACTTTTTCGGTCTGGCTGAACACCTCTTTCGGGGTGCCTTCCATCACCACGCTGCCCTGGCTCATCACCAGAACACGGTCGGCCTGCGCGGCTTCTTCCATGTAGTGGGTGATGGACACAACGGTGATGCCCAGATCCTTGTTGAGGTGGTGGATGGTCTGCATCACCTGCTCACGGCCGCGAGGGTCGAGCATGGCGGTGGCCTCGTCGAGGATGAGGCAGTCGGGACGCATGGCGACGACGCCCGCAATGGCGACGCGCTGCTTCTGGCCGCCCGAGAGGTTGTGGGGTGCGCGCTCCCGGAACTCGTAGATGCCCGCCATCTTCATGGCGTCATCAACGCGGCGGCGCATCTCTTCCGGCGGAACACCGAGGTTTTCCAGCGCGAAAGCCACGTCTTCCTCTACCACCGTGGCGACGATCTGGTTGTCCGGGCTCTGGAACACCATGCCCACGGTCTGGCGGATGTCATAGAGCTTGTCATCATCGGCGGTGTCCATGCCCTCGACGTACACCTTGCCCTCCTCCGGCAGGAGGATGGCGTTGAAGTGCTTGGCAAGGGTGGATTTGCCGCAGCCGTTTGCGCCCAGCACGGCCACGAACTCGCCCCGCCTGACCTGCATGGAGACGCCGTTGAGCGCGTAGCCGGGCTGCTCCGAGTCGTAGCGGAACTTTAAGTTTTCTGCTGTCAGTATCGTTTCACTCATTTGTTTTCTCTTTCTGGTGGTGCGCCCCTCTGAAAGGGGCTGTACCCCATTCTTAGATGTTAACCTCTCCGTCAATGCTTCGCATTGCCACCTCTCCTATCGAGGAGAGGCCTTGGCATTCCGTAAAGCTTTATCTCTTCGCCAGAGGCTCCCCTCGCTAGGGGAGCTGTCGAGCGATAGCGAGACTGAGAGGTTTACTCTTCCCAGATCGCCGTCGCGCCGCAGGGGACGACGCCGCCGGTGGCGGAGACGGGCAGGCCGATCTCGTCGCAGCTGGTCTTTCCGCCAAAGCGGGGGATCAGCGTCGTCTTGAGCATATACTCCATGACGGCGGGCGACAGGCCGGTGGTGTAGCTGTTGACCGCAAAGAAGAGCGGCTTGTCGCTCAGCACCTCTTCGCACTGGCTGATGAGGTCGTAAATGCAGTCTTCCAGCTTCCAGATCTCGCCGCCGGGGCCGCGTCCATAACTCGGCGGGTCCATGATGATGCCGTCGTAGGTGTTGCCGCGGCGCTTCTCGCGGGCGACGAACTTGGCGCAGTCGTCCACCAGCCAGCGGATGGGCCGGTCGGCGAGGCCGCTGGCGGCGGCATTGTCCTTGCCCCAGGCGCCGACATAACCGATCTTATTGCTCTCTGTCTTTAAACCAGCCGCGATACCAGTGAGGTAACGGGACTGATAAATCCGTCCAAAATAATTGTTAAAGTTCACACCGTTGGATTTGTAGCCGGTTGCATGGGAGAAGATAACGTCCGGATATTCTTCTGCCAGTGCCTCGCATGCATCCATGTAGCCCCAGCTTGTCGCGAAGATAATCTGGCATCCTTCCTCGACACACTCGCGCATTGCTGTCTCGATGGCAGTCTGATCATCGTCCGCTACGTTGTTCTTGCGGATAATCTGATCATCCTCCAGACCAACGGCTTTCTGCATCGCTACGATACCCTGATCATGCGTATAGCTGTAACCGGAACCATCCGCCGGATTTCCAATATGAATCACTCCGACCTTCAGATCCTCTTTAGCAACTGCCGGCATCACGCCCTCTGCTGCCTCGCCTGCTTCTGTGTCTGCCGCGTCAGCTCCCTTTTCCTCCGCTGCCTTCGTATCTGCTGTATCAGAAGACGAAGAAGAACAGCCTGCACACAGGGACAGCGCCATGGCAGCGCTCAGTAACACGCTTACTACTTTTCTCATAACATTTCCTCCTAAGAATGCCTGCGAATGCGGTTCTTTCCCTTTCTCATCGTTTATCAGAATTCCCTCGCGGAACCTGAAATCCGAAAATAAAACCGCATTCCCGAAAATTTGGATCGATACAGGAGATATTATTGCATATTTACAGACGCTTTTCAAGGAATTTGCCTGATTTTTACTGTGATATTTATTAATCTCTTTTCATAAGTTTTACTTATTTCTGTTTCCCTCCTGTAATCCCCCGATATGCAGGAAGGGAACATCGGAGAAATCAGCTGCCAGCATCTTTTTTCGACGCAGACAACACAAAAACAGGCACCAGACATTTCCTTTCAAAATGCCTGATACCTGCTCAGCTCACTGTAACTGATTTCTCTTATAACTTCGGCAAACACGTAACCGTCCACCTTATAATACACGGCTCCGTTTTAAGCCTCTGCCTCGCCATCCTCTTTCTTCTCTTCCAGAATCTTCATAAACTCCTCACCGGTGATCGTCTCCTTATCCAGAAGATAGTCTGCCAGCTCATGAAGCTTATCCTCATGCCCGGAAAGAATAGCTTTCGCTTTCTCATACGCGCTCTTTACCAGCGCAATCACTTCCTCATCGACCCTCGCCGCCGTCTCTGCCGAACAAGCCAGGGAAGTATCGCCGCCTAAGTAGGCGTTGTTGACCGTCTCGAGCGCTACCATGCCGAAATGGTCACTCATGCCGTAACGCGTCACCATCGCACGGGCGATCTTGGTTGCCTGTTCGATATCATTCGAAGCCCCTGTCGTGATAGAATGGAAGATCAGCTCCTCCGCCGCACGGCCGCCGGTCAGTGTCACGATCTTGTTGAACGCCTCTTCCCTGCTCATCAGGAAGCGCTGATCCGCCTCCACCTGCATCGTATATCCGAGTGCCCCGGAGGTTCGCGGCACAATCGTGATCTTGTGGACCGGAGCCGAGTGCGTCTGCAGCGCCGCTACCAGCGCATGACCGATCTCATGGTAGGAGACAATCTTCTTCTCATCCCCGGAAACACCGGCATCCTTCTTCTGATATCCGGCAATAACCGTCTCGACACTCTCTTCCAGATCCTGCTGGGACACGGTCTTTCGTCCCATCCGGACTGCCCGCAGCGCCGCCTCATTGACAATGTTTGCCAGCTCCGCGCCGCTCGCACCGTTGGTGGCACGGGCGATCTCATTGTAATCCACACTCTCATCCACTTTAACCTTTTTGCCATGGACTTTCAGAATTGCCTCACGGCCTTTCAGATCCGGCAGCTCTACCGGAATCCGGCGGTCAAAACGTCCCGGACGAAGCAGCGCCGGATCGAGGGATTCCGGACGGTTGGTCGCCGCCAGAATGACAACACCCTTCTTGCCGTCAAAACCATCCATCTCAGTCAGAAGCTGGTTCAGCGTCTGCTCGCGCTCGTCATTGCCGCCCATGCCGGCGCCGTCACGCTTCTTACCAATCGTATCGATCTCGTCGATAAATACGATACACGGCGCTTTTTCATTGGCCTGTTTAAATAAATCACGCACCTTTGCCGCACCCATGCCGACAAACATCTCAACAAATTCCGAACCGGAGATCGAGAAGAACGGAACGTGTGCTTCCCCGGCAACGGCCTTCGCCAGCATCGTTTTACCAGTTCCTGGAGGTCCGACTAACAGGGCGCCCTTCGGCAGCACCGCACCGATCTCCGAGTATTTTTCCGGCTTATGCAGGAAATCGACAATCTCTTTTAACGCATCCTTCGCCTCTTCCTCGCCAGCCACATCTGCAAATGTGATACCCG
>ERZ773115.2716-NODE-2716-length-13366-cov-3.734355_pt1 | contig 13366 bp, 10 predicted proteins | sample MGYA00511116_ERZ773115 | MGnify/ENA primary metagenome ERZ773115 (study PRJEB29015, sample SAMEA2737869) | human gut metagenome | biome: human gut; feature: human-associated habitat; material: faeces | place: China | collected 2012 ... | reverse complement strand
CATTCAAGTCTATCCCCATGAATTTTCTACTGAACCCACAACACCAACAAAAACACAATACTTTCACCCAGCCATAGAACGCCAATAACGATTATTCCCCGATACGACCGACGGCTTCCTCTCAAAAAAAATAATTTGCAGACTACCCTTTTCCACTATATATTTGTCTTGTATATAAATAGCCGTAAGATTTTCGACAACACGTCGGCTTTCAAAACAAAAACATTTATCATGAAAAAAATTACTCTATTACTCGCGTTTTTTATCTGTCTGAACATCAGTTTGAACGCTCAGACATACCCCAAAAAAGAAAATGTCATTCGTCTGCTCACCTACAACACTCATTATTGCAAAGGAGGAAGCGACCCCGGCTCTATCGATGATTACAACACTCGGCGCCTTGCCTCGGTCATCGAAACCCTCGACCCCGACGTAGTTGCCCTGCAAGAACTGGACAGCGCCATGAGCGATCGTAGAAGAAGAGATCTGTTAAAACAAATCTCCGAATTCACCGGACTCGATTATCAGCACTTCTTCGGAGGCTTAGCCCCCATCAATGGCGGTAAAGTAGGTCCGGGACTACTCTTTAAAAAAGATTTGGAAGTAGTAAAGAAAAAGATTATCCCGTTGGCAGGCGATGAAGCTCGTAGCGCAGTACGGGTGGATTTCGAGAAATTCACATTCATGGGAACCCACCTCGACCTGAACAATGCAAAAAGAACCCAAAGCGCAAGTACATTGGTCAATGAAACCGACTTTATCCATAAACCCTGTTTCCTCGCCGGCGATTTGAACGATTCTCACCGATGGGGCAACGGAGGAATCGCATTCCCCGTACTGGCCGATAAATTTTCTATCGTCAGCGATACGGAAGGTAACACCATTCCGGGTCGGACCGACAACGGGGCTCTCATCGATTATATCTTGTTCAAAGATTATAAAAACTCGGGAATTAAAATCGTTGAGACACACATTGTCCGCACACTGAAAGTAAACGGGTCTGTCATTGACTTAGGATCGATATCCGACCACTACCCCGTTTATGTAGACATCGAGATTCCCGGGCTAAGTGGAATCGAAAATACCACTCGGAGCAATTCGATTCAAATATATCCCACCCAAGTACAAAACACATTAAACATTCAAAGCGAATCCCCCGTCAGAAAAATAAACATCTACTCGATGACCGGTCAAAAACAATTAGAGGCAAACAACCCCGGCACGGCATCGGTCGACATCTCCTCTTTATCGAACGGAATATACATCGTGGAAATTTTCGCAGATAACGGCACGGCATTCAAAGGAAAGATTATCAAGAGATAAGTCATTCTTATTAAACTTATTTATACAATTATCAAAGTCCATATCAATGAACTTCGAGTTCTTTTTATCCCTATAAAAACAGCCGACAAACACATAAAACACATCATGAAGAAAGCGATATTACTCTCCATTGTTTTGGCCGGGACATTGTTCTCGGTAAAACCGCAGTCCTATCCCAAAGCCCCGGGAGCAATCAGACTACTCACTTACAACACCCATTATTGTAAAGGAGGTTATGATCCGGGAGAAATCAACGAAAGCAACGTGAAAAAACTTGCACAAGTCATCAAAGCTTTGGATGCCGATGTCATCGCGTTACAAGAATTGGACAGTGCCTCTCAAAGCCGGGGAAACCGTTATTTGCTGCGCGAAATAGCCGAACATACAGGAATCGAATATACCGATGTGTATGCCAATGCGGCTCGGTTTGACAAGAAGGGAAGCATCGGTTGCGGCGCATTGGTTAGAAAAAATCTGCCGATTGTCAGCCGGTACATCGCTTATCTCCCGGGAGACGAGCCGAGAGCGGCCATTCAACTAGAACTCGAAAAATTTGTATTCATCGCCACACATTCCGACCTCAATAACGAAAAACGCAGACAAGGAACTAAAATCATTTGCAACGACTCCCGCGAAATGAAAAAACCCGTATTCGTGGCCGGAGACCTCAACGACTCTTTCCGCTGGTCGCGAAGCAATGTATCTTTTCCTCTATACCAAAAAGATTTTATCATTGCAAGCGACACGGTCGGCAACACGATCCCCGGAAGAACCGACAACGGCGCATTGATCGACTTCATTTTATTGAGCAAAAAAGGGAAGAATAAGATAAAGATAGTCGGCAGCAAAATCGTGCGAGAAATAAATATCGAGGGAAAAACGATAGATTTGGGTGAAATTTCGGACCACTATCCTGTATTCACAGACATTATATGTAAATAAATTTAATTGAAACTTTCATAAAGCCATGTCAAGACACTGTTTCTTATTCATAGGACTCATAGCCTTATGTATTACCTCTTGCTCCCGGACTCCGGAATATACAGACTCTGCCGCCCGGCTCGCCGGACGCATTGTGCCATCGCACTCCGATGATTTCATCTTTACGCTCGTTCCTGCCGAAAAAGATTTCTTCGAACTAAGGCAGAATGGCGATAAAATAGAGATACAAGGGAATAACGGAATCTCTATGGCACGCGGACTAAACCACTACCTGCGCCACTATTGCCATGCCTCTGTTTCTTGGTGTGGCGATAATCTGGCTTCCATACCCGACACACTGCCCGCAGTCGGTGAACCGGTTCATATCGAAGCCTCTCAACCCCTGCGGTATTATCTGAATTATTGCACATATAGCTACTCTATGGCTTTTTGGGGGTGGGAAGAATGGGAAAAAGAAATAGACCGCATGGCCCTGCAAGGTGTCAATCTCCCTCTCATGGCTGTCAACAGCCAGTACGCCGTTTGGCAAAATACGCTCAAAAGACTGGGATATAACGAAAAAGAAATATCGGAATTCCTTCCCGGAGCCGGCTATGAAGCGTGGTGGCTCATGGGTAATCTCGAAGGCTTCGGTGGCCCCGTTTCCCAAAAATTCATAGACCGGCAAACCGACCTCCAACAAAAAATGCTGCGTCGCATGAGAGAGTTGGGTATGGCTCCCGTCTTTCAAGGATTCTATGGCATGGTTCCCAACAGTTTGAAAGAAAAATTCCCCGAAGCCAACATCAAGGAACAAGGTGAATGGCAAACCTATCAGCGTCCTGCGTTCTTAGACCCGAACGATCCCCTTTTCGATAAAATCGCCGACATATACTACGATGAACAGGAAAAACTGTTCGGTAAAGCCGTCTATTTCGCCGGAGACCCATTCCACGAAGGAGGTCAGTCGGAAGGTATCGATGTAAAAGCCGCGGCTAAAAAAATACTGCAAGCCATGAGACGCAAAACCCCGGAAGCTATATGGATCATACAAGGCTGGCAACGTAACCCCATGCGCGACCTATTGGAAGGGCTGGAACATGGCGAGGCCATCATTCTCGACCTCATGGCATGCGAGCGTCCCCAATGGGGCGGCATAAAAAACTCGTTGTTTTATAAAGCCGAAGGACACATGCACCACGACTGGATTTGGTGCGCACTGCCCAATTTCGGCGGGAAAACAGGGCTGCATGGCAAAATGAGCAGTTATGCCTCTGGTGTAGTCTTTGCCAAAAACCACCCGTTGGGAAAAAACCTATGTGGAATAGGAACAGCTCCCGAGGGAATCGGTACGATTCCCGTCGTATATGACATGGTATACGACATAGCTTGGAGAGAAGATAGCATCGATATAAAAGACTGGGTGAACCAATATACGCAATATCGGTACGGTAAAGCCGATCCAAACTGCAATCGAGCTTGGGAAATTCTGTCGAAAACCATTTACGAATGTCACAATGAAATAGGAGGGCCCGTCGAATCTTATATATGTGCACGCCCCTCCGATACAATCAAACACGCCTCGTCATGGGGTACTGCCGAGATTTTCTATGATCCCGCAGAAATCGTTACAGCATGGGAATGCATGTATAATGTCCGACACGAATTCGCACAATCCGAAACCTATCAATATGATTTGGTAGATCTCACACGACAAGTTTTGGGTGACTACGCAAAATATCTTCACAAACAGGCGGTAAACGCCTTTTATCGAAACGACTTAAAAGGATTTCAAACCTATTCCTCCAAATTCCTCGCTCTCATTCGAGACGAAGACAAACTGCTGTCCACCCGCAAAGAGTTCAATGTAGGAACATGGATAAACCAAGCACGCAACGCCGCTTGTACACCTCAGGAACAGGAGCGTTTCGTTGCAAACGCAAAAAGACAAATTACCACTTGGACAAACCACGACTCAAAACTCCATGATTACGCCCTTAAAGAATGGAGCGGGTTGATGAGAGACATGTATCTGCCTCGTTGGGAAGCATGGGTCGACTACAAACTGGCTCTATTGAGAGGAGAAACCGCACAAGAACCCGATTATTTCCAAATCGAAAAAAATTGGGTCGACTCCGATACACGCTACGATAGTACCTCTACCGGAAATGCGATTTCTGCTGTCGAAGAAATCTATAAAAAATACTTCATCGAATTACAACAAACCTATAAAAACATTTAAATATCCCGGTTCTCCTATGTAAAAAAGCCTATGTCGGTTGTCTTTTTACAGAAACAGAATCCTTAAAAACATACCACATTATGCGACACAAAATTTTTATAGCCTTTTTATCCCTTCTCACCGCCACATCGACCCTCGATATGGCAAAAGCCCAATCCCTGCCATACAAAAACAAAAATCTCCCCATCGAGGAACGCGTAGAAGACTTGCTGAACCGCATGACTGTCGATGAAAAAATCGCACAAATACGGCACATACACTCTTCGAAAATTTTTAACAGGCAAGAGCTCGATATGAAAAAACTGACCGATTGGGCAGGTAATACTTCATGGGGATTTGTCGAAGGCTTTCCCCTCACCGGCGACAATTGCGCTAAAAGCATGTATCTCATTCAAAAATACATGGTAGAAAAAACCCGGTTGGGAATACCCATCTTCACGGTTGCAGAATCTCTGCACGGTGCTGTGCACGACGGAGCCACCATATATCCCCAAAACATCGCTTTGGGGAGCACCTTTAATCCCGAACTGGCACGAAAGAAAACGCAAATGATTTCCGACGATCTCCACAGCATGGGATTTCGACAAGTTCTATCCCCCTGTATAGACGTAGTACGCGATTTACGTTGGGGACGGGTCGAAGAGTCCTATGGGGAAGACCCATATCTATGCGGCCTTTTCGGCATCGAGGAGGTTTCGGGGTATCTCGAAAACGGCATATCGCCCATGTTGAAGCATTACGGCCCGCACGGCAACCCGTTGAGCGGATTAAATTTAGCCTCGGTAGAATGCGGATTGCGAGATTTGCACGAAATCTATCTCAAACCGTTCGAAATGGTTGTTAAAAACACCGGAATATTGGCAGTCATGTCAACCTATAACTCTTGGAACCATATACCCAACTCAGCATCACATTATCTGCTTACCGATATACTTCGTGACGAATGGGGCTTCAAAGGATATGTATATTCCGACTGGGGTGCTATCGAAATGCTCAAAACATTGCATTTCACAGCCCGCAACTCCTCTGAGGCCGCCATTCAAGCCATTTCCGCCGGGCTCGATGCCGAGGCATCGAGCAAATGTTATCCCTTCCTGAAAGGATTGATCGAAAAAGGCCAGTTCGATGAAAAAATTCTCGACACGGCCGTCCGCCGGGTTTTATTCGCAAAATTCGCTATGGGACTCTTTGAAGACCCTTACGGAAAAACCTTCAAAAACCGTAAACGACACTCCCCGGAAAGCGTCAAACTCGCCAAAACGATTGCCGACGAATCGACCGTCCTGCTGAAAAACGAAAACCAGCTACTGCCGCTCGATGCCAAAAGCCTGAAATCGATCGCCATTATCGGGCCCAATGCCGACCAAGTCCAATTCGGAGATTACACTTGGAGCCGCAACAACAAAGACGGTGTCACCCCGCTACAAGGTATCAAGAACCGGGTAAACAAAAACACCGCCATACACTACGCCAAAGGTTGCAGTCTCACATCATTGGACACATCGGGAATAGCCGAAGCGGTCGAAGCCGCCAAAAACAGCGAAGTAGCCGTAATTTTCGGCGGTAGCGCCAGTGCCGCTTTGGCCCGTGACTACAAAAGCTCCACTTGCGGAGAAGGGTTCGACCTGAACGATTTGAACCTCACGGGCGCGCAATCGCAACTAATACGCGAAGTATATCGAACCGGCACTCCCGTCATACTTGTATTGGTAACAGGAAAACCTTTTGTCATAGAATGGGAAAAGAACAATTTGCCCGCTATACTCGTCCAATGGTATGCCGGTGAACAAGCCGGAAACTCCATTGCCGATATCCTATTCGGAGAAGTCGTTCCTTCGGGAAGACTCACTTTCTCTTTCCCTCGCAGCACCGGACATTTGCCTGTCTACTACAACTATCTGCCGTCCGACCGTGGATTCTACAAAAACCCCGGAAGCTACGACTCACCCGGACGGGACTATGTTTTCTCGGCTCCTTCGGCTCTATATAGTTTCGGATACGGACTTTCCTACACCTCGTTCGTTTATAAGAATCTCTCCACCGACAAAGACAAATACGAATTGAACGACACGATACACGCCACAGTAGAAGTAAAAAATACGGGGAAATACACCGGTAAAGAAGTAGTTCAATTATATGTCCGAGACAAAGCCAGTACCTATGTGACACCGGTAAAACAACTGCGCGACTTCAAAAAAATAGAATTAGCGCCCGGTGAAACCCGCACCGTACAACTTCAAGTACCCATCTCCGATCTCTATTTGGTCGACGAGAAAAACCAACGCTTCGTCGAAGCCGGCGAGTTCATTTTGGAAGTAGGACAAGCATCGAATAATATCATTTTGTCGAAAACTATCGTGGCGGGAGAACCATCGACGATCGGGAATGACGAAATCGTAAAACCTAAAAACAAAAAAAGTTCCCGCCAAATGGAAGTGAAAGGAGAAGTGCGTGACGTGCAGGCTACCCTCGTTCCCGATATGCAGATTATTGAAAAAAGCACCGGAAAAACCATTGCTGTTACCGACGCAAAAGGTCAGTTCAAATTCACTACCGGCAATCACGAATATCTCATCTTCAAAAAATCGGGATACCAAACTGTCGAAATAGAAGTAAACAACATGAATGTAATCAACATTACTGTAAACTACGGAGAAAACTAACGACCCTATTATTCATCTCATAAAAATTATTTATAATGAAAAGAGCTCTTTCTATTTCTTGCCTATGGATTTGTCTTCTCGTCCTATCGAGTTCTGTAATCATGGGTCAAGACAACCATTTGGACATCACTCCCACTCCCCAAAGTTTGGTTCAGAAAAACGGACATTTTACTTTAAATTCCAAAACCTCTTTTGCCATTGGGAAAAACCAAAGAGCTGATTTAAAAAAAGTAGCGGCCTATTTCCAGTCAAAAATCCTATACTCCACAGGATACAATCTAAATATAAAAAACAGCGGAAGCTCAAACGCTATCAGTCTGCAAATAGACAAGTCACTAAAAATAGGGAACGAAGGCTACCAACTGACAGTAACCCCCAAAAAGGTAATTGTCAAAGCCAAAACTCCGCAAGGAATCTTTTATGGCATGCAATCGGTTATGCAGTTGCTTCCTCCCCAAATCGAGAGCGAAACGATTATCGATAACGTAGCATGGGAAATCCCTTGTGTGGAAATCAAAGATGAACCCGCCTATGGATACCGAGGTATGATGCTCGACGTATGTCGCCACTTCCACGACATGGAATTTGTAAAAAAACAACTCGACATCATGGCCATGTTCAAAATGAATTATTTCCATTGGCACTTGACCGACGACCATCTGTGGACCATAGAAATAAAAAAATATCCCCGTCTCGCCGAGGTTGGCTCTGTACGCCGGAATGCCGATGGAAGCATACATCGGGGCTTCTACACACAGGAACAAATCAAAGAAGTCGTTGCTTACGCAGCAGAGCGGTACATTACCGTTATCCCCGAAGTAGAACTTCCCGGACATGCACTTGCCGCTTTGACCGCATACCCCGAATATTCATGTACAGGAGGCCCGTTTGAACTACGCAACAAATGGGGCGTGGAAGACAACGTATATTGCGCCGGGAATGACAAAACTTTTGAATTCTTACAAGACATTCTCGAAGAAGTCATTCCTCTGTTTCCCGGCAAATTCTTCCATATCGGCGGTGACGAATGCCCCAAAGTAAGATGGAACGAATGCCCCAAATGCCAGAAAAGAATCAAAGACGAAAACCTGAAAGATGCCCACGAACTGCAAAGCTATTTCATTCACCGTATCGAAAAGATAATCCTTGCTCATGGAAAATCGATGATCGGCTGGGACGAAATTCTCGAAGGAGGACTGGCTCCATCAGCAACTGTGATGTCTTGGAGAGGTGAAGAAGGAGGCATTGCCGCCGCTTCTATGGGACACGATGTTATCATGACACCCTCCAAATGGATGTATATGGATCATGGACAAGGAGCCGTAGAAGCCGAACCCATTGCCATTAAATTCGGACTGCCTCTCGAAAAAACTTATAGCTACGACCCCAAATCTCCAAAAATTCCAGAAAATTTGCGGCACCACGTTTTAGGAGCACAATGCAACATGTGGACCGAATATGCCGTAACCCCCGAGTATACCGAATACCTGTTATATCCCCGCATGCTGGCTTTGGCAGAATTGGATTGGACACCCAAAGAGAAAAAAGATTACAACTCTTTCACTCGTCGGCTCGACAATCAATTGATCCGACTCGATATGCACCACATCAACTACCACATACCCATGCCCGAAGGCCCTATGGCCGACCGTATTGCATATACCGAAAATACCACGCTGACATTCCAAAACAGCCGCAACTATCCTATGGTATATACGACCGATGGAAGTGATCCTCAAACAAGTTCGACAAAATACGAAAATCCGTTACATATCAATAAAGATGTAACAGTCAAAATAGCCACTATGCTCCCCTCAGGGAAATTAAGTCCGGTACGCTCTATCGAAGTAGTTCGCGAAAAGCTCATGCCGGCTACCGAAAAAAGCACCCAACCCGGTATCGAGTTGAGACGTACCGAGGGAAACCTCTATTTTGTAAAAGACCTCGATGGAGCGCATTGGAGTGCACCGAAGATTGTCAAAGATTTTGAATTCAAACCGGATATCGAAGACAAAGGAGCATACTGCTACACCGGCTACTTCGAAGTTCCCGCCGATGGCATATACTATTTTTCCTCCGAAATGGACGAACTGAGAATAGACGGAAAGGTCATCATCAGTAACGACGGTAAACTCATACGCCATTCTCGCACACGTAATTCCATCGCTTTGCAAAAAGGCAAACATGCATTCCAGCTACTGATGATTAACAACAACATCGGCGGCTATCTGCGCACATGGAACAACAAAGGCTTTATCTGGGCTCCCGAAGGGAACGAATTAGAACTACCCAAACCCGAAAAACTAACCCATTAATCAAAGATGCAAATTGAAACAACGGGGAAGTCCTGCTCTTAGGACTTCCCCGTTGTCACATTATCCATACGTCAACAAGTATATTTGTTTCTGCCCTCGGTTTACACTATCTTTGCCCAAAAGAAAACAGCAAATGGACTCAGAAAAAATAAACCGGCTCATCGCAGAAAACAACTTGGAAAAAGCTCTTGCATACATCGACGAATGGCTCTCGACCCACTCGAAAGACGACAAGGCATACTACTTGAAAGGACTGGTCTCTTGGAAACAAGGAAACTGGAAACTCACAATCGAAAATTATCTGAAAGCCATAGAAATCAATCCAGAAAGCCCGGCCAAACAAGCCTATGAAATGGTAATGGACATTATCAATTTTTCCAACCCCGATCTATACAATCCGTAATCACAAATTACAAAATCAAAACAAACAAGGCCAAATACACCAGCATTTGCAAGCCCTGTAAAATCCACGAAATCTCTCGTCGGGTACTATACACCCGATAACTAATCCACGTAGACAAAACCACATACAAAGGCAACAACATGACCAAAGCCCAAGGCAAAGCATCGCCAGCGGCTTTTTCGACAAATACAAACGTTACCCGGCTCATCAACCACGGCCACGCAAAAACCGGCAAAGCCGTTATAAGGATTAAAATCTTGAACCAACCGGGAACTTCCCGAGACGACTTTTCTTTCTCCATACTATCAACACTCATTCAAACAAGCAGAATCGACCGGCTGTAATCACAGAAAAACCGCAATCATATCTGTACGATCTGTGTTACCGCCTCCGGGTGCAAAGAGGATCGCCCCGTACAATCAATCCATTCTACACTTTATGCAAATATACAGAAAACAAGATTGAAAAATGAAAAAGGTTGCAATATAAAAATTTGAGTGTACCTTTGTCCCGAAATTCAAACAATCAAAATTATGTCTACATATACCGAAGATACTCGTAAAGTAACGACTCACCGCCTGATGGAAATGAAACTCCGCGGCGAAAAAATTTCGATGTTAACCGCCTATGACTTTTCAATGGCGACTCTTATAGACCAAGCCGGAATCGATGTCATTCTGGTAGGCGACTCGGCATCCAATGTAATGGCCGGAAATGTAACGACTTTACCTATTACTCTCGACCAAATGATTTATCATGGGAAGTCGGTTGTCCGAGCCGTTAAACGTGCCTTAGTCGTCGTCGATATGCCATTCGGCTCCTATCAGGGCAACTCCAAAGAAGCTGTTGCCTCGGCAATCAGAATCATGAAAGAAACGCATGCCGACTGTGTAAAGATGGAAGGCGGAGCCGAAATCCGTGAATCTATCGAGCGCATACTCAGTGCCGGGATACCCGTTATGGGGCATTTAGGTCTGACTCCGCAATCCATTAACAAATTCGGTACATATACCGTCCGTGCTCGTGAAGAGGCAGAAGCTAATAAACTCATCGAGGATGCTCATCTTCTCGAAGAGATAGGGTGTTTCAGCCTCGTTCTCGAAAAGATTCCGGCAACATTGGCCACCCGGGTAGCTCAGGAAGTAACCATTCCGGTCATCGGTATCGGAGCCGGTGGTGGTGTAGACGGACAAGTCCTCGTCATGCACGACATGTTGGGCATCAACAAAGGTTTTTCCCCACGGTTCCTTCGTCGATACGCCGATTTAAGTACAACGATCACCGAAGCGGTACAGGCCTACGTAAAAGACGTGAAAACACAAGATTTTCCCAACGAAAAAGAACAATACTAACTACTGTCATTGGAGATAAACTACGTTTCAACTAATTATTCAATAAAATTCATCACCAACATTTCATAAACAATTATTTTCATGATTAAGAATCGCAATTATTCGCTCGATTTATTGAGAGTTATTGCCTGTTACTTGGTCATTCAACAACATGCCAGCGAATTTTACTATATAAGAGAAGGAGGAACGGTTGTTACCGGAGACAATACTTTTTGGATTGGCATCATAACCACATTATGCCGATCATCTGTACCTCTATTCGTCATGCTGTCGGGATTCTTGTTACTCCCTATGCAAGACAAAATTTCCACATTTTTTCGCAAACGTTTCACCCGAATCATATATCCATTCATCGCATGGTGTGTATTATATGCCGGATACTACGTGTTAAGCCGTGGGGATTCTTTTAGCCAAATGGCACTTAATATTTTACACATTCCCGTGAACTTCGGGTGTGAAATAGGCCATTTATGGTATATTTACATGTTAATCGGGCTCTATCTGGTAACCCCGATTATTTCCCCCTGGTTACAACAAGCATCTAAACGAGAATTGGAAGGATATCTCGGCTTGTGGATAATCACAACTTTTATCCCGTATATTCATTTAGTTTATCCCGAAGTGCTAGGCGAAGCATTCTGGAACGACACACCGTTGCTCTACTACTTCACGGGATTCATCGGATACTTCATTTTAGGATATTATCTGAAAAGATTCGGCTATCCTTCTGCGGCATTATCTTGGATAATACTCATAGTCGGTTTTGCGCTCTCGGCCGGAATTTTCTGTTCACGTATCGATACGGTTCCCACCGTGCCCGAATTGGAACTTAGTTGGGGATTCTGTACGGTGAATGTATTCCTGATGACATTAAGCCTCTTCTCTCTAATCGGCCGACTATCTTTAAAAGGGAAAAATGCAGCCTGCAAACTGCTGTCGGATATATCGGTAAAAAGCTATGGAATGTACTTAGCCCACATTCTGTTTCTAAATTTCTATTATGGACTATTCAAGTCTATCTCGGATGCGGCCTATGTCACAATTCCCTTGATCGCCGTGTGTACGTTTATTACGGTTTACATATTCGTATATTTGTTATCCTACCTGCCCAAAAGCAAGTATATCATAGGATAATTTATAAAACCTTTCATCAATAATAATGCCGCTTTCTTATCAGAAGCGGCATTATTATTTTTCGCGGAGAATGAGATCCTTCTCATTCTTCGTTTTTCTTTAACAAGTCCCGAATTTCCGACAACAATTTCACCTCTTCGGAAGGAGCCGGGGCAGGAGCAGGAGCCGTCTGTTCTTCCTTTTTCTTTTCCGTTAACTTCGTCAAAAGTCGAATAAACAAGAAAATAGAAAAAGCAATATTCCCAAATGATTTACACTTCAAAATAGCTTTAACTGGATGTCCAAATGATTGTATTAAGGCTAGAATGCATGACTTTGGTATTATAGGTATGACAGAGCCACAATATGAAAGAAATAGATGTGTATCTTGTGGAGCATGTGTTAGAGCTTGTAAAAAGAAAGCTACAGGAGCTTTAAGTTTTGAAAACTTCAAAGTAGTTAGAGATGGAAGCAAATGTATTGGTTGTGGAGAATGTGTTATGAATTGCCCAACAAATGCATGGACAAGAAGTAAAGAAAAATACTACAGATTAGCTATAATGGGTAGAACAGGAAAGAAAAATCCAAGATTAGCAGAAGATTTTATCCTTTGGGTAGATGAGGATAGCATCATAAAAATTATCTTAAATACTTATATGTTACAGAATATATTGCTAAAGATGCTCCAGGTGGAAAAGAACACATTGGATACATAATAGACAGAACTGGATTTATGGAATTCAAGAAGTGGGCTTTAGAAGGAGTAACTTTATCTGAAAAAGCATTAATGAAAAACAACGTTTATTGGAGCGGAATACATTATACAAACGGATTTTAATAAAGGTCTAGACTTTTATATTAAACTGAGTATTGATTTTAGATAGACCATAAGATCTAGCTTAATTTCGCAAAGTATTGCTATGATCTGCTTCAGAATAATAGCTAAAGCTTTTAAACTCGCTAAGACTCAAACAAAAAAGCTTCTTAACGTTATTATGATGCAATACTAAATGCTTATTAAGATCGTCTTACGG
>ERZ773115.2715-NODE-2715-length-13375-cov-3.650000_pt1 | contig 13375 bp, 10 predicted proteins | sample MGYA00511116_ERZ773115 | MGnify/ENA primary metagenome ERZ773115 (study PRJEB29015, sample SAMEA2737869) | human gut metagenome | biome: human gut; feature: human-associated habitat; material: faeces | place: China | collected 2012 ... | reverse complement strand
TAGCTGGGTATGTCGCCTCTCAGCAAATCAATAATAAACTTTGCAAGGCTTGCGAGGACAATGCTGAATTGTGGGGTCAGGGGCTTAGAGAACCCACCTTCTATGTCAACGCCGAAATTGATGAGACCAATGTACAAGTCTTTGAAAAGCGCACTACAACAGTAAAAATTACAGTAAATGGCGTTGATTTTCTGTTGTTTATGGCCACCCCTGAGCAAGTAGATAGGTTAACACAAAAGAGCAAAAAAAACCTATCTTTGATTGTAACTTTATCTACAAATGAATGGAATGGCGTGGTTAAGCCGCAAGGTAAGATTAAGCAGTTTGAGGTTGGTCAGGTTGAGGATAAGAACGAAAGTTGGGAGGATGATTTTTAAGTGAAACTAAATGAGCTTTATAAACAAGCCGATTATAAAGATAAGGCTGGCATGATTAATGCTGATTGTCTTGATATTATGGGTAAGATGAATGATGGAGCTGTTGATTTAATCGTTACTGACCCGCCTTATAAAACCATTACTGGTGGCGATAAGGCAGGTAAAAACTCTATCCGCCCGAAAGGAATGTTATCAGGCAACAGAAAACTCTTTCAGCATCAAAATGATATTTCACTAAATGATTGGATTCCAGAAATTTATAGGGTGTTGAAAGATGGGGCTCATTGTTATATTTTTACTAATAGTCTTAATCTTAAAGATATGCTTATAGAAACTGAAAAAACCGGATTCAAACTTCACAATGTTCTTGTATGGGAAAAGAATAATTGTACTCCAAGTCAATACTATATGAAAAATTGTGAGTATGTGCTTTTTCTAAGAAAAGGTAAGGCAAAATGGATTAAAGACATTGGTGGAAGTAAGACCGTTCATCAATTTAATAATATTATTGGTAATAAATCTCACCCAACAGAAAAGCCGGTAGATTTGTTATCTTTTTACATTCAAAACAGCAGTGAGGTTGAAGATACAGTGTTTGACCCTTTTGCTGGCTCTGGTTCAACTTGTGTTGCAGCAAAGAATCTTGGTCGTAAGTATATTGGTGTTGAACTAGACAAGGGTTATTTTGATGTAGCTGTTGAAAGGATGGGAGGATGATTTTTGATGGGATGGAGTACTGATATTAACCCAACAAAAACCGGTTGGTATCTTTGTACTGTTGAGGATATTAGTGAGCGCTTTGTAGTACCACTTTTCCGTTATGAATATCTTACTGGTATTTTTCGTTGGAAAGATGAATTGCCGGGTGAGATTATTGCCGTTTGTCCATTTCCAGAGCCTTACAACGGATATTCAAAGAAGGAGATTACTGAAGATATTAACAGAATTTTTGGGGGTGATTTTTGATGAAATACGAATTTCATGTAGGCGATTATGGTAACTATGATTTTGAGGTCACTCCCAAGATGATTGAGGAAACAAAGCACTACATTGCTTCTAAAAACTATCCGAAACCGAGTATGGATGTGACAAAATTGACAGATTAGTTTTTACATGATATAAAAAACAATTCACGGGAGTTGTATTTAATTCTTTCAATATGAGAAATCTATTTTTTAATTCGATTGCAAATATGGGCAGATGCACTGTTGTTGTATTCATGTTGCTTTTTGTTTGCAATATGTATGGTCAGCAACGCTTTCTTTCCAATCACCCTCGCTTGCTGTTCACTGGTGCAGAAGAAGCTGCTGTGAAGCAGTTGATACAAAACAATCAGCTTGCCGGTGAGTTGGCAGAGTTCTTGAAAGCGAAAGCGGATACATTGGCGATTACTCCGCAGAAACCTTATCTAAAGGATAAATATGGTAATATATTGTGGACATCCCGATCCTATGTGAACCGCTTGGGTACGCTTGCATTAGCTTACCGTCTCTACGGTGAGCGGAAATACTTGGATGCCGCCAACGAGGCTTTATTGTGGGTGTGTAACTATCCCGACTGGGATCCACCTCACTATTTGGATACTGCGGAAATGGCAACTGCCGTAGCTATTGCTTATGACTGGTTGTATGATGCGCTGCCTACTTCGACTAAAGACTTGGTAAAGAAATGTTTGTACGAACGTGCCATTGTTCGTGTATTGCGTGAATACGAAAAGGGTAGCTTGGGAAGTTGGGCGAAACGAGAAACCAATTGGAACGTGGTATGTAACACTGGTATGGTGCTGGCTGCTTTGGGTATTGCAGAAGATTATCCGAAAGAGGCCGCTGTCATTCTTGATAATGCTGCCAAGTATATGCCCAACTGCCTGAAACATTTTGCTCCGGATGGCGTATGCTATGAGGGTCCTGCTTATTGGGGATATACTACCAGTTATTTAACTCTCTACCTAAAGGCAGTGGCTGATAATGACAATGGAAAGGGGGGTATAGCACAACTACCCGGCTTGGAGCGCACGGCGCTTTATCAAAAACGGACACTTACTCCGTCCGGTCGTCTTTTTAATTTCGGTAATGCGGGGGCTGATGCTCAAAATTCTCCGGCATTTTTCTTATTCAGCCGTATGTATAACCAACCTGAAGTGGCTGAATGGTATCGGGAAAAGTTAAAATTGACCATGCAGGATAATTTACTTCTACATCAGCTTTTCTTTCTGTCACTTCCTTGGTTTGACAATGCTTCACCTAAAAAAGTGGAGAAAATACCTGCCTTAGAAATATACCACAACACAATTAATGATATAATAGTTTTCAATGGGAATAGAAATAAGAAAGGTTCTCTATTTTTGATAGCCAAGGGTGGAGAACCTCGTCAAGCGCATCAACATTTGGATGGAGGTACATTCATTGTTGAAAGCAATGGGGTTTGTTGGACAGAGGATCTGGGAGCTGATGATTATGCCCTACCGGGATTTTGGGACGGACGTCCTGACGGACAACGTTGGAAGTATTTCCGTAATAACAATTTTTCCCATAATACGTTGAGTATCGACCATAAGATTCAGTATGCCAATGGCGAGGCATTTGTTTGCGAAGAGCATACAGATGCGAAGCAGCCTTCTGTAAAGCTGGATATGACTACTCTATACAAAGATCAGGCTTCTTCTGTATTCCGCACGTTCAAATTGTTAAATGATTACACAATAGAGATAACGGATGAAGTGGACTTACTCAGCCCGCAGTCTATAGTCTCATGGATAGCTTCCACCAAGGCACAAGTGGAAGTAAAAGAGAACCGGGTACGCTTGACGCATGAAGGCAAACATTTTTATATGGAAATCATCGCTCCGGCAGGAGCTACCTTTAAAACTTATCCGGCAAAGAATACCTATAAGGGTGAATATCCCATTGAAGGTTACAATATGTTGGAGGCAGAATGTGGATTGGAAGGTGGTAAAGGAAAGGTTGTGGTGCGTATGAGCAGTAAAAGAAATATGAGATAGCCTACTAAGAATAATTTAATTAATAATTACGTATGAAAATAACAAATTTTTTAGCATTGGGCATATGCCTCTTGTTTGGTTCATGTACAATGCAGAAATCTACTGTACAAGTCAACGACAAGGGTACGGAATGGGAGTGGAATAAAGGAACAATTGTAGTGAAAACTCCCGAACGACCTGCCGGACAAGAGAGTGTCATCGGGCTGGCTCTTCCTAAGATGGAAGTAGTTCGTGTGGGATTTGTAGGGTTAGGTATGCGTGGGCCGGGTGCTGTGTCACGTTTCACTTACATTCCTGGCACACAGATTGTAGCACTGTGCGACTATGAAAAGGAGCGTGCTGAGAAGTGTCAAAAGTATCTGAAAGAAGCTTCTTTACCAAAAGCGGCTGTTTACTCGGGTGATAAAGGTTACGAAGAATTGTGTAAACGCGATGATATTGATCTGGTTTATATTGCAACCGACTGGTTGCATCATTTTCCTGTGGCGAAATGCGCATTGGAGAATGGCAAAAACGTAGCGATTGAAGTTCCTTCAGCTATGAACCTGAAAGAATGTTGGGAACTGGTTGATCTTAGTGAGAAGAACCGTAAGCACTGCATGATTTTGGAGAACTGTTGTTATGACTGGTTTGAGATGAATACCTTAAATATGGCACAACATGGAGTGTTTGGTGAGGTAATTCGCGCGCAGGGTGCCTATATTCATAATCTTGCTCCTTTCTGGAAGCATTATTGGAAGAAAGGTGAGGATGACAAATTGGGCTGGCGTTTGGATTATAATATGCGTCATCGTGGCGATGTATATGCTACTCATGGTCTTGGTCCGGTGGCGCAGGCCCTCAATATTCATCGTGGTGACCGTATGGAGACTTTAGTAGCAATGGATACCAAATCGGTCGTAGGTAAGGACTTGGTGAAAGAAAATGCCGATTCTGTTTGTAATAGTTTCCGTAATGGTGACCACACTACTACTTTGATTCGTACCGCTAATGGTAAGGTCATCGAAATCCAGCATAACGTGATGACTCCGCAACCCTACAACCGCCTTTATCAACTGACGGGTACTAAGGGTTTTGCCAATAAATATCCTACTCAAGGGTACGCCCTTGATGCAGAGCAGTTGAAGGCTTCCGGCGTTCAGCCTAAGGTGGACGACTTGAACTCACATGGCTTCATGCCGAGAGAGGAGATGGTAGCTTTAGTAGAGAAGTATCAACATCCTATCCTGAAAAAGTATGGTGAGATGGCGAAAGAGGTAGGCGGCCATGGTGGTATGGATTTCATTATGGACAGCCGTTTGGTTTACTGCTTGCAGAATGGTCTTCCGTTGGATATGGACGTTTATGATTTGGCAGAATGGTGTTGCTTGGCAGAATTGGGTGAACTCTCTATGGACAATGGTTGCGCCTCTGTTGCATTTCCTGACTTTACCCGTGGTGAATGGAATAAGGTGAAAGGATACAGACACGCTTATGCTGCTCCTGCTGACGAGGAAGCAGCGATGGAAAAAGCGAAGGCTTTCACTAGCAAATTGAAAGAACAAGGCGCCAAAGAATGGGCAGCAACCGAAGAATAAAATAAAATTTAAAAAACATGTAATCAATAGGCTCAGGGTATCAAAGAGTGAATCCCGTTCAGCAACAATAGCAGAACGGGATTTTTCACTTTCCTCTGTACTCTTGTGGTGACTGATTGAAACAGGCTTTGAAGCAATGCCGGAAGTAACGTAGAGAACTGAATCCTGCCTGATAGGCTATTTCCGTGATTTGTAGCTCGGGATGATTTCTCAACAGTTCTGCTGCGTATTTCAGGCGGGCATTCATAATGAACTCGTTAGGAGACATACAGCTCAAGGCTTTCAGTTTATTGTAGAATGCGCTACGGCTTAAAGCCATTTCCTTGGCTAGGGCACCGACGTCGAATTCTGAGTCTGAGAGATGGGCTTTGACCGTTTCCTCTAACTGTTCCAGAAACTTGGCATCAATAGGGTTAAGCGCTAGTGCTTGTATCTCAATTTCAGCAGGAGATTCACTAGTTGTCATTTTCTGGCTGAATTTCTGTTTTAGCAGTTTTCGGTTACGCAGTATATTGGCAATGCGAGCTTGCAGCATTTTGTTGTTGAAAGGTTTCCCAATGTATTCGTCGGCACCGCATTGCAGTCCTTCCAACTTTTTGTCGTTCGAAGTGAGGGCTGTGAGCAGTACTACGGGGGTGTGGCAGAGGTCGAAGTCGGTTTTTATCTTGGAACACATCTCAATACCGTCCATTTCCGGCATCATGACATCGCTTAGTATAAGGTCGGGACGTTCTTCCATTGCTTTTTGTAGTCCGTCCTTGCCGTTCATCGCAATAACTATCCGGTAGAGTGGCGAGAGTAGATCGGTGAGCAGTTGGAGCAGTTCTTCGTTATCCTCTACAATGAGTACGCAGTCCTTGTCCGTCCTTCCAATGGAAATAGGTTCCGGTGTTTCTGCACATTCTTCTGTTTCTGTTGTTTCTGTGAATGGTGCGAGTATTGTTGCAGATTCCGCTTTTGTTGCCTCTATGAAGGTGACATCGTTGTCATCTTTAAAGAGATTTTCTTTGGGTAGTATTACTGTGAAGATACTTCCATAATCTATTGCACTTTGCACTTCGATTTGACCGTGGTGTAGTTCTACAATACCCTTTGAAAGAGCCAGGCCGATACCACTACCGGGTGAAGAAAAGTTTTCGTTCGCCTGGTAGAAGCGGTCGAAGATGAACGGTAGGGCCTTTGGGGGAATACCTTTGCCGGAGTCTATCACCTTAATATAAATAGAATCTCCTTTATCAGTGATTGACAATTCTATTTTTCCTTTTTCGGGCGTATGTTTAAAGGCATTGGAAAGTAGATTGGTGAGGACTTTCCTCAATTGTCGTCCATCGAACCAGCACAACAAGTTTTCTGCTTCTGTATGGAATATGAACTGTATATTCTGTAAGTTCGCTTGGTCTGTGAAATCTTGATGAATTTGTCTCAAGTAGGGGATGAGGTCCATTTGGCAAACGTTTAGATGCAGTTTCCCACGTTCCATCTTCCGGAAATCCAGTAGCTCTGAGATCAGCTCTTTGAACTGGAATGTGTTTCTGTAGATTTTTGTCAGGCGACTGCGCAGAAAAGGAGAGAGGCTATTGACTTGTAACAGTGCTTCAATTTGTGCGATAATGAGTGTTAGCGGTGTACGAAACTCGTGAGAGATATTGGCAAAGAACTGCAACTTGGCTTGTATCAGTTCTTCATTCTTCTCTTTTTCCAGTTTTTCTTGTGCCAGTGAGGCGCGGAGTTGCATCTTGGAACGTGCTTCACTGAAAATATTCCAGCCAATGACAGTGATTGTGCAGAGATAAAGAATCCACATCCACCAGGTGTTCCACCAGGGATGATGAATAAGGATGGGGAGTTCGATAGCATGTATTTCGTCGAGTAGACTCTGTTGTTGTTCACGTATTACCAGTTTGTACTTTCCGGGGGGGATATTGGTGAATACCACAGTATTACCGTTGGTTTTGCTCCACTCTTTGCTGAATCCTTCCAACTTGTATTCATATATTTTTCTGTCAGTATTATTAACGTAATTGTTCGAAGAAAAACTGATGGAGAAGTTATTCTCTTTGTGGTTCAATTCTATTTGTCGGACAAAGGGTAAAGCATTTTTCAGAATACCATCGTCCGTTCCGACGGAGATAACCCGATTGTTTACTACTAAAGAAGAAAAATAAAGGTTGTAATTGGGGGCTATTTTCTGCAACGAGGAGTTCATGAACGAACTCATGCCTTCTATACCACCTACAAAGGTTTCCCCGTTACGGCAAATCAGAAGTCCGCAACCTTCGTTGATAGCAGAGAGGTGCAAACTCTCCACATCAATTAGCTGCTTCTCCTTGGTCTGTGGATGATAAATGAGAAGACCATGGTCGTTACTGATTGCCAGATAACCTTTGGTGGTGATATCCATATTGTAGCAATAGTCAGCATCAATATCTGTGCAAGCTGTAAATTGCTCTTTTTTTCCGTCGAACCGATAGATGCCGCTTCCGGAGGTACCGAAATAAAGGGTACCATCGTGACTTTCCGCCATGCTCTGCACATAATAGTTTCCCAATCCTTTTTCACCGTATTGATAGATATATTTTTCTTGCGGATTGTTCATGTTGATACGTACAATTCTCCTCCAATGGGTTATCCAAAGGTAGTTTTGAGAATCTATCAGAAAATTGCTTCCTTCTGTATTTGCTTCCGGGATTTGAGGGAATAGTTTTTGGAAGTTCCCTTTTCCTTCTTTGACAAACATCCCTTCTCCCGTAAGGAGATAGATTTTCTCATTTCTGAACGTTACCTTTGTCCAGGTATTTCCAAATGCTTTGGAGTGGAAGACAACTTTTTTGCTTGGAATGTCGAAGCACAAGCCGCCCTGTTTGTGAGTACCTATGTAGAGTTGGTCGTTTGCGGCATCGTAGGTAATGCATTTTAGGTTGTAGAAAGGTCCGTGGGCTGATTTTGCGTCCATTAGGTAGTGAGTGAAACGTCCGGTTTCCCGTTCCAGACAGTTCAGACCACCTCCTTCGGTACAAATCCATACGTCTCCACGCTTGTCTTCCACCATGTTTCCGACGAAAGGAAAGCTTAATCCGTTTTCGTTGCCGATACTTTCGGTATAGTGGTGAAAGATATCCACTTCGGGGTTGAAGTAGTTGACACCACCATAGTAGGTACCCACCCAGATAGTACCTTGCCGGTCTTTGTGAAGTGAAAAAATAGAAGAGTGGCATAGACTTCCGGGTTTGCTTCCTCTTTGATAGTAAGAAATATGCCCTAAGGTATCTATCTTGTTCAGTCCGTTGAAGGTACCCAGCCAAATACTTCCCTCGTTGTCTTCCACAAAGCAACGCACATCATTGCTGGAGATACCGAATTCCTTTTGGATGGTAAATTGCTGGCTGATTCCGTTCTCTATCTTGTACATGCCGTTGCGGAAGGTGGCCACCCACATCGTTCCACGGCTGTCCCGGTATAATGAAAGCACGTTGATATTTGGAATCACGCAGACGGGGGATGAAGGATTATGGATGTTATCGGTTCTGTAAAGTCCGTTTCGGGTACCCAGCCAGAGACTGTTATTGGCATCTATATAAAGGCGGATGATTGTTTTATGGAAAGGGGCTTGGTAGACGAATCTGAATGTTTCTTGTTCCCGGTCCCATTGGAAGACACTATCATTAACAGCTGTCCATATTGTATGGTTGTGTGCGAATAGAGTTTGTGTGCGTAGTGGTAGAGATAAAAAACGATCTTTATGTAGATCATAACGGATCAGTTTCCCATCAGAAGTAAAGAATAGATTACCTTGTTTGTCACTTACTATGTGTGATATTTCATTACCGCCAAAATAATCTTTATTGTCCGGAGAAGGTTTATAGGTTTTCATTTGGTTCCCATCGTAGCAGTTCAAGCCTTCGAGTGTACCAAACCACATTCTGTCCAGTTCGTCCTGGCAGATAGAAAGTACAGATATTTGTGACAGACCATCTGATTTGCCTAAATGCTTAAAATAGATATTTCCGTGAATGGCAACAGATATGATAAGAAATAGGCATAGTAACGATTTCCTTTTCATAGCGGGGATTTTGAGATTAAGCGTGTTTATGATTACCATACAAAAGTAAAGCTTTTAGCCGAGAATGAGATGTTAAAAATGAGCTTTTTAATGGAGAGGACATAAATGTATCATGGAAAGGACGATTTCTCCTCTTATGGAGTTAAGGGCATTCTGTCTGCTCACAGTGAAAATATTGTCAAGTATTAATACTTTAGCTGTCAGGTGCTAACGCCTCTTTTTCAGAGTATTAATACCTGAGTTGTTGGGCATATATACCCAAGGCGCTGGATCTATATATCCACCACACTGGATCTATATGTCCAATAAATGTTGTGAGACAGCGTTATACGATGTGGAGGAGGCGAAGGATGATTTCTCTTCTATATTTTGTGTTTTGTTTTACAGTGGCTGGACAGAATATGATTAATGTTTGCTTAGTATTAGCAAACTTTCCGGTCCCATATTGAACAGCAAGTCTATAATACTCAAGTTAGGCAGGAACCCCAGTTTGGACTCGAAAACCTGGTAATAAGGCTGCGGAACGAACGCTGTATCGGCCGTCCGGAAGTCCTTTTTGGGATGAATGATTTCACGAAAGTCGGCTTCGTCGGCGGTGAACTCCATTTTATATTCGGCGGTACGTTCTATAACCGGATGAATATCTATCAGTTCGCAGACCAGTCGGCAGAGTTCTTCGTTGAAATCGAACAGAAACTCGTATTTCTTTTCGTAGAAGGGACGGAAATCGTCTTTGTAGTATTCGAAGAAAGGAGTATTGTTGTAGGCCGACTCAATAGCGTTCCAATGCAGGTGTCTCCAGTTGCCGTGGTCGGAAATCCGGATATCTTTCATTGGGCATTTCGGTGTATCGGGCTTTACGGTGGGGATAGAGAGAGCCAGTTCGCCGTCCGGTCCGGTAATTGTGCATCGGTTACGGTAGGTTTGCTTCATATAGTGGTCGTGCTGTTCTATAAAAATCTTGTCGTATGCCAGTAGTTTGGTGTAGTACTCGACAGGAGCGAGGTAGGCTGAAGATAAATAAGCTGTTTTCATTTCTTTCATTTTATACGTTTTGAGAGTCGTTTATGTTACTGTTCGGGGGATTGTCGTGCTGCCCGGAAGATCATTTCACCGTCCGGAAAAAACGATTCCAACGGTAGCCGTCAAACACTCCGGTGTCTTTTTCTTTGGAGAACCATACAAGAGAGGCTTTGCCGATCAGATGGTCTTGCGGAACGAATCCGAACAAGCGCGAATCAGTCAGGTTAATGGTGTTGTTGGCTCCCACCCAATAATAATCTTTGGTGAAATAACAGTGTTGTGTTGGTTTGCCGTCCACATAAAGAGTGTCATTCTTGATTTCCGCCTGTTTACCTTCATGCATCACGAGGGTGTTTCGCAGTAGTGTAATATTCCAAGGATGTACCCGGACGAACTTCCCTTTACCGGGGACGATAAGCGGTCGCAGCTCGGTGTCTTTCTTCCCCGCCAAAGGCTGAATCCAGTTATTCCCGTTTATGGCTTGTTCCAACAGGTAATATTCATAACGGCTGAAACTGCGTACATGGGTACTGTCACTGCTACCCATTAAACCGTCATCGTCAATGGAAAGGGTGTGCATGAGTAAAGTTATCAGATTCTCTTTGTCTACCGGATAAGCATAAAGCCGCTTCTTGTCCGGATTGAATTGTACCTCGGGAGAAATCACAGAAAAAAGGGAATCGATAAATAGAGTATCACTCGGAACGCCGATACAACGGCCGATGTAGATCTCGCGGCGGTCGATAACCGGTTGCCGGATTCCGGCAGGATTGTTAAACACAACAATATCTTGTTCTCGTACCGGACGTTCGCGCCAACGGTGATAGGAGAATATCGACATGAAAGGAACCCGCAGACCGTAACTCCATTTATTCACCAGAATACGTTCGCCTTGGAAAATAGAGTTTTCCATGCCGGTGGAAGGGATAAAACAAGACGTAAAAGCAAATCCCCGGAGCAGAAGCACAATGACTATTGCTCCGGCAAATACTAGTATCCATTTGAATTTACGAATGTTCACTTAATAGCTTCCTTTTTTAATCCACCCACTTAAAGAGGCGGTTCCAACGGATTTTTCCGTCAAACCAGCCACGGTCTTTATCGAGCGACAGCCATACAACGATCGGTTTGCCCACAACGTGGTCTTCGGGTACAAAGCCCCAATAACGGGAGTCGGCAGAATTATGGCGGTTGTCACCCATCATCCAGTAGTAATCCATTTTGAAGGTATATTCATTGGTTTTTTCACCGTTGATATAGATACCGTCCGACTTCACTTCCAGCTTGTTGCCTTCGTATGCCACGATACAACGTTCGTAGATAGGCAGGTTGTCCGGAGTCAGCGTAATGGTAGCTCCCTTGGCCGGAATCCAGATTGGGCCGTAGTTGTTGCGGTCCCACTTGGTGTAAAGATTCAGCGGATACATTTGTCCGGCATAGGCTTCCGGTTCCATGATTATTTTGCTGATTAGCTTCTTGTTGCCCAGAAGAGTGTCATACATCTTTTTAGTCAGCGGGAGATGATATACAGGATTCAGTTTTCCTTGCGCATTCCGGCTGTCGAGTCCCATTTCCAATAGTCCGATTTCATAACCGGAGTCTTCCATTAGTGTCCTGTCAGCATTGCTGATTCCCAGTTCGCGGAACATTTCTTCCGGGATATATGGACCGGTTGTTTGCACGAAATAGTTGAATTGCAGATTCTCCGGATTCTGGATTGCCTTACCGTCAATCATGACTTGTCCGTCTACGATCTGGAGCGTGTCACCCGGCAGTCCTACACAGCGTTTTACATAATTCTCGCGGCGGTCTACCGGACGCCAGAGCACTTCTCCGTAGGTTCGCGGGTTATTTAGGATCTGTTTGCGTCCTGCGGCGTAATATAAGTCATACACGGCACGCTGTTGTTCGCGTGTCAGGCTATCCATATCTATCTGTTTGGAATATATGCGTTGGCCTTCGCCGTATGCCAATGTATAAAAGTCTGTCGTCTGTTGGTAATTGACGGCTACCGTATCTCCTGCGGGGAAGTTGAACACTACGATGTCATTCAATTTCACATTACCGAATCCCGGCACTCTTTTATATTTCCATTGTGGCCATTCGATATATGATTTAGTACCTACAATTGGTAATGTATGTTGCGCCAGCGGCATAGAAAGCGGTGTGTTCGGCACGCGGGGGCCGTAACTCATTTTGCTGACATATAGAAAGTCGCCTACCAGCAATGATTTCTCTAGAGAAGAAGAAGGAATCTGGTAGTTTTGGAAGATATAGATATTGACAAAGTAAACGGCTACCAATGCAAAGATAATAGCATCTACCCAGCTCATGACACTCCGAACTGCCGGATTCTTTGACCTTTTCCAGAACGACCAAGGTATTTTCTTTGTGATATAGATATCGAAAATGAAAGGTATGACGATTAATCCCCACCAGCTTCGCACCCAGATGAGGAAAACAAGATAGAGAAGAATAGCAATAGCACATTTAATCCATTGTGCACGTGTGGCTTGTCTCATAGTGGTATATTTATATTAGAACCTTTATTCGTTTAAGAACGGAAATAAGTTTTTCATTCCCAGGAAACCTTCGTGATGCGCGGTGTATTCGGCGGCCAATATAGCTCCGAGTACGAAACCGCCTCGGTTCTTGGCATCGTGAGTGATTGAAATGCTGTCAATATCAGACTCATAACGAACAGTATGAATACCGAAAACTTCACCTTCGCGGATAGAACTGATCGGAAGTTCGTCCGGAGCGCAGTCAGTTGTTCCGCTGATTGTTCCGTCCGGTGCCGTAAATGTCCCTTCCACCCATTTATCCTTACGGTCTATATTCTCTAGAATACCTTCTGCCAGCGTAATGGCAGTTCCGCTGGGAGCGTCGAGTTTGTGGATATGGTGTGTTTCGCTCATGGTGACGTCATACGCGGGGAATTGATTCATTATCTTGGCCAGATACTTGTTTACAGCAGAGAAAATGGCTACTCCCAAGCTGAAGTTGGACGACCAGAACAGCGTTTTTCCGCCTTCCGTACAGAGCTTCTTGATTTCTTCGCCATGTTCGGACATCCATCCGGTACTGCCTGATACGAGTTTGACTCCGGCTTTAAAGGCTTTCATATAGTTGCTGTAAGCCACTGTCGGATTTGTAAATTCTATGGCAACATCAGCCGATTTGAATGCTTCCGACTCGAAGTCTTCCTGGTTATTGATATCAATAATGCAGACAATTTCGTGTCCGCGACTCAGGGCAACCTTTTCTAACTCTTTGCCCATTTTTCCGTAACCGATCAATGCTATTTTCATTGTTTTCTGACTTATATTCAAAATAA
>ERZ773115.2709-NODE-2709-length-13412-cov-21.992738_pt1 | contig 13412 bp, 14 predicted proteins | sample MGYA00511116_ERZ773115 | MGnify/ENA primary metagenome ERZ773115 (study PRJEB29015, sample SAMEA2737869) | human gut metagenome | biome: human gut; feature: human-associated habitat; material: faeces | place: China | collected 2012 ... | reverse complement strand
GGCTCTTGGTGGCGAACATCTCATCCTTTTCCGGCAGAGGCATGGTGTAACCGGCGGCTCCCACACCGGTAGGAATAATGGATACGGTATAGACCGGTCCCACATCCGGAAGTACATGGAACAGGATCGCATGGCCTGCTTCGTGGTATGCAGTGATCTTCTTCTCCTTGTCGGAAATGATACGGCTCTTCTTCTCCGCACCGATTCCCACTTTGATAAAGGCTCTCTTGATATCCTTCTGTGCGATAAAGGAGCGGTTCTCCTTCGCCGCGATAATGGCCGCTTCGTTCAGCAGGTTCTCCAGATCCGCTCCGGTGAAGCCTGCAGTAGTCTGAGCGATCTGCTGCAGATTCACATCATCCCCCAGAGGTTTGTTCTTCGCATGTACTTTCAAAATCTCTTCTCTGCCACCGATATCCGGGGTTCCCACCGCTACCTTACGGTCGAAACGACCGGGACGCAGGATTGCAGGATCCAGAATATCCACACGGTTGGTGGCCGCCATAACGATAATGCCCTCATTGACGCCGAAACCGTCCATTTCTACCAGTAACTGGTTCAGGGTCTGCTCTCTCTCATCGTGTCCTCCGCCCATACCGGTACCACGCCGTCTTGCCACGGCATCGATCTCATCGATAAATACGATACAAGGTGCATTATGCTTTGCTTCTTCAAACAGGTCACGCACACGGGAAGCGCCCACACCAACGAACATTTCCACGAAATCGGATCCGGAAATGCTGAAGAACGGTACTCCGGCTTCTCCGGCCACTGCCTTGGCCAACAGGGTCTTACCGGTTCCGGGAGGGCCCTCCAACAGGACACCCTTGGGGATTCTGGCTCCGACACCGGTGTATTTTCCCGGCTCCTTCAGGAAATCAACGATCTCCTCCAGTTCTTCCTTTTCCTCTTTCAGACCGGCTACCTGAGCGAATGTGACACTCTTGTCACCCAATGTCATCTTGGCGCGGCTTTTGCCGAAGTTCATCATCTTGCCGTTACCGCCGCCTGCCTGTTGGGCATTCATCATCATGAACAGGAAAGTTCCCACCGCCAGCACGACCAGCATCGGCAGCATATAGGTCAGGAACCAGTTCTCCCTTTCAATGTCATTGACCACCGGATCAAACCCATACTCACGTACCAGGGTCTCCAGTTCTGTAATGTCCGTTGCGTACAGCTTATGAGATACACCGTTCTTCATCTGGATCTCCAGATATCCGGTAGGTGCCTCTCCGTTGGGCTGCACCACGACTTCCGATACATTGCCGGCATCCAGATCCGCAATGAACTCTGCCTTGGTGTATTCATCTGTACGGTTGTTCAACAGGTTGAGGCCGAAGATCACCAGAAGCAGAAGTATGATAAATATAAAATATGAATTGATTGTTTTGCCGTTTTGTTTCAACTTCACGGGCCTCCTACATCTTTGTATCGCTTAATCGAATTCTACCACACCGATGTAAGGCAGATTACGATATCTCTGATCATAATCCAGACCATAGCCCACTACAAACTCATCGGGAATATTAAATCCGGTATAATCCACATGGACATCGATCACTCTTCTCTCGGGTTTGTCCAACAGGGTGCACAGACGTAAAGAAGCCGGACCTCTGTCCTTCAGCATCTCCAGCAGATAGCTCAGGGTTCTTCCGCTGTCCACGATATCCTCTACTACAATAACTTCCTTATCTTTCAGAGATTCGTCCAGATCCTTCACGATCTTGACTACACCGCTGGACTTGGTATCGCTGCCATAGCTGGATACGGACATAAAGTCCAGAGATACGGGAACAGTGATACGCTTTGCCAGTTCACACATGAAAAAGCTGCCACCCTTCAGTACACATACAAGGTGTACCTGCTTACCCGCATAATCCTTGCTGATCTGCTCACCGATCTCCTGGATTCTCTTATCTACTTCCTCTTCTGTCAACAGTACTCTGATATGCTCTGCCATTTTCTTTTGTCTTTTCGCTTTTAAGCGAACTCCTTTCTTATTAATTGTACCTTTAAAATACGTTTTGTATTCTCCGTTACTTTATAATATTCGCTGATACGGTATCCCACGACCCACAGTACATGCTCTCCCTCTGCCAGGATCGGCAGGCTGTCGCGTTCCGCCTGTGGGATCTTTTGATCGACCAGATAACTTTTCAGCGATTTATGGATCATCCCGCCTCTGCCGTCAGCAATGGTCAGATAATCACCCGGCTTTCTTGTCCGTATCACCGGACATTTTTTTATTTTATCATAATCAAACCATTTCGTATACTGATTTGTGGGAACTTCTTGGTTTTTTTCATGGGCAGCGGCCAGGTCACACACACAGTATTCCACCGTTCCCACTTCACATTCCACTGTCCCTGTCTGTCCGGGAGAAAGCTGCAGAGTTGGTTGATATTTCTCAGCCACTTCCGTCTTCTCCAAAAGCTCCCTGTCTGTCCTCTCTACTGTCAGCAGGACTTCCTCATATTGCCGTCTACCCCGGATGCCGAACGGAAGACAGATCTGCCGGTTGCCTTCCCTGGTAAACAAGGTCAGCAGTTCCTGAATATGCTGGTAAGTGATGTCTTTCTGTCCGGGAGACAATTGCTTCACTTCTTCATACAAGAGGCGCTTACGGATCACAGGATGCAACGACAGAAAAGACTCCACAGCAATACAGATCACCGCGTTCCGGCTGTCCCCCGTCTCTGCGGACTCTCCGTCACCGTCCGTTGCCCGGATACATCGGCCAGCTGCTTCTTTTGTCTGCAGTTCCAGATAGTCCTCCGTCTCCGCCAGCAGCTCCGCCGTCTGATTCATATGCGCTACACAGCCCTTTACAATATTCTGCTCCGCATAAGGCAAAATATGATGCCGAATACGATTTCTTGTGTAGTCATCCTCCTCATTGGTGGCATCCTTGCAATAGACAATTCCTCGCTGTTGTAAAAACTTCTCGATCTCCCACCGTTCCAGACATAGGAGCGGTCGTATAATCCGATCTCTCACAGGCATAATGCTGGCCAGTCCCCGGATTCCACTGCCCCGGAACAAATGGAACAGCTGGGTCTCGCTGCGGTCATTGCTGTTGTGGGCCACTGCGATCTTCGTGGCTCCCCACTCCTTTGCCGCCTTTTCAAACGCCTCATATCTCGTTCTGCGCCCGGCTTCTTCCTCAGAGATTTTCTCCATGCGGGCTCTGTTCCTTACCTCTGCCCTGGTCAGGAAAAAAGGGATTCCTCTCTCCTCGCAGAGCTGCTCCACATACCGGGCATCTTCTCCGGCCTCCGCGCGAATGCCGTGATCCACATGCACTACGGCAATGTCTGTAGGTACTTCCTTCTGCCATTCCAGCAACAAAAATAAGAGGCAAACCGAGTCTGCCCCTCCAGAAACACCGGCTACCACACGGTCGCCGGCCTGCAGCATGTGATGCTCTCTGATATATGCAAATACTTTTTCTCGCGTATCCATCCATGTATTCATGTTTTTACTCTATCCTAATTATGGGGAAAAATCAAGGCGGCATCACGTGTTTTCCCACAGGCAGAGCACAAATACCGTCATATCGTCCCGAATCCGTCCCTCTGAGGCACAGATGGCATAGGACAATATTTTCTCTGCGATCTCCTGCGGGTTCTGTTCCTGCAGCCCTTCCAGCACCTGTGCCATGCGCTCTTCCCCGTCTTCCATCATATCCAGAACCCCGTCCGTCATCATGACCAGCAGATCTCCCGGCCGGATCTGACACATCTGTCGTTCCATCTGCACTTTTTGAAAAATACCTAACGGCAGGCTTTCGCCGCCGACACAGAGAACCCTTCCGGAGGTCTTCCAGAACGTGGCAACACCGCCCACCTTGCAGATCTCACATTCGCCGGTATACAGATCCAGGCTGCAAAGGTCTATCGTAGGATGATCGTCCTCTTCATTTTGCGCATACAACGCGGAATTCAGGAGATTCACAGATGCCTCGGTCCCGAAGCCCGCCTCCAGCATTTTTTCCATGAGATCCATGACTCTGCCGCTGCCCCGGCTGGCATCCTCCCCGGAGCCTGTCCCATCAGACAACAGCAGGATCAGCTTCCCTTTTTCCGATTCCATGGTGGCATACTGATCCCCCGAGACTTTCTCCCCTTCTTTTACCGCCCGGCTCACCCCCGTCAGTGCTATGTATTTCGGTTCCTCTGTGAACAGAAAACAATGCGGCTCCTGCTCCACGAGATAAGGGCTTCCTGAAGAAACCTGCAGCTTTTTTCCCAATAATACCGTCAGCATGTCCGCCACCTGTGCCGCCTTATAGTGCCTTTTTTCGGTGGACAGTGTCATACTGATCCCTGCTTCTGTCCCGGAGCTGCTGCCGTCCTTCTCCACATAGCAGAGGTCTCTGGCGATGATCCCTTCACTCTTGAGCGCCTGTACCAGGCTTTTCCTCTTTTTCTCTTCCAGCGGACAATACCCCAGTTCCTCTCCTGCCACCCGTTCCATGATCCGAGCCACTTCCTGCAGATGGTCTCCCATGATCTGTCTGCTCTGCCACAGCATACATTTTTCCAGAATATTCTGCCTGTCCTCTCCTGTAATCTGTATCTCCTGCCGAAAGCTCTTCCCCAGTTCCTCAAAACTCTCCGCATATCCCATCAGTTTCTGTCTGCACAGCAGTGAGATCTGTGCACACTGTTCTCTCTCCAGCCGTTCCTGCTCCTTTTTCCCTATGATCATGGCATCCTCCCCTTTCTGTTTTCACGATTATAGGGCAGTTTTCCTCTTCCTTTTGTCAAATCGAGGGAGGGAGAGACTTCATTTTTTGCGACAAAAAAAGCAGGTTCACTGTTGAGAAACAGTTTCCCTGCTTAATTGTCTTCCTGAAAAAGGATCTCACCTTCGTATACCAGTCCCAGCTTATCCTTCGCCACCTCTTCCACATAAGCTTTCGTCTGAGTGTACTTACCGAATTCCTCGATCTGTTCCGCTCTGGCCTGCTCTGCTTCGATCTGCGCGCCAAGGCTTGCGATCTGGGTATCATAGCCCGCAATCTTCTGTTGTAATTCCACGCTCCGCACCGCAACGACCACCATGATCATCAACACGACCAGGGTCACCAGGAACATACTGAACCGGTTCTGGTGTCTCTTGCGGTAGGCTGCTTTTCTTCTTGCCATACGCGCATCTCCTTTTAATGAATATTTTAAGCATTTTCCTAAGTATAGTCAACTGCTTTTTCAGCCAATTTCCCGTTATCCGCAAGGCTTTCCGGATTGGGTGCAGAAGAGTATTCAGGCCCAGTGCCACATACTTTACAAAAAAGGGACTGATTGTCCTGTGATATAGGTACATTCCCGCCAATGCCCCCAGCACGGCAAACCATCGCAGGTTCCCGTTACTTTCATGAAACATCAGCAGAAAGACCTTTCCCGCACAGTAGATCCAGAATGCCAGATCTTCCAGAGATACCATGCTGGTACTGTGAGCAAACACTCTTCGCAGGATCCGCAGAATATCATACAGAAAAGTGATCCCCACACCCAGCAGAAAGGAATGCAGCAGAAAAACATTTTCATCCATCAGCGGAACAGCCTGCCCAGGAAAGATTCCTGTTTTTCTCCGGATGCTGCGGTATCCGAATATACAAGGCTGTCGATCCGGCCGTCAATATCCACTTCCCCCTTGTCTAATGTCAGGCGGTTCACATGGAGCTCGTTGCCACGGATCATCAGCATCCCCTGTTCCGTCTCCAGCAGGATCTCCCGCAGATCAAAGGAAAGGACGTCATTTACCCCATTCACGGTACATGTCCGTCTGTTGGTCATGGTCACTTTATGCATACGTCCTGTCGCGTTTAAATCTTCCATTCTCTCCATAGCCTCCCATCCTCCGCTCCTTCCGGAACCGGACTTACAATGTATTGTATGGGAAAATGTGGAAATTTATACATAGAGAACCTGATATTATATATAACGGAAAAGTTCTTTGGCTTCTTCTTTTTTCACGGTCTCCTGTACATCCAGGACCTCGACTTTTACTTCCTTGTTGCCGAAAGAGATGGAAATGATATCTCCCTCTTTGACATTGGCGGACGCCTTTGCCGGCTTATCATTGATCAGCACTCTGCCGCTGTCGCAGGCTTCATTAGCCACAGTACGGCGCTTGATCAGTCGGGATACCTTCAAATATTTGTCTAATCTCATGCTTTTAACCTCACGATCATCCGTTTCTGAAAAACAAAAGAGACCCGAAAGGTTGTCCTATCGAGTCTCTGAAAATTCAGCTTCTATTATGCGTTCAGCATATCCTTTAATGCCTTACCAGCCTTGAACTTAGGAGCCTTGGAAGCAGCGATCTTCATAGGTGCGCCGCTCTGAGGATTTCTACCCTCTCTAGCTGCTCTGCTGGATACTTCGAAAGTACCGAAGCCAACTAACTGAACCTTACCATCCTTCTTTAACTCTTCAGCAACAACATCGGTGAATGCCTTTAATGCCTTCTCTGCGTCCTTCTTGGAAAGACCAGCCTGATCAGCCATAGCTGCAACTAATTCTGTTTTGTTCATATTGAACTCCTCCTGTAATGAGTTTTCGTTATTAATTTTACGCTCGAAAATAGTTCTTTTGAAACGTCTATACATATATATATCTGTTTTTATCCCTTTTGTCAAGGTTTTTCCGCATATTTACGGCATTTCTTCCCCTCCCGGAAAGGATCATTCTGTCGATGAAGAGCTGGCCGTCAGGTCTACAAATGAGTAGGATACATCCTTTTCTTCTTCATCCACCTGTACCGTATAACTTCTGGTTTCATAACCGGATTTTCGCAGGGTGATCACATGACTTCCTGAGGTCTTCTTAAAACTGCAGGGGGAAATTCCCACATAGTTGCCGTCCAGATATACCTCCACATTTTCCGGAGCATCAATATGCACGCGGTAATAGGTCGTAGTCGTATCTGCGGTGGAGGTAGATCCCGTTGCGGAAGAGCTGGAAGAACTGCTGCTTTCCGTACTGTCTTCACTGTCGGAGTCCGCCTTATCCAGCTGGACATCCACTCCCGCGGATTCCTGCCCCACCCTGAGATACTGTGTAAGCGACTTATAGCCGTCCGCCTTCGCTATGATCTGATGAATACCGTATTCCAGCGTGACCGGCTGGGAGGCATCCACCTGACTTCCATCGATATACAATTCTGCATCGGAAGGATTCAGGGAAAACAGCACCATACCGTACTGTGCCTCTGCCACTTCCAGATCACCGATATCCAGTGTTGTTTCCTCGTTGCGGTTGATCACGACATTTTTCGTGCCACCACCGCCGTTATAGCTGATATCTACCTGATAGCTTCCCTCTGACACCGTCACCAGCATGTCCTCCGTGATCCGGACGATCTGGGTCTGTCCGATCTCCAGCCAGCCACCGATGAAGTTCTCATCATTGACCAGACGCAGATATCCGTGGCCCTTTTCTACCGTTACACTGAGTACCGTACTGTCGATTCCACGAAATGTCAGAATATCTGCGGGATTCAGATCCATTTTTTCAATGCTGTGTCCCTGGGAAAAATACTGGGTATCCCTGGACAACTGGAACACCTCTTCCCCGATGGCCACCTCATTTCGCACGGTATTCATCTCGTAGTGCTCCACATCTTCATACTGCCATGCTGTCTGCGCCAGCTGCATGGAGGTCAGATGCTTCTGACTTTTCAAAAAAGTCACATCCACGATGTCCCCCTCCTGCAGCTGACTCAGGGAAATTGCCTTTCCATATTTATCTGCGAACCGCGTTGTTCCGTCCATGGACAGCGTGTAACGTTTGCCCAGATCCAGATTTAACAGTGTGACAGTGTTGTCAACATTATTGATATCCACCAGTACCGCCGTATCTGCGGAATCATAGCTGTCCGGATTAGTGACAACAAATCCGGTATCTATCCGCTCTGCCTGTGCCGTTGGCGTAGGTGTTGCCGCCGTCCCGGGGGATGCTGTCTGCCCGCATCCAGCAAATGACATTGCTGTCACAAGCAAAAGGATTACCACTGTCTGTTTCGTTTTCGAATACTTTTTGTCTTCGAATCTTTTCAACGTTTTTGCTTCTCCTTTGTCTCCTGACGCTGCGATCCTGCCGCAACGTCTCTTCCGTTGTCTGCCGTTCATTGCCCGGCTTTTATCTTTGCAGCAGTTTCAGGAATTTCTTTCTGGCCGCTTCCTGTTCCAACAGGCGGTCCAGTTTCTCCTGATTCTTCTCCGGGATCCAGGCCTTGCCGGAATTATAATAAAAGTTTACGATCTTCCACAATTTCTCAGGATAGGACAGGCGGTAGACCAGATCCTGTCTCTCATAGGGCTTTAACGGTCTGACACTTTCATAAGCCGCCAGAAGCACTCTGCCCCATTCGGCATCCCATTCACTTTTTTCCAAAAGCTTTCGCAACAGCAGATACAGGTCTCTCACCGGCCCGTCTGCCTGACATTTTTCGAAGTTTACCAGGAAAAATCCTCGGTCCTGCCGCAGAATATTATGATATTGGTAATCTCCGTGGCAGAAACACAGCGGTACTTCCCCTCCGCTGTCGGAGGCAGCCAGCTCGATCTCTTTCCATTCTTCACACAGTTGTCTTGCTTCCTCTAAAAAAGGATCAATCACTGCAGACAACCGGATCTCGAACCAGGTCTTCTGGCTGCGCTGTTTCAAAAACCTGCGGGCTCTCTTGAGCTCCCGGTTATGCTTCTCATAGTCCCGGCTGGGGAGATATCTCTCTATGACCGGTGCCGAAGTCTCCTCCGTCTCCGGAAATACAGGTGTAAATTCCAGATCACCGTGCAGTCTCGCCAGAAGCCGCATGGCTTCCATACATTCTTCCCTGTCACGGATATTACATTCTCGGCCTTCCCACCAGGTCTTCAGAATATATCTGACACCGTCCCGGTCTGTCACCGATAACGCTCCTTCCTTTGTGGCAAGCAATCGCTCCGCAGGAACGGTTCCCCGTTCCTCCAGGTGCTTCAGGACCTGCTCCTGCAGACGCAGCTGTTCCTCGCGTCCTGTATATTCCTTGAAGATCAGGCAGCCCTGCTGTGTATCGCACAGAATCGCTCCCCTTCCTTTTCGGGTACGCAATACTTCTATCTCATACTGCTCCAGCAGTGCCACTGCTCTGTCATTCACTTACAATCCCTCCTAAGATACGTCCTTAACCGTTTTCCGGTTCCTACGCTATCTTATGAGGAAAGCCTGTAAAGTATGCTCAATCTTTGTCTGCCGACAGTTCCTTTACCTTTTCCAGCAGCTGTTCCCTGGTATTCTGCTCGGGATGTTCCAATACCAGTTCCAGCAGCTGTTGCAGCATCTCTCCCAGCTCTCTGCCCGGTTTCATACCGGTGTCGATCAGATCCCTGCCGGTGACCGCCAGTGTTTTCAGGGAGACGCACTGCTTCTTTTCCAGCATTTCCTGATACAGTTTCTTCCAGAGTTCGAGATTCTCCAGTTTTTCTGTTCTCAGGTAATCGCTCTGTGCCAGAATATCTGCCCGTTTCACCGGGAACAGCAGCGAGAAAATATCTTCCCCGATCTTATTCACCGCCCGGCGGACAATCCGCAGATCCGGTATCACATCATTGCCATAATCATGGTATCTCACCAGACGGGTGACCACCGCAACGGTATCATTATCAAATCGCAGTCTCCGCAGAATCTTCCGCGCCATCTCTTCTCCCACCGCCGGATGTCCATAGAAATGAGTGATTCCGTCTTCATCCACAGTAAGTGTGGCCGGCTTGCCGATGTCATGGAACAGCATGGCATAACGCAGATTCTTGTCCGGCCCGATCTCCATAAGTGCATGTAATGTATGCTCACCCACGTTGTATTTATGATGCTTGTGCTTCTGCGGTGTCTCCATCATGGCATCGAATTCCGGTAGGATCACCTTGGTGACACCCATGTCATAAGCTTCTCTGAGGGTGTCAGGATGAGGGGATATCAGCAGCTTGGTCAGTTCCACCTGAATCCGCTCCGCACTGATCTTCTGCAGGGTCGGTGCCAGCTTCCGGATTGCCGCCTCAGTATCTTCGTGGATCTCGTAGCCCAGCTGGGCTGAAAAACGAATTGCCCGCATGATCCGCAGCGCATCTTCTCCGAATCGTTCCTCCGGGTTGCCCACACAGCGGATCAGCTTCGCCTCGATGTCTTTTAATCCGCCGAAAATGTCGATCAGGCCTTCCGTTTCATTATAAGCCATGGCATTGATGGTAAAATCCCGGCGTTTCAGGTCCTCCTCCAGGTTCGGAGTAAACGTCACTTCTTTGGGATGTCGGCTGTCTTCGTATTTTCCATCCACACGGTAGGTCGTAACCTCAAAGCCTTCCTTGTCCAGCATGACGGTTACGGTGCCATGCTGGATTCCGGTGTCGATGGTGCGACGAAACAGCTGCTTTACCTGCTCCGGTCTCGCCGGTCAGGATATTCAGTCCGGGACCAAATTCTACTTCTATTTCTTCTATCAGTGCAAGATTTTTCACATGCAGATGAGCTAACATTTATAATTGCCTCCAAACTAGTCTCGTTGTTGTCATTGAATCAGCCTTACAAAGCTTCTTAATTTCTCTGCTGCTCCCAGTGCCATGTCTGCAGTCTTTGCAGCACACATAATAGTGTCATCACCTGCAATACATCCCAGTATTTCCGGCCATTTCAACGCATCCAGGGCTGCTGCCACGCCCATGGCCATTCCGGAAACGGTTTTGATCACAATGATATTCTGTCCCACATCAATAGAAAGCAGGGTATCTTCCAGTACTCTTGTATATTTTTCTCCAAGACTTCCTGATTCATTATTAATAATTGCATAACGGGACTTTCCGTCCTTTCCTGCCACTTTTGTCAGCTTGAGAGCACGAATATCTCTGGATACAGTCGCCTGTGTCACCTTAAATCCTGCCTCATTAAGTCTGGAGGCCAGCTCTTCCTGTGTATCAATATCATACTGATGAATCAGTTCAATAATTTTCTCATGTCTCGCAACTTTCACCTTATTTCCTCCTGCTGATCAGCTGTCTCTCATCTTCCGGCGCAATACCTCAACAAAACTTAAATGGTTCAGCTTCAGAATCTTTGTCTTTACATCTGCCTGCCGGATCTGAATGCAGTCACCGGTGACCATAGGGATAAATGTATCTCCATCAAAAGATGCGATTCCCTTTTCACAGTCACAGTGTCTTCCTTTTCCTATCTCTACAGTGATCACATCCTGCGCAGGAAAAATAATGCTTCTTGTATTCAGCGTGTGTGGTGCTATGGGAGTCATGATCGTCATGGCGGCATTGGGCGATACAATAGGTCCTCCCGCTGACAGACTGTATCCGGTAGATCCGGTAGGTGTTGAAATAATAATTCCATCAGCATTATAAGAGTTAAGATAAACATCATTTACATAATTCTTAAACCGGACCACGCGGAGATGACCGTCTCTGCCGATCACAATGTCATTCAATGCAATATCCTGTCCGATCAGTTTTCTGCCGCGGTACACCCTTCCTTCCAGCATCATGCGTTCTTCTACCTCGTAATCATCCGCCATTAGCTGATCCAGAGCACTGTACAGAGAGGTCTGATTCACTTCTGCAAGAAAACCCAGATTTCCCAGATTGATTCCAAGAAGAGGAATTTCCTTATGCACCACATCCCTTGCTGCCTGAAGAAGTGTGCCATCTCCTCCCAGAACAATAATACACTGTGTATCGTCCGGAACCTTATCAGGATCTGTATAATGAAAGGAACCCTCATGTTTCCTTTCTGCCTGCTGTACTTCACAGTTTTTGTGATGTGTTTTCAGATAATCTGCGATTTTTTCTGTGATTTCAAGTTTTTTATCCTTGTCACTGTTTGTAATAATATAAAACCTGTCCATAGTTTCTTCCTGACTCAGCCTTTTTAATCCAACTGTCCATGAGCCTCTGCCACAACAGCTTCTACAGATACCTTCAGACTGTCGGTAACCCCGGTACCTTCCGGATGTTTTTTCAGATGAAGAAGATATTCGATATTTCCTTCCGGTCCTTTAATTGGCGAAAAAGAAAGATGACATGGCTCCATAAAAATACTCATGGCATAATCGCGCACTTTTTCGATCACTTCCTGATGAACAGCAGGATCTCTTACAACCCCTTTCTTTCCGACTTTCTCTTTCCCCGCCTCAAACTGCGGCTTGATCAGACATACGATCTCACCCTCATCTGTAAGGAGATTTCTTACAGGAAGCAGTACTTTTGTAAGAGAAATAAAGGACACATCAATTGATGAAAAATCTGCCGGTTCTCCCAAATCCTCCGGTACCACATAGCGGATATTGGTTTTCTCCATACAGACTACACGCGGATCGTTACGAAGCTTCCAGTCAAGCTGTCCATATCCTACATCAATGGAATAAACTTTTACTGCCCCGTTCTGTAACATACAATCTGTAAACCCTCCGGTGGACGCACCTACATCCATACAGACCTTACTATCCAATGTGACATCAAAGTTTTTCATAGCTTTTTCAAGTTTCAGCCCACCGCGGCTTACATACGGAAGAGTGTTTCCTCTGACCTCAATCTTTACAGTCTCCGGGAACATGGTTCCCGCCTTATCTTCTTTCTGACCATCAACATATACATCGCCTGCCATGATGAATGCCTTTGCTTTCTCGCGGGATGGCGCAAGGGCGCGTTCCATCATAAGCATATCCAAACGTTTCTTCATTGCTCTCTTAATTCCTCACTATCTTCTATTGCCTGTCTGATGTCTTCCACTCCAAGTCCAATCCGGCTGCGCAGGCTTTCTACATTTCCCTGGGGTACAAAACGATCCCAGACAGCTGCCGACAACACTCTTATTTCCGGATGACAGGCTTCCATATAAGCAGACACATGCTCTCCGTATCCGCCGCTTTTCACATTCTCTTCTACTGTCACAAACAGACTGTGATCCTTTGCCAGTTCATCAAGGAGATCCACATCCAATGGTTTCACAAATCTGGCATTTACAAAAGTAGGATCATAGCCGTCATCTTTCAGTCCTTTACAGATTTCCATGCAGGACGGGATCATACTTCCCACTCCCAGCACAGCGATTTTTTTTCCTTTGCGGATAATCTCACTTCTGCCATATTCCACAGGTGCCTGGTATTCCTGAAGCCCCTGATGCGCACTGCCTCTCGGATAGCGGATTGCAATCGGTCCGTCAAAGCTTACCGCAAATGCAAGCATCTCTTCCAGTTCTCTGTCATTCTTCGGTGCCAGAACAGTCATATTCGGCATCATGGACAAATAAGACAGATCAAAGCAGCCCTGATGCGTCTCCCCGTCTGCGCCTACAAGCCCTGCCCTGTCAACAGCAAAAATCACATGAAGCTTCTGCATACATACATCATGCAGGATCTGATCTACAGCA